>Ga0075425_100002146_pt1 | contig 19599 bp, 15 predicted proteins | sample SoiMethybrSBSTD4_FD_75300 | JGI IMG/M metagenome (GOLD analysis project Ga0075425, IMG submission 75300) | Bulk soil microbial communities from a Populus tree surrounding site in Tennessee, USA - Soil MetaG P. TD hybrid SBSTD4 | ecosystem: Environmental > Terrestrial > Soil > Tree plantation... | reverse complement strand
AACGCGCTGCGCTGGGCGGTCCGCGAGATGGAAGAGCGCTACAAGACGCTCGCGGCGCACGGCGTCCGCAATATCGAACAGTTCAACCGCAACGTGAAAGCGGCGCTCGAAGAGAAGCGCACGCCGTCGGACACGCCCGACGGAGAACCGCTGAAGCCGCTGCCCTTCATCGTCGTCGTCATCGACGAGCTGGCCGACCTGATGATGGTCGCCGGGAACGAGGTCGAAGAATCGATCGCGCGGCTTGCGCAGATGGCGCGAGCGGTCGGCATTCACCTCATCCTCGCGACTCAGCGGCCGTCGGTCGACGTCATTACGGGATTGATCAAGGCGAACCTGCCTTCGCGTATTTCGTTCCGCGTGTCGTCCAAAATCGATTCACGGACGATTCTGGACGGCAACGGCGCCGAGCAGCTTCTGGGCAAGGGCGACATGCTGTTTCTGCCGCCGGCGTCGTCGCGGTTCATCCGCCTGCACGGACCCTACATCTCCGAACAGGAGAGCGCGCGGCTGGCAAGCAACCTGCGCAAGCAGGGCAAACCGTCGTACGACAACACGATCACGCAGGAAGAAAAGACGGCCGCCGACGCGATCGACATGGAAAAAGATGACTTGTACGACGAGGCGGCCCGGATTATCGTTCAAAGCGGCCAGGCGTCGATCTCCTATCTGCAGAGACGGCTCCGGATTGGATTCAGCCGCGCCGCCCGGCTTGTCGACATGATGGAGATGGAAGGACTCGTTTCACCCGGAGCCGGCGGCAAACCGCGCGAAGTGCTGGTAGACAAGAATTACTTCGACGAGGTGGACGCGCAACTGCGATGAAGAAGGTGCTGGCCGCGGCGCTCGCGCTCTCGACGATGGCTCCGGCCGCGGCCGGACAGTCGACGGGCCAGACCGGTGCGCCGCCGAGGCCGTCGGCGGCCCGCGCGACCGTCCGCGCCATCCGCCGGACTGTGCTGCCGGACGCCGTGCGCATCGTCATCGATATCGACGCGGAGGTGCCGTTCCACGACGAACGGATCGCCGATCCGTGGCGTGTGTTCATCGATCTTCCGGACACGCGGGCGGTTCCCTCACTCGTGGATCGGACGCTGCGATTCGACGGCGACGCGGACATCGTGCGGCAGGTCCGGCTGGGACGCCAGGCGAACAACACGACGCGGATCGTCCTCGACGCCGGCGGCGTCGGCAGCTACAGCGTGTACCCGCTCTACGATCCGTATCGCCTCGTGATCGACTGCGTCCGCGCCACCGCGTCGGCACCGGCCGCACCGCCGCCGGTGATCACCGCGCATCCGCCGCCGACGGCGTGGCTGCGGAAGCCGCCGTCCGGTACTCCGCGGGCCGCGGCCGCGATTGCCGATGTCCGATCCGCGGCCGCGCAACCGCCGACTCCGCCTGCTCTGGAACTCCTCGCCGCGGCCCCGGCCGGATCGTCGGTGGCGTCGAATCCGGCTGGACCGATCGCCCCGCCGAGCCCGGGCGTGTCGATGGCGCGTCAACTCGGTCTCGGCGTTCAGCGCATCGTGATCGATCCGGGGCACGGCGGGCACGATCCCGGCGCCAGGGGCAAAGGCGTCGCCGAGGCCGAGCTCGTGCTCGACGTGGCGCTGCGCCTCGAGAAGCTGCTGCAGAAGCAGCCGGGTGTCGAGGTCATTCTGACGCGCCGGACCGACGACTTCATCCCGCTGCAGGAGCGGACGGCCATCGCCAATCGCGAGAACGCGGACCTGTTCCTGTCGATCCACGCGAACGCGAGCCCGAATCCGTCGGCGCGCGGCGTCGAAACGTACTTCCTGAACTTCGCCAACAACCTGGGCGAAGCCGCCGTGGCGCAGCGAGAGAACGCAGCGTCCGGGCAAACGATGGGAGCGCTGCCGGATTTCGTCAAAGCGATCGCCCTGAACAACAAGCTGGACGAGTCGAAGGATTTTGCGAAAGAAATCCAGCACGCAATGGTCGACCGGCTGCGCGCGTCGAACAAGACCGTCAAGGACCTCGGCGTCAAGCAGGCGCCGTTCGTCGTCCTGATCGGCGCGGCGATGCCGAGCGTGCTCGCGGAAATCTCGTTCGTGACGAACCTGCAGGAGGCGAAGCTGCTCAAGAGCGGCGCGTACCGGCAACGGATCGCCGAGGCGCTGTTCAATGCCGTCCGCCGCTACCAGACGTCATTGAACGGCGTCTCGACGATCGCGCATCAATAGCGGATCACTGACGATCGTACACCTGCACCGTATTGACTTTCTTGCCCATGGCATCCGTGCCGGCGGTCGTAGTGGTCCTCGTCTTGCCGTCCGCCGACACGACAATCGTGAACGTCTGCGCCCGCTTGCCTCCGCGTCGCCGGACGCCTTTCGTCGTATTGCCCGTGCGGGTCATCGAGACGGTGTTGTAATCAGGCGTGCCGGTGACCGCCGCGTCCTTGCCGTCGTAGTTCACTGTGTAGTTGATCGTGCGCGTCGTGCCGTCGGCGAGCGCCGTCGTGCCCGTGACCTTGATCCCCTGCCCCGCACTCTCAACCACGACGGTCGAGCTCTTCGGCACGCTTCCACCGTTGTAGTTGCTCTTGGCGATATTGAGCTTCCACGTCCCGACGTTCGGGTCTGTCTGCGCGCTCGCGCCGTTTGCGAGCGAAAGCATGCCGATGAATGCGGCCGCCGCCATCATCCTTTTCATGTGCCCTCTCCTTCCGAAGTTACCCGGGATCCGCTCTACAGATGAGATGGCGGAAGTCTACGCCGATCGGCGGCGGATCCAGAACAGAAAACTGCCGAGGGCGAGTCCCACGATGGAGACCAGGATGATGGTGACGCCGACGAGGCCGAACACGCTGTAAATCACGTGCGCGAGCTGCGAGAGCCCGGTTCGATCCTGCTCAGGCTGGATGATCTTGACGATGATCGGTTTGGTCTGGATCCACAGAGCCATCAGCCATCAGCCATCAGCCATCCAGTGCGCCCCGCTCTCAGACGTCGAACCGCTCGAACGCCAGCGACGCGAGCGTGCGGACCGCCACGCCGCTCGGGCCTTTCGGCAGATACGGCCGCGCCTCGTCGGCCCATGCCGTGCCGGCGATGTCCATGTGCACCCAGGGCAGACCGCCGGTGAATTCCTTCAGGAACATCGCGGCCGTGATGGATCCCGCCGGGCGCCCGCCAGTGTTGGTGAAGTCGGCGATCTCGCTCTTCAGCTGATCCCGATAGTCGTCGAAGAGCGGCATCGGCCACACGCGATCACCCGCGCGATTGGCGACGCGCCGTACCTGCTCCACCCACGGCTCGGGTGTGCCGAACAGACCGCTGGTCACTTTGCCCAGCGCGACGACGCACGCGCCGGTCAGCGTCGCGACGTCGACCAGGTGCGTCGCGCCGAGCTGACGCGCGTACCAGAGTCCATCGCCGAGAATCAACCGCCCTTCAGCGTCCGTGTTGATCACTTCAACCGTCTTGCCTTCCGCGGATCGCAGAATGTCGCCGGGCTTGATCGCGCGGCCGCCCGGCATGTTCTCCGTCGCCGGCACCACACCGACCACGCGGATTGGCGCGTCGAGCAGCGCGATCGCGCGCATCGCGCACGCCACGGCGGCGCCGCCCGCCATGTCGTCCTTCATGCGCTCCATGCCGTCGGCCGGCTTGATCGAGATGCCGCCCGTGTCGAACGTGATCCCCTTGCCGACCAGGCCGAGCACCGGCCGATCGAGAGCGCCGGGCGGGTCGTGCCGGAACACCATGAGGCGAGGCGGTTCGCTGCTGCCGCGCGCGACGCCGAGCAGCATGCCCATGCCGAGCTCGGCGATCCGGTGTTCATCGAGCACGTCGACGCGCACGCCGGCGTCCGCCGCCAGCGCCGCCGCGCGAGTCGCGAACTCCTTCGGCGTCAGCGTGTTTCCCGGCTCGTTGGCAAGCTCCCGCGCGCTGTTGCTGCACTCGCCGAGCGTCCGCCCGCGGTTGACGGCGTCGGCAACCGCGCCGTCGATTGCTTCGACGACGACGACGAACGACGGCGGCGACGCGTTCGACGCATCGCGCGTCTTGTAACTCGCGCCGTCGAACTCCCCGAGCGTCAATCCTTCCGCGACCGCCTGGGCGAGATCGGCCGTCGAACCATGTCCGCGGACGACGAACGCCGCGCGTCCGATCCGGCGCTGCCGTGCGCCGAGGGCCGCCGCCGTGGCGATTTTGCGCAGAAGTTCACCGGTCGCGTCCGACCGCTTCCCCCCGCCGATGAGCGCGACGCGGCGCGCGCGCCAGCCGCGATCGACGATCCCTGTCAGGAAGACGTCGAACGCTTTGCCCTGGAATTCCTGTGATGCCAGTGCACGAGCCACTTCGCCGCCGGTCGCGGCGTCGAGGCCCGGTACGCTCGACGGAGATTCGTCTTCGAACCACGGAACCAGGAGGAGATCGACGTCGACGGCGGACCATGATCCGCCGGCGCAGCTGAGGGCGCTCGCACGCAACGCTTGGGGCATCCGGTCATTATCGCTGAACCGCTTGCCCGCAACGTTCCGCGACGGTACAATTCTGTGCAAGCGCTTTCCCAAACGAGTTGGCGAGGTTGCCTTGATCAAACAGTCGCAGCGTTTTACGCGGGCCTGCGTCGTGGCGATCGCGTCGGCGGCGGCCGCGACCACCGCGTTTGCGGCGCAGAAGAACGAAAAGGCTCCGCAAAAGGACGACGACTCGAAACGTCCGAAGCTGTCCCTGAAGGCCACGCCGGTCGTGGCGATGTCGCCCGCGCGCGTCGTCCTCACCGCCGAGCTGAACGGCGGCGCGAACGACTTCGAGGAGTTCTACTGCGCGACCACCGAATGGGATTGGGGCGACGGGACGCAGTCTGAGGCATCGATGGACTGCGAGCCGTACGAGTCCGGCAAGAGCGAGATCAAACGACGATTCACCGTCGAGCACGTATTCCGCGCCGGCAGCTTTCGCATCCAGTTCCGTCTCAAGCGCCGGGACAAAACCGTTGCCGCGGCCGGCGTCAGCATCCAGGTCCGCCCGGGGCTCAACGGCGGGCTTCATTAGCTGGGGCGCCGTCCGGACCCCTCCTCGTCGCTCGCGGGGCTCCGTTTCGCTCCGCTCCAGGTAGCGCGCCCCCGCAGGCACAACATGTGTTGTGCGCGATGTGCGCGTCGCCGCGACGACAACCAAAGCACGGAATCGGGAATCTAAACCCTCATGCTCGATTCCCTCCTGCAGGATCTGCGCTACGCCGTCCGCATCTCGCGGCGCGCACCGGGCCTGACGCTGGTCGCCGCCCTGGCTCTGGCAATCGGCATCGGCGCGAATACCGCGATTTTCACGATCGTCAATGCCGTGCTGCTCGAGCGGCTGCCGTTCCGCGAGGCTGATCGCATCGTCGTCCTGTGGGAGGAGCTCGCGCGCAGGCCCGGGCAGAAAAACGTGCTCGGTCCCGCGCAATTCGTCCGCTGGAAGGAGCGCGCGACCGCGTTCGACCGCATGGCCGGGCTTGTCGATACACGGGCGAATCTGACCGGCGACGGCGACCCCGAGGAAGTGATCGTCCAGAACGTCACCGCCGAATTCTTCCCGATCCTCGGCGTGCCGCCGCTGGTCGGCCGTCCCTTCACCGACGCCGAGAACGCCGATCCGGAATCGTTGTCGATAATCCTGGGTTATGAATTGTGGCAGCGGCGCTTCGGCGGGGATCCCTCCGTCGTCGGCAGGACCATTCGACTGAATGCGCGGGCGAGAGTCGTCGTCGGTGTGATGCCGCCCGGCTTCCAGCTGTTCATCAAGTCCCGCTCCCTGACGGGCAAGCCGTCGGATCTGTGGGCGCCGTGGGTCATGCCGGCAAACGCGCGCACGGCAGGCGGCCGGTATCTCGAAGCGATCGCGCATCTCAAGCCCGGCACGACGATCGCTCAGGCACAAACCCAGCTGACGACGATTGCAGCGCAGCTGGCTGTCGAATCGCCCGAGCGCAACACCGGCTGGGGGGCGAAGGTCGTCGCGCTACACGACGAACTATCGGGCGAATACCGGACCGCACTGCTCATGCTGGCGGGCGCCGTGGCCTTCGTTCTGCTGATCGCGTGCGCAAACGTGGCGAACCTGCTGCTCGCGCGCGGGGCGGCGCGCGAGCGGGAAATCGCGATCCGCGCGGCGCTTGGCGCCGGCCGCCGCCGCGTCCTGCGTCAGCTGCTCACGGAGACCTTCGTCCTCGCCGCGCTCGGCGGCGCCAGCGGTCTGCTGCTCGCGTACTGGGGCGTGGCGGCGCTCTCCGCGCTCAGCCCGGTCGATCTGGCCACGAGCGGGCATCTGACGTTGAACCGCACCGTTCTCGGATTCACGGCGGCGGTGTCGCTTGCGACGGCGATCGTTTCCGGCCTTGCGCCCGCCTTCGACGGATCCCGTGCCGACGTGCAGGATGCGCTCAGAGAGGGCGCCAGGCAGATCGGAGCGGGAGCGCGCGGTCGTCGCCTCCGCGAAGGGTTCGTCGTCTCCGAAATCGCGCTGGCCGTCGTCCTGCTGGTCGGCGCGGGGCTGATGCTTCGCAGTTTCGACACGATGACCCGGATCGATCCGGGCTTCTCGATCGCCAATGTCCTGACGATGCGGCTGCAGCTGCCGACCGCGAAGTACACCGATGATGCGCAGCGCATCCGCTTCTTTCGCGAGGCGGAAACACGGATTCGGGCGCTGCCAGGGGTCCAGGCGACCGGGGCAATCAGCTTCCTGCCGCTGACGGGGCTGCTCGGCGCGGGCACCGGCTTCACGGTCGAAGGCCGCCCTGCACCGCCGCCCGGCCAGATCACATCCGGCGGAGGCGGCACCGCCGTGAGCGTCTGCGACAACGGCTTCTTCGACGCGATGCGCATTCCGCTCGTTCGCGGCCGTCGGTTCGCCGAGCGCGAGATGGTGGAACGGTCGAACGTGGTCGTCATCAACGAGACGCTGGCACGCCGGTTCTTTCCGGACGAGGATCCGATCGGTCACCGGCTCTCGATCGACATGACGGAGCCGATCGTTCCCACCGAGATCATCGGCGTCGTCGGCGATGTTCATTTCAAGGAACTGGTATCCGAGCCGGAGCCGACGACGTACTGGCCGCATCCGCAGCTCGCCTACAGCGCGATGACGCTGACGGTTCGCGGAGTCGGCGATCCCGCCTCGCTCGCGCCCGCCGTCGAACGCGCCATCCGGTCGCTCGATCCCGATCAACCCGTGTCGGACGTGAAGACCATGACGCAATGGGCGGCGAAATCGGTGGCGCAGGCGCGCTTCAGTTCGTTCCTGCTCGGGGTGTTCGCGGGCGTCGCGCTGCTGCTGGCGTCGATTGGCATCTACGGCGTGATGGCGTATGCGGTCAGCCAGCGGACGTCGGAGATCGGGATTCGCCTCGCGCTGGGCGCCGATGCGCCGCAGGTGGTCGGCATGATCCTGCGGGACGCGGCGCGGCTGGCGGCCGCGGGGCTCGTGCTCGGCGTCGCGATTGCGCTGGCGCTGGGCCGCACGGTGTCATCGCTGCTCTATTCGACGCGTCCGACCGATCCGGCGACGTTCGCGGTGGTGGTCGCCGTGCTCGCCGCGGTCGCATTCGTCGCCAGCTACGTGCCCGCGCGCCGCGCGTCGCGCATCGCGCCGGTCGAGGCGCTCAGGGCGTCTTGACGATGTCCGAGCCGGCGATCTTGCGGCTCCGGGTCTCCGCGGACACGCTCTGCAGGTAGTCGTTCACCTTCATGGCCGTGCGAAACAGCATCCGGCCGAACGACCCGAGCGAATTGGTTTCCGATTCGCGTCCGAACACGGCGTCCTCGGCCGCGTCGACGTCGCGGTCCGCCACCGTGCCGACCGTTGCGACCACGTGGACATAATAACGGCCGGCGGTCGCGATGCGTCCGCGGCTGCCGAGGTCCAGATCGATCGCCATCGGATTCGGGATCGCGCGGACGGCGGTCGATCCGGCCGCATCGTCGATGGCGATGTCCCGCGTCGCCGCCCGCTGCGCGAACCGGAACATCCGGATGATTGCGGGATACACGAGCTGATCCCACACCGGCCGGCTTTCCCACAACTCCGCCTGGACGCGGAGATGCAGCGGCGTCCCCTCGTCGAGCATCTTCCGGAACCGATCCGGAACGACGTCGCGGAGCTCGATCGTCGCCCGCACGGTCTGCGCTTCCGTATGGAGATTCTTGACCTGCACGTCGAGACCGGCGGCCGCGGCGTCGACCGACACCCGTCCCGCAAGCAGTGCGATAACCGCTACGATGCAAACGACGCGCTTGATCATCGAACGATCAGAAGGTCCGTCCGAATCTCACCAGCATCTGGAACGAAGCGGGAACGTCGTCGAGCTTGTAGCCGAAGTCGATCCGGAAACCGCCGATGTTGACGCCGAAGCCGACGCCGTTCAGCACCTGCGCGTCGCGCGAGCCGAGCCGCGTCCGACCGGTGTCGAAGAAGCCGATCGCCTGAAAACCGTCGCGCCATCCGAGCGCGTACTCGAGATTGAGGAGCTGCATCGAATCGCCGATGGCCTCCTTGAACTCATAGCCGTGCACCGATCCAATCCCGCCGAGCCCGAACTGGCGCTGCGGCGGCAGCACACCGCCGGACCACCCCGCGATGCCGCGGACCGAGAAGTCCTGGTGCTGCGACAGCGGCACTCGCGCGCGGCCGTTCAGGATGTGGCGGCTGAAGTCGAAATCGCTGTCGAGCGCAGGCGACGACAGCTCGGAGCTCCAGTCGATGTGCCAGACGGGCGACATGTCGTGCTCGCCGTCGGGACCGCGGAGGCGGTCGCCGAACGGCGTTTCCACCTGGTGACGGCGGAAGCTGGACTCGAGCGATTCGCGGTCGAAACCGTCGCCCTCGACCGACACGCCGATCAGGAACGCGCTCAGCCGGCCCGGCGCGGCGATCCGGTTCGGACGGAACCGCTCGTCGCTGTTCCACAGGCTGAAGTCGGTTTCGATCGGCAGCGGTTCGTGACGTTCGTTCTTGTACGACGCCAGCACCTCGACGTGACGATCCACGCGCAGGCCCGAGTTGACCTGGACGCCGCGCCGCCGGTAGTAGTCGCGGAAGTTGAGCCGCGGGCCGATCGACGCCAGGCTCGCTTCGGTGGACGAGATCTGCCACTGATCGTCGCTGGCGGTCAGATCGTGAATCTCGGCGCCGACGAACAGCTTCGGCGCCGCGAAGAACGGTTTCTCGAAGCCGAGCGCGTAACCGACGTCGCTTGACGCGAACTTGAACGAAAGGTGCCCGGCGACGAACGCATGATTGAAGTCCTCGTGATCGAAGACGGCCGCGCCGAATCCGAGCGAGGGAACGAAGCCGTCCACGGGGGTGAACCAGTCCTCGGGATCGCCGAGATCGGGAACGAGCTTGAAACGGCCGGCGGGCTCCCGCAGATCGACAATCAGGACGCGCTGCCCGCCGCGATCGATGAGGTTGAAGGTGCGCCTGCGCCCGGCCGGCCGGATCGCGCCGCGCGTCTGCCGCAGCACCGCGTTGAGCGCCTGCGTCGCCTTCGACCGGTTGAAGACGTCGCCTGCGCGCAGCGCGAACTCGTCGACGAACGTGTGCGCGACCCGCTGATCGACGCCCTCGAACTCGACGGTGTCGATGACGCCTTCGTCGACCGTCAGCGACAGCGTTCCCGTGTCGTCGTCGAACGCCGCCTTGACCGTCGCGAACGTATAGCCGTCGTCGTGGTATCGCTGTTCGATGTCCTGCGCGATGTGGTCGGCGCCGGCCGGAAGCGGCTGCCCGACGACGATGTGTCCCGCGCGGAGAATCGCGGCGCGGGCGAATTCACGCGAACCGTCGATGCGAACGGTCCGGACGAGCGGCCGGGGTTGTTCCTGCAGGGGATCCTGCGCCGCCAGGCACGGGAGGGTCAGGAGACTGAAGCACAGGGTGATCGACGAAACGTGCCTGGACCGGCGCATCAGCGGAATGTGACGAGCGTCACGGCTGGAAAGTTCCGCCGACCCGTCACATCGCTTCCACCGCCATCGCGATGCCCATTCCGCCGCCGATGCACAACGAGGCGACGCCGTACCGCGCCTTGCGCGCGCTCAGCGCGTACAGCAGCGTCGTCAACACGCGGGCGCCGCTCGCACCGATGGGATGCCCGAGCGCGATGGCACCGCCGTTGACGTTGACTTTCGCGGAATCGAGACCGAGCTCCCGCGTGACCGCAAGCGCCTGCGCCGCAAATGCTTCGTTCAGCTCGAAGAGGTCGACGTCGGCGGCCTTCAGGCCGGCGCGATCCAGAACGCGACGGACCGCGGGCACCGGACCCATTCCCATGATGCCGGGATCCACGCCGACGCTCGCGTAAGAGAGGATGCGCGCCAGCGGGGCGGCACCGATCGCTCTGGCCTTCGCCCCCGATGTCACGACCACCGCTGCCGCGCCGTCGTTGATCCCCGACGCGTTGCCCGCGGTGACGGTCCCGTCCTTTTTGAACGCCGCTTTCAGTGCGCCCAGTTTCTCGGCGGTAGTGCCGGGCCGCGGGTATTCGTCGGCGTCGACCACGACCGGATTGCCCTTCTTCTGCGGGATCGTCACCGGGACGATTTCGCGCGTGAACCGGCCATCCTTGATTGCCCGCTCGGCGCGCTGCTGACTCTCCGCGGCGAAGGCGTCCTGATCCGCGCGTGAGACCCCGTATCGCGCAGCCACTTCCTCCGCCGTCATCCCCATGTGGCACGACTTGATCGCGCACGTGAGGCCCTCGGCAAGCATCGAGTCAACCGCTTCGGCGTTGCCCATGCGGTATCCCCACCGCGCGCCCTTGAGAAGATACGGCGCGTTGGACATCGATTCGGTGCCGCCCGCGACGATGGTGTCCGTGTAGCCGACGCGAATCGCTTCGACGGCGTGGACGACAGCCTGCAGTCCGGAGCCGCACACCCGGTTGACCGTCTCGCCCGGAATATCGGTCGGCAGTCCGGCCTTGAGCGCCGCCTGACGCGCCACGTTCATGCCGGCGCCGGCCTGAAGCACGCAGCCCATGATGACGTCGCCCACATCCGCGTCGGCGACGCGACCGCGCGTCAGCGCCTCACGAATCACCACCGCGCCGAGATCCGCCGCGGACCGATCCTTCAACGCGCCGCCGAACGCGCCGATCGGCGTGCGGCACGCGCTCACGATCACGGTCTCGAAGTCGTTCGCCATGTAGGAATTATAGTGTTACGATCGGCGGATTTCCGGAGGGCCGCTGTTCATGCGCGTTCGATTGCTCCTCCTCTTCGCCATCGTCTGCTCGGCTGCCGCGCTCGCCCAGACGCGACGCGCGATGACGGTCGACGATGTGCTCGATCTCGTACAGGTGTCGGCGCCCAGAATCTCTCCTGACGGGCGCCATGTGCTCTACACGAAGTCCGAGCTCGCGCCGTGGAAAGACAACAAGCGCACGTCGACGATCTGGTTCGTCGACGCCGACGGCACACACGCGCGGCAGTTCCTGGGCAGCGACAAGGACCGCAATCCGTCCTGGTCCCCTGACGGCAGCCGCATCGCGTTTCTGTCGAGCCGCGATGCATCGGGATCGCGCGAAGAAGGTGGCAACGACTCTGCCTCGCAGATCTGGATGATCTCTACTGCCGGCGGCGAGGCGACGAAGCTCACCGACCATAAAGGCGCGATCCGGAGCTTCGAATGGGCGAAGGACGGATCCTCGATCTTCTTCGTCGCGGAGCGCGGCAAGAGCGACGGCGAGAAAGCCGCCGACAAAGCGGGCGACGATGCGATCTTCGTCGACGAAGGCGCCAACGGCCAGGACCGATCGGAATTCTCGGCGTTGTATCGCTTCTCGATCGTCGACAAAACCGAGCGCCGCGTCACGCCGGCGGACGGACTGTTGATCGAGAGCTTCCGCGTCTCGCCCGACGGCCGGAACGTCGCCGTCATCTACCGGCGGGAAAACGCGCGCAATGGGCAGTTCCACGCCGAAGTGGCCGTCGCCGACACCACGACCGGCGCGCTGAAAGACATCACACACAACAGCGCCCCTGAGCAGAACGTGCAGTGGTCGCCCAACGGCAAGCTGCTGTCGTATCTCGCACCGACCAACACCGCGTGGGATCTGGCCGAGGAAAAGCTCTGGGTGGCGCCGGCTGAAGGCGGCGAACCGCGGAGGCTGACGAACGGTTTCGACGGCGCCATCGGTCAGTACGCCTGGACGCCGGATGGACAGGCGATTGTGTTCGGCGCGAACGTCCGCGGACGCGGCGCGGCGTTCCGGATCGACACCGGGAGCGGCGCGATCACAAAGCTCGCGGCCGGCGACTGGTCGGGCCGCGTCGAATCCTTTTCGTCGGACGGCGCACGCGGCGCGCTCGTCATGAGCAGGCCGTCCGCGCCCGGCGACGTGCAGGTCGTGGATCTCGCGACCGGAGCGCTGACCGCCGTCACGCACGCCAATCCGCAGACCGACGGGTACGCCATTTCGCAGTTCCGCGCCGTCACGTGGAAGAGCACGGACGGACTCGAGATCGAAGGGATGCTGTGGCTGCCGGCCGACTACCGTCCGGGCTCGAAGCTGCCGCTGCTTTTGTCCGTCCACGGCGGCCCCGCCGGCGCGTGGGATGTCTCCTTCCGCGCGATCAATCACGTCTACACCGGCCTCGGCTGGGCCGTCCTCGAGCCGAACGTCCGCGGCAGCAGCTCGTACGGCGACGCGCTGCTGCGCGGCAACATGAAGGACATCGGCGGCGGCGACTATCACGACCTGATGACCGGCGTCGACAAGCTGATTGCCGACGGCATCGCCGATCCGGACCACCTCGCGATCCGCGGATGGAGCTACGGCGGCATTCTCGGCGGCTGGACCCTCACCCAGACGCAGCGCTTCAAGGCCGCGTCGCTCGGCGCCATGGTTTCGGATTGGACGTCGGAGTACGCGATGGGCTTCAACCACGACGTGCGACTCTGGTACATCGGCGGCACGCCGTGGGAGAGCGCCGACGCCTATCGGCGCCAGTCCTCGTACACGCACATCGCCAGGGTCACGACGCCGACGCTGCTGCTCCACGGCGAGCGCGACACGACCGACACGATCGGCCAGAGCATGATGTTCTATCAGGGGCTCAAGGATCGGGCCGTGCCCGCGCGCTTCATCCGCTTTCCGCGCGAGCCGCACGGATTCCGCGAACCGCACCACCAGCGGATCCGCGACACCGAAGAGATCGCGTGGCTGATGAAGTACGCTCGAGGGATTGAGTGGACGGCTCCGGCTCGGCGGGACGAGACCGCGACCACAAAGAAGACGTCTGAGTAACTTATGAAACGTGTCATCCTCGCCTCTCTCGCCGCCCTCGTTCTGAGCTGGTCGTCCGGCGTCTCAGGACAGGCGCAGCCGGCGGCGGCGTTCAAGCTCACCGACGCGGTGCCGTTCGACACGGCGATCCACAAGGGGACGCTGCCGAACGGCCTCGTTTATTACGTCCGGAAGAACGGCCATCCCGAGAAGCGCGTCGCGATGCGGCTCGCGATCAAGGCGGGATCGATCAACGAGGCCGACGATCAGCAGGGCCTCGCGCACCTGATCGAACACATGGCCTTCAACGGCAGCACGCACTTCAAGCCCGGAGAGGTGTTCTCGTACTTCGAACGCGTCGGCGCGAGGCTCGGGCCGCACGTCAACGCCTACACCAGCTTCGACGAGACCGTCTATCAGCTCGACTTGCCGAGCGATCGGCCTGACGTGCTCGCCACCGCGTTGACCGCTTTCGCCGACTACGCCGGCGGGCTGACACTGAGCCAGCAGGAAGTCGACAAGGAGCGCCCCGTCGTCATCGAAGAATGGCGGCTGGGGCTCGGCGCGAGCGCGCGCGTCCGCGACAAGCAGTTCCCGCTGCTTTTCTATCACTCGCGCTACGCGGATCGGCTGCCGATCGGCAAGCCGGAGATCATCCGCAACGCTCCGGTGCAGCGGCTGCGCGACTTCTACGACACCTGGTACCGTCCGGACAAGATGGCGGTCTCCATCGTCGGGGACATCGACATCGCGCGGATGGAGCAGGACGTCAAGACGACGTTCTCGCCGCTCGCGGCACGCGCTCCGGCGGCGGCGCTCCCCGATCGGTCGGTGCCGATCCATCAGGAGACGCTGGTCAGCATCGTGACCGATCCCGAACTGACGCGCTCGAGCGTGCAGATCGTCCGCAAGCGCCCGCGTGAGGGCCAGGCGCTCGTCAGCGACTATCGCCGCGATCTCGTGTTCCGCATCATCGATCGCATGTTCGACGAGCGATTCGAGGAGCTGTCGCGGAAGCCCGATGCGCAGTTCCTCGGCGCCGGCGTCGACAACAGCAGCCTCAGCGCGAACGTCGCGACGTTTACGATGGCGGCGGGCGTCCAGGACGGAAAGCTCGAGGACGGCGTCAAGGTGCTCGCGACCGAAGCCAAGCGCGTCCGCGATTTCGGTTTCGGCGACCCGGAGCTCGAGCGCGCGAGGAAGTCCATGCTCGCGTTCTATGAGGAAGCGTTCAAGGAAAGCGACAAGACCGACAGCGATCAGCTCGCGGACGAGTATCTCCGCAACTTCCTGATCGACGAGCCGAGCCCCGGCATCGCGTACGAATACCGGCTTGTTCAACAGCTCCTGCCGACGATCACGCCGGAGGAAGTCACCACCGTCACCAAAACGCTCGTGGGCGACGACAGCCGCGTGATCCTCGCGGTGACACCGCAGAAAGAGACCGTCCGCGTGCCGACCGACGCCGACCTTCTCGCGGCGTGGCGGTCCGCGTCGGCGGCCACCGTGACGGCGTGGACGGACACGACGACGACCCGCAGTCTCATGGAGCGCGCGCCGACGCCGGGCGCCGTGAAGGAACGGCGCGCCATCAGCGACCTCGGCATCACGGTGGTGACGTTCGCGAACGGCGTCGAAGCGTGGCTGAAGCCGACGGATTTCAAGAACGACCAGATCGTCTTCACGCTGTCGGCGTCCGGCGGCGCGTCGCTGGCGCTTCCTTCCGAGTTCATGGACGCGACCCTGGCGACCGCTCTCGTGCAGACCGCCGGCGCCGGCGGCATCAAAGCGCTGGATCTGCAGAAGATGCTGTCGGGCAAGCTCGTGGCCGCCACGCCCTTCATCAATCTCTCGAGCCACGGGATTCAGGGCGGCGCGACCCCTGACGATCTCGAGACCGCGATGCAGCTGCTCTACCAGCGCATGACGGCGCCCGGAACGGATCCGGAGGCGTGGCCGCTCCTCAAGCGTCAGCTCGACGCGATGGTCGCCAACCGCGGCAGCGCGCCGGCGCAGGTCTTCGGCGAGAAACTCGCGCAGATGAACACGTCGGCGCACTACACGTCCATGCCGCTGACGGCCGACCGCGTCGCCGCGCTCGATCCAGCGAAGATGATGGCGTTTTACCGCGAACGCTTTGCAAACGCCGCCGATTTCACGTTCATCATGGTCGGCAAGTTCACGGTGGACGACGCGCTGCCGCTTCTCGCGCGGTACGTCGGCTCGCTGCCCTCGACCGGTCGCAAGAGCTCGACCTACCGCGACGTCGGCATCCACTTCCCCGATTCGTCCATCCGCGATCGCGTCGTCGGCGGTCAGGAGCCTCGCGGACAGACGGCGATTTCGTTCTTCGCCGATCCGCCGATGGATCCGGCCGAACAGGAGCGCGTCTCCGAAGCGACGTCGGTGCTCGAGATCGCGCTGCGCGACATCCTGCGCGAGGATCTCGGGCAGACCTACAACGTGTCGGTCCGGCTGTCGCAGGCGCTGCCGCAGCGCGGGACCGGAAAGATCGAAGTCCGCTTCGGCGCTGCGCCCGAAAATCTCGAAGGGATGACGGCCCGCGTGCTGCAGGAAATCGCGCGGCTCAAGACGGAAGGCCCGTCGGAAGATTTGACGAATCGCGCCCGGGAAGCGGCCCGCCGCAGCTACGAAACCGCGATGAAGGACAACGGCTACTGGCTTGGGCGGCTGGAGACGATCCGGATGTTCAATCGCGACCCGCACGAAATCCTGACGCGCAACGAGCGCATCAGCGCCATCACACCTCAGGTGCTGCAGGAGATCTTCAAGAAGTACTTCGGCGTCGATCGATCGACGGTGCTGACGCTGCTGCCGGCCAAAGCGACGCCCTGACGATCAACGCGTGTCTTACCGTTTCAGGAGCTCCCGCCAGCGGGCGGCTTCGGTGAACACTTCATCGAGCCGCTCGCCGTTCGCCAGGTCATTCCGCAGATCCTGAAGCAGGCCGATCAGCGCGTCGAGCGCGCGACCGATCTCGTCCGCGTTCGTGGCAGCGATGTCCTTCCAGATGTCGGCGGGGCTCGACGCCAGGCGGGTCGTATCCGCGAGCCCGCGACCGGCCAGCGCCAGGCCGTCCGCGCCCGCCGCGTCGCCGACGACGGTCATGAGGGCGCTCGCCGTCAGCTGCGGCAGATGGCTCAGGTATGCGAGCAGCCGATCGTGCGTTTCGACGCCGAGGACTTTCGGCTCCGCGCCGAGCGCGCGGATGAACGATTCGAGCCGCTCGGATCCCTGCGTGAGGAGCCACGGCCGGTTGACGAACAGATCCGGACGGGCGTGTTCGAGGCCGCCGCGCGCGGCACCGGCCAGCGGATGGCCGCCGACGAACGTAAACCGCGGCGGCAGCGATTTCGCCGCGGTCGCGATCTCGCGCTTCGTGCTCCCTGTGTCGGTGACCACCGCCGGGGTCCGCACGTACTCGTCCAGCTCGGCCAGCCGCGCGACGTTCTGTTTCACGGGCGCCGAGAGGACGACGACATCCGCTTCGGCCAGTACGACGAGGTCGTCTGCGGCGACGTCGACCGCGTGCAGCCGCATCGCCGTCTCGAGGACGTCTTTGTTGTCGACGGCAATCACGAGCGCGGTCGGCCACAGCTCGCGGGCGCGCAGCGCGATGGAGCCGCCGATCAGCCCGAGGCCGACGATGCCGATCTTGTCGAAGATCGGAGCGGCCGCGCTCTTGCCGGCGCCGCGCCCGGGTTGGATGACGGGGAGATCTCTCATTGTGGATTGCGTCACTCCGCAGTCCGCACTCCGCATTCCGCATTCCGCACTCCGCATTCCGCACTCAAGAGTTGCCCCATCCTCTCCGCGCCACCGGTTCGAGGCAGATGCTGCGGCCGATGGCGGGCGCGATGATCCGCAGCTCGGCCATCAGTCGATCGAACTGCGACGGAAAGAGCGACTGCGCCCCGTCGCTGAGAGCGTGATCGGGATCGCAGTGCACCTCGATGATCAGTCCGTCGGCTCCCGCGGCGACCGCCGCGCGCGCCATCGGCACGACCATGTCGCGACGACCGGCGCCGTGGCTCGGGTCGGCGACGATCGGGAGGTGGCTCAGCTTCCGCACGACCGGGATCGCCGAGATATCGAACGTGTTCCGCGTGGCGGTCTCGAATGTCCGGATGCCGCGCTCGCACAGAATGACGTCGTTGTTGCCGCCGCTGAGCACGTACTCGGCCGACAGCAGCCATTCCTCGATCGTCGCGGAGATCCCGCGTTTGAGCAGCACCGGCTTGCGCACGTGGCCGAGCTCGCGCAGCAGCGTGAAGTTCTGCATGTTGCGCGCGCCGACCTGATAGATGTCGGTGTACCGATCGATCAGTTCGATCTGGCTGAGATCCATGACCTCGGTCACCAGTTTCAGGTTCTCCGTATTCGCCGCGTCCCGCAGGAGGCGCAGTCCTTCCTCGCCCAGTCCCTGGAAGCTGTACGGCGAGCTGCGCGGCTTGAACGCGCCGCCACGGAAGATCTTGGCGCCCGCGCGGCGCACGGCGGCCGCCGTGGCCCGCACCTGCTTCTCGTTTTCCGCCGAGCACGGCCCGGCCATCACGATGACCTCGTCGCCGCCGATCCGGACATCGCCGACGCTCACGACGGTACCCTCCGGCTTGAAGGTCCGGCTCGCGAGTTTGTATGGCGACGAGATCCGCAGCACCTCGTGTACGCCGTCCAACATCTCGATCAGCCCCGAATCCGGATGTCCCTGTCCGACTGCGCCGAGCACCGTCCGCTCGACGCCGGTCGATCGGTGGACGTCCATGCCCATTTCGACCAGCCTGGCGACAACCTTCTCGATCTGCTCTTCACTGGCCCGCTCTTCCATCACGACGACCATAGCTCCCTCTTCACATGGGGCTCTGCCCCGTACCCCGGGCTGGTTGCTGGCGGGGACCCCATTTCCCCGCTGCACGACCTCGCAGGCGCGCCGTGCGCACCTTCTGCCTCGTTACTTCGCCTCTTCGCCGTGAACCGCCCGCCGCTCCAGTCTCCGCGCCTCGTCGATGATGCGTTCGAAGAGCCGCGCGATCGCATCCGGCCCGAGCGGGCCCTCGCATGCAACGCCGCGCACGTGTGCGAGCACTTGCTTCTCCCGCTCCGGCTGGTAAATCTCGATCCCCTTTTCCTTTTTGACGCGTCCAATCTCCACGGCGACCCGCGCGCGCTCGTTGAGCAGCCGGACGAGGACCTCGTCGACGCGATCGATGTCTTCCCGCAGTTCGTCAAGCGTGCGCATGCGCCGCACCTTTCAGCCAGCGGACGTAATCCCCGACGCGCGCGACCAGCGCCTGAGCCGAGCCGCCCTCCGCGATTTTCGCCACCAGCGCGCTGCCGACGACCGCCGCGTCCGCGTACGCGGCGACCTCCGCGACGTGCTCCGGGCGGGAGATGCCAAAGCCGAGTGCGATCGGCATCGTCGTGTGCGCGCGGATGCGGCGTACGAGCGCCTCGGCGCCCGAGGCGACGCTGTCGCGGGCGCCGGTGACGCCGAGGCGCGAGATGCCGTACAGGAACCCGCTGCCGATCGCCGCCGCCTTCGCAATCCGCTGCTCGGTCGTCGTCGGGCTCAGCAGCAAGATCGTATCGAGGCCCGAGCGAGCCAGCGTGTCGCGGAACGCCCCGGCTTCTTCGATCGGCAAATCGAGCGCGAGCACGCCGTCCACGCCGGCATCCGCCGCCCGGCGCGCGAATTCATCCGCGCCCATCCGGAGCATCGGATTCGCGTAGCTGAAAACGACGATCGGCGCGCGAACGTCCGCCCGGCGCTTCGCCACGAGGTCGAGCACGCCGCGCAGATTCGTCCCGGCGGCGAGCGCGCGCTCCGTCGCCCGCTGAATGACCGGACCGTCCGCCAGCGGATCGGAAAACGGCACGCCAACCTCGAGCACGTCGGCGCCGGAGCGATCGAGCGCCATGAGGATTTCTCCCGATCGCGCGAGATCAGGATCGCCGGCGGTCACGTAAGTGACCAGGCCGGGACGGCCGTCCGCGCGAAGCCGGGCGAAGGTGTCAGCGATGCGCGACGACACCGTCGTCCTCTCCCGCGGCTTCTGCTCCCCGGTGCGCCTTCTCCACGGTCTGCACGTCTTTGTCGCCGCGGCCCGACAGATTCACGAGCAGCACGGCGTCCCGCCCGAGTCTCGGAGCGATCTTTACCGCATGCGCGATCGCATGCGCCGATTCGAGCGCGGGCAGGATGCCTTCGAGCTTCGCGAGCTGCCCGAACGCGTCGAGCGCCTCATCGTCGGTGACGTAGGCATATTCCGCGCGGCCGAGCGCCCGCAACCACGCGTGCTCGGGACCGACCGCCGCGTAATCGAGCCCGGC
>Ga0075425_100002143_pt1 | contig 19602 bp, 21 predicted proteins | sample SoiMethybrSBSTD4_FD_75300 | JGI IMG/M metagenome (GOLD analysis project Ga0075425, IMG submission 75300) | Bulk soil microbial communities from a Populus tree surrounding site in Tennessee, USA - Soil MetaG P. TD hybrid SBSTD4 | ecosystem: Environmental > Terrestrial > Soil > Tree plantation... | reverse complement strand
GATCACGGTTTAGTGCTTCGGCAGGCCTGGATCGAGCCCGCGATAGCCGCAGTTGATGTCTGCGAGGATTTCGAAGTCGATCCGGCGACCGCTGAGACCGGTGGTCGTATCAACGGTTGAGGCCGTGTCGATGGTCAGGATATGCATCTTGGCGTAGTAGGCGACCGGCACGGTCGGTGCGTAGGGACAGCCCGTCTGGGGAATTGAATGCGCCAGTACGACGTCGTTCTCGTGGACCACCGTAGCGCTGTCGCGATTGTAATTCGTGACGACCGCGGTATGGATCGAATCGAACGGTGTGTTGACCACCTGCAACCCCGATTGGCGGCCCATCTTGATCGCGCCCGTGGGGAGCAGCAGGGCCCGCCCCGCGTTGTCGATGTCAAACGCGAAATCGAACACGGGATACACGTCCGTGCGCACGACTCCCCGCAACAGGATCACGTACCCGGAAGGCAGGGAGACCGGCGTCCCGCTCAGCGCGTACATGTGCACGGTATCGACCCTGTTTTCGATGTAGGCGGGGGACGGCCCGATCGGGCTCCCGCAAGATGACAGGATGGCGCCCGCGATCATCAGCACGAAAACGAAGACGTAACGCATTGAGTGCTGGGGAACTTACAGGGCGCCCGCCAAGTGGGTCAACCCGTAGTCGCTGCTTGACTTCGACTTCGCGGAAACCTACGTTGGCCGCGCGTATGGCGACCATTCGCGATGTGGTCGAGGCGCTCAGCCGTTCCAACGGCGTGGACGCCGTGGTGGTGGTGGGCCGCGATGGGCTGCCCATCGACTCGCGTGTTGCCAACGGTGTCGACGCTGACAGTGTGGCGGCAGTGCTACCGACCGCCATCAAGCAAATGTCGCAGCTCGGCGATGCCGGTGGACGCGGCGACTTTGCGACCGCCGTCCTGGAGTTCGGTAAGGGGATCGCCGTCGTGGCGGTGCTCCACGCCGATGCGCTTCTTATCGTGTTGGTGCAGCCGGCGACGAACGTAGGCGCCCTCCTGTTCGACCTCCGCCGTCACCGCACGGCCATCGCCGGTCTGTTGTAAAGCGGGACGGCGGGCCGGTGGCCAACTCCGCACGACACCTTCTGGTGGTGGACGACGAGCCCCATATCGGGCTCGTGTTGCGTCCGTTTCTCGAGCAGCTCGGCTACAGCGTGAGTTTTGCCAAAACGCTCCAGGAAGCCCGCAGCGCGCTCCAGTCGAACCCGGCCACCGACGGCCTCCTGCTCGACATCCATCTTCCCGACGGCTCGGGACTCGATTTCCTGCGCGATTTGCGCAGCGAGAGCCGCACGTCCCGACTGCCCGTCCTGGTCGTGACTGCGGAAGGCGAAGACCGGGTCCTCCGTGAAGCGCGCCGGCTCGGCGCCGCGCTCGTCACCAAACCGTTCAGTCCGACGAAGCTCACACAGCGCATCGCGCTGATGTTCGGAGATGCGCACCCGGACGCCGGTCCGGGAACACCGGGGAATGCCCCGTGAGTACATGGGCCGCGATCCTCGCCGGCGGATCGGGCACGCGGTTTTGGCCGCTGTCCACTCCGGAACGGCCCAAGCAATTCCTGTCGCTCACGGGGGACGCACCGCTGCTCGCGCAGGCCGTCGCGCGGCTTCATGGACTGGTCTCACCAGACCACATTCTCATTCTCACCGGTCCGGCACTGGTCCAGCGCGTGGCTGCGACGGTGCCCGACGTGCCCGCCGCCAACATTTTCGCAGAGCCACGCGCGGCCTCCACGGCGCCCGCACTGGCGTGGGCAGCGCACTGGATCGCAAAGCACGACCCCGGTGGCCAGATGCTTTCCTTGCACGCCGACTGGTCGGTCGGCGACGACCGCGCGTTCCGCGCCGCGGCGTCGCATGCCTTGAGCGTCGCCGCCGAGCAGGACGTGCTCGTCACGGTCGGCGTGAAGCCCACGCGGAATGAGACGGCCTACGGCTATATCGTGCCCGGCAAGCCGTCCGGCAGCGCGCGGCGCGTGAAGAGTTTCGTCGAAAAGCCAAGTGCGGCGCGCGCGGCCCTGTTGCGCCGACGCGGCGCGCTTTGGAACAGCGGGCTCTTTGCCTGGAGCGCCGCGCGATTTTTGGGCGAAGCAGGCGCATATGCCGAGGAGCTCGCGCCAGGCTGGAGCGCGCTGACGAGTGGCGACGCCGAGAAGTTTTTCGCGGCGGTCACGCCCGTAGCGGTCGACGTCGCCGTGCTGGAGCGCACAACCCGTCTGGCTGTCGTCACCGGGACGTTCGCCTGGGACGACATCGGTTCCTGGGACGCGCTGCTGCGGGTGCGACGCCGCGACGCACGCGGCAACGTCACCGTAGGGAACGTGACGCTCGGTAAGGATGTAAAGGATTCCGTGATCTGGGCCGAGAATGAGGATCTCGCCGTCACCGGCGTGCAGGACATGGTGGTCGTCCGCGCAAACGGGCATACACTGATCATGCCCACCGGCCAGCCGGAAAAACTCAAAGCGCTGGTGCAAAACCGATGACCCACGCGCTGTATCTACTCGATCCTGATCCCACGCCGGCCTGGGCGCCGTTCGCGGGCATCCGACCCCTGTGCGAGCTGCGCGCCGGCGCTCATCTGGTGCGCGAGCGGTGGGAGATGTTCGTGGGTACCGAGGCGACGGCGATCTTCGCCCTGCCTCACCTCGCCGGATTTCCCGAGAACGGCGTCCCTCTGGTGGAGGCACGCCGCGCCGTCCAGGGACCGGCGGTGATCGGCTCGTCCACGTTCGCGCCGCGCGGGCTGGCGGGCCCTCTGCCCGAGGCTCCCGCGAGGCTCACGCACGATGGGATTACGGTCGGCTGGGTCGTGCCGGCCGGCGCGAGTTGGACGGGACCCGTGGCCAACGCGCAGGCCATGACGGTCGAAGGCGTGCTCCTGCGAGGCGTCTATGATCTCATCCGCGCGCTCGACAGGTTGCTGCGCGAGGACGCCCTGCGCCTGCTCGGCGACTCCGATGCGGTCCCCAAAGGCTCCACAGTAGTCGGCGATCCGGCCTGGATCGGACTGCGGGAAGCCTCCATCGAGCCCGGCGTCGTCTTCGATACGCGCAACGGCCCGGTGGTCCTCGAGAGCGGCGTCGAGGTCCGCTCCGGTACGCGGCTCGAAGGCCCGCTGTGGGTCGGCTCCAATACTCGCCTGGTCGGCGGGCCCATCCGGAACTCTGCGATTGGTCCGTGGTGCGTCGTGCGTGGTGAGCTGTCGACCACAGTCATGCTCGGTTACGCCAACAAGAGCCATGACGGCTTCGTGGGACATTCGGTCCTCGGCCGCTGGGTTAATCTGGGGGCCGGGACCATCACCTCGAACCTCAAGAGCACGTACGGGCCCGTGCGCCTGCACGTAAATGCGGTAGACCTCGAAACAGGACAGCAGTTCCTGGGCAGTCTGATCGGCGACCACGCCAAGACAGCCATCGGGACCCTGCTCGATACGGGATCGGTCGTTGGTGCGGGCGCCAATGTCTTCGACGCGCTGCGCCCACCGAAGTACGTCCCGCCCTTTGCCTGGGGAGGCGCTGCATCCGAGCGGATGACGCAGCAGAAGTTCCTCGAAATCGTCGAACGCGTACTCCCCCGCCGGAACGTCGACGTGACGGATGCGATGCGGTCCTACCTCCGCCGGTCGTTCGACTGGCTGACCCGCCCGCCCAAGCCGTGACCGACGCGCAGCAACGCTACCGCCGGCTCGGCAAATACGAGCTCCATCAACTCCTGGGCGAAGGAGCGATGGGCATCGTGTGGAAGGCCTATGACACGGTGCTGCGCCGCTACGTCGCGCTGAAGCTCCTGAGCTCGAGTTTCCGCAAGACGAAAGACATGCAGGAGCGGTTCCTGCGCGAGGCGCGCGCCGCGGGTGCCATTCAGCACGCGAACATCGTGACCGTGTACGATCTCGGCGAATCCGACGGCCAGCTGTACATCGCCATGGAGCTGGTCGAAGGGCGCGATCTCTCGGACATGATCGCGCTGCGCGATCCGCTCGCGCTCGAGCGCAAGCTCGACATCACGATCGAGGTGCTCGCAGGACTTCATTTCGCGCACCAGCGCGGCGTGATTCATCGCGACGTCAAGCCGTCCAACGTCCGCGTAATGCCCGACGGGCGGATCAAGATCATGGACTTCGGCATCGCGCGGCTGCAAAAAGCCGACGCCACAGGATCGGGCGCGATCGTCGGGACGCCGACGTACATGGCCCCGGAGCAAATCACCAACGGCGCGATCACTCCCGCGACCGACGTATTCTCCGTCGGCTGCATGCTGTACGAGCTGTTGTCCTATCAGCGCCCGTTCGAGGCGGAGTCGGTGCACGGTGTCTTGTACCAAGTGCTGACGACGGAGCCACGTCCTCTCAGAACGGTGGTGCCTTCGATTCCGGCGGCACTCGAGCGCGTCGTGGCCAAGGCGATGAACAAGGTGCCGCACGAGCGCTATGAATCCGCGGGCCAGATGATGTCGACGCTGCAACAGATTCGTGCCGCGCTGTCGGGAGCCGACGAGGAAGCCACGCAGCCGCTCGGCCGGTGGACGCCGCTGCCACGGCCGGTGCTGAAGCTGATCACTCACGCATCGATGAAAGCGCGGCTCGCCGTTCTGGGAGCGCTCGCCGCCGTCGTGCTGCTGCTCCTGTATGCGCCGAGCCAGCCGGGTCAGGACACACCGGTCACAGTCGCTCCCCTGCCCAATCCTCCAGTGCCGCAGTCGAGTGGAACAGGATTCGCCGCCCCCGCCCCCGCCCCCGGCCCCGGCCCCGTGGCTCCTGGGCCAGTCCCCGCGCATGTCGCCAACCGCGATGCGGCTCCCGTCTCTCTCGCCGTCAGCGCGCGCCGCGACTCGGCGCTCGCGGCGCGCGACCGGGCGAGCGCGGCGGGGGCGCAGAAAAACAGCGTGCCCTCGTTGCTGCTTGCGCAAACGATTCTGGAGGCCTCTGACCGGGCGCTACAGCGCGGCGATCAGTCGCTCGCACTCCGCGGGTATGTCGAATCGGCCGAACGCTACGGTCAGGCCCGAGAGGAGGCGCGCGCGATGGAGCGCGAAGCGCGCCGCATGGTCGATCGCGTGACGCCGCTTGTGCAGGCGATCCCCGCGGGACGCGCCGCTGCCAACGCCGGCGTGTACCTGGCGCGCGCCGAGTCGCTGCTCACGCAGCAGGATTTCACGCTCGCCAAGATGGCCGCCCAAAACGCCGAGCAGATCGGTATCGACGCCGGCATTGCGCCGCCGAGCACGCAGCCCACGGATCCGCGGGCTGCGGTCGATGTGCTGCTCACTGACCTGGAGCGCGCCCTCGCGAGTGAGCGCATCTCCAACATTCGCGTGCTGTATCCGGGCCTGACCGAGCCGGACCAGCGCGCCTGGGAATCATTTTTCCACGATTGGAATCAGATCACCGCGAAATTCACCATCGAGGATTTCAACGCGCAGGGCGCGACGGCCAAGGGAAACGTGCGCGCGCAGTTTCAGTACGTGCCCGCGGCCGGCGGCGCGCCGCGCATCGACCGGCGGCGGTTCGCGATGCGATTTGAAAAACGCGATGTGGGTTGGCGTCTGGCTGGGGTTTCCGAATTGAAATGATGCCTACCATGCCCTTTGATTTGGCGCCGGGGGATCAGGGATCGTCACGGTATCGGGCCGCGTCGTCGGCGGGCCCACGCGGCGCAGCGTCACCGGCTTCTCCAGATCGCCGCCGCTGATCGTGAGCTTGTCGCCCGCCAGCTTCATGCCGTAGATCTGCCAGACGCCATCACCCAACGTAATCCAGAGACTGTCGCCCACGACGCGCCAGCGCGCGACGTCTTTGCCGAACTGCGCCGAGCTGTCGCTCCGCACCATGATGTGCCGGATCTCGTCGCCGGCCTTGGCTTGCCAATCGCCGGTGACGCGAACGGAGACCTGCATGACGCAGAGTGCTGCGAGTGCGAGCGCGAGCTTCATGCGCGAATGATACAAACACAACGCCCCGGAGATAATCCCCGGGGCGTGTGACCATCATCACTGCAACGTCACTTCGACGTCTGCGCGCCTAACCGTCTAGGCGTTAATACATCCCACCCATACCACCGCCCGGCATCGGCGGTGCCTTCTCCTTCTCCTTCTTCTCCACCACGACGCACTCGGTCGTGAGCAGGAGGCCCGCGATCGACGCGGCGTTCTGCAGCGCCGTGCGGGTGACCTTGGTCGGGTCGATGACGCCGGCCGCGACGAGGTCTTCGAACTTATCGGTCGCGGCGTTGTAGCCGAAGTTCTTGTCCTTCGACTCCTTCACCCGACCCACGACGATCGAGCCTTCGGCGCCCGCGTTCTGCGCGATCCACCGAATCGGCTCTTCGAGCGCCTTGCGCAGAATATCCACGCCGGTCTTCTCGTCTTCATCAGCGCCCTTCATCTTGTCGAGCGCGCGCTGGCCCCACAGGAGCGCCACGCCGCCGCCCGGCACGATGCCTTCCTCGACCGCCGCGCGCGTCGCATGCAGCGCGTCCTCGACGCGAGCCTTCTTCTCCTTCATCTCGGTCTCGGTCGCGGCGCCGACGTTCAGCACCGCCACGCCGCCGGCGAGCTTCGCCAGCCGTTCCTGCAGCTTCTCTTTGTCGTAATCCGACGTGGACTTGTCGATCTGGGCCTTGATCTCCGCCTTCCGGCCCTCGATCAGATCGTCCTTGCCCTTGCCGTCGACGACCGTGGTGTTGTCTTTGTCCACGATGATGCGCTTGGCGCGGCCGAGATCGTTGAGCGTGGTGTTTTCGAGCTTGAGGCCCAGCTCTTCCGAAATCACCTGGCCGCCGGTCAGGATGGCGATGTCGCGCAGCATCTCCTTGCGGCGATCCCCGAAGCCCGGCGCCTTGACGGCGGCGACCTTCAGCGTGCCACGGAGCTTGTTGACGACGAGCGTCGCCAGCGCTTCACCCTCGACGTCTTCCGCCACGATCAGGAGCGGGCGACCCGACTGGGCCACCTTCTCGAGCACGGGCAGGAGATCCTTCATCGTCGAGATCTTCTTGTCGTAGATCAGGATGTAGGCGTCCTCGAGGGTCGCTTCCATCTTCTCGGGATCGGTGATGAAGTAGGGCGAGAGGTAGCCGCGGTCGAACTGCATGCCGTCCACGGTCTCCAGCGTGGTCTCGAGGCTCTTCGCTTCCTCGACCGTGATCACGCCGTCCTTGCCGACCTTGTCCATCGCATCGGCGATCTTCTCACCGATTTCGACGTCGCCATTGGCGGAAATCGTGGCGACCTGCTTGATGTCTTTCCGGCCCGAGGTGGGGACCGAAATCTTCTTGAGCTCCGCGACGATCGTCTCGACCGCGGTGTCGATGCCGCGCTTCAGTGCCATCGGGTTCGCGCCGGCCGTGACCGACTTCAGGCCTTCGCGATAGATCGCTTGCGCGAGCACCGTCGCCGTCGTGGTGCCGTCGCCTGCGAGATCCGATGTCTTGGTCGCCACTTCCTTCACCATCTGGGCGCCCATGTTCTCGATCTCGTCTTCGAGCTCGACTTCCTTCGCCACCGTCACGCCGTCCTTGGTGACGGTCGGGCTGCCGAACTTCTTGTCGATGACGACATTCCGGCCCTTGGGGCCGAGTGTCACCTTGACCGCATCAGCCAGCTGATCCACGCCCCGCTTGAGCCGGGCCCTGGCTTCGGTGCTGAACTCCAGAAACTTGGCTGCCATGTCTGTGCTTCCTCCGTGAAAAGCTGCTTACGCGAGCTTCGCGATGACGTCGGCTTCTTTGATCAGGATGATCTCTTCGCCGTCCAACTCGACCTGCGTGCCGCTGTACTTCCCGTAGACCACGCGATCCCCAACCTTCAGCTCCATCGGGACCGCCTCACCCTTCTCCCGCCGGCCCGGTCCCACGGCGATCACTTCGCCCTGGATCGGCTTCTCTTTGGCGGTATCGGGGATGTACAGCCCACCTTTCATCGTCTCGGTCTCCTCCATCGGCCGGATCGCCACGCGATCGGCCAAGGGGTGGACCTTGTACTTCTGGGTCGTCTTGGTTGCTGGCATGTTACCCTGAACCTCCATAACTCTTTGATTTGATTAGCTGTTAGCACTCGGGGTTGATGAGTGCTAATGGACGACGGGGGGAATTTGGCCGGGGCCCCGCGCTAGGTCAAGGGGCCATTAGTGCCCGAACGGCGGCCTCGGCGCGAGCGCGCGGCGTCGCCGTCGTCGAGTCGAGCGGGATCGCGCTCGCCCGCACGATCACCCCGGATCGGGTATCCGCAAGGCGAAGATGGAGCCAGGTCGTCTCCGGAGGGGGCGCGTCGGGATCGCAGAAGGTGAAGTAGATGAGCTCAGCCGTATGGCCGCTCCCGCCCTTCAACTTCGATTTGACCTTCACGCCATGGTCGCGCAACGCCCGAGCGAGCTCGACGCTTTGCTGGTCCTTCTCCTCGACAACGATGCTGTAGCCGTGGAGGCCTGGCAGTCCGTGCGACGCGCAGCCGATTGCGAAAAGCAGACAGACCGGCACGAGACGAGTCATTGGACGATCCGTCGGGCCCCCACCCAGCGCTGGACCCACCAGGCACCATCGGCATCCTGCGCGGATAGACGCGACAGCTTCACGCCTGCGTTCGCACTGTGGATGAATGTCTGATCGCCGACGTACAAACCGACATGCGTCACGCCGCCGCCCGGTTGCGCCGCGAACAGCAGAATGTCGCCCGGCCGCAACGCGTCGATCACCGGCGTCACCTCGGTGCCCGAGTGCGCCTGATCGCGACTGATGCGCGGAAGGCGAATGCCGTGCTGGCCGTACGCCCACTGCACCAGCCCCGAGCAGTCGAACCCATTCTCCGCCGTTCCGCCCCACACATAGGGTGTCCCGAGCGCATCGAGCGCGGAGCGGACGATGTCGGCGGCATTTCCGGTGATCGCGGTGGGCGGAGGAATGATGAGGGCCGGCTGCGCGGATGGCGATTCCTGATTCGGCTGTTTCCAGCGACGATCGACCCCTTTCCCGATCGTAACCGAGATCCCGAGCGCCGCACCGATACCACCGCGCGAGTCTGCGCTCGCCCGCCAGAAGCCGCGCGGGCCGATGTCTTGCAGCCGGTAGGCCGTTTCGAATCCCATCGCCGCCCACGTGACCGGACGCCACTCGAGGCCCGCCCCCACCATCCACAGCGCCGCGAGCTCCTGCGACGCGGTGTCGGTCGAGACGCCGAGCGAGACGCCTCCCAGGAAATAGGGACCGAACGTCGAGCGCCGGCGCAGCGCGTGGAGCTGCCACCCTGCCCCGTAGAACGCGTGATGGCGGCCGAGGCTGTCATGAACCATCACCTGTGCCGTGAACCCGTGCGAAAAAATGCCGCCGAGCGGGGCGTCCGTACGCAGCTCGTAGGTTCGCGATGCGTTCCCTTGATACCAGCGACCGTACCGGAAGTCGACGTCGCGCCCCTGCGCGGCGAGGTGGGAAAAGCCGGCTATGAGAAAAAGAAACTCAATCCGCGGCCGCAATCGCGGCGTGCTCCTCGGAGGCGCGGGGCGCCATGTGATGCGAGAGTAGGTGCGGAAGACGGCGCATGAAACGCACCCAGACCCACAGAACCATGAACCCGAACACGAGTGCGCTGAATCCCGCGATCGACAGCATGACGACCGGACTGTCGAACCGCAGCGCGACTAACGCACCGAGCCACAGACCAACGTGCGAGGCCGCCCATGCCCAGGCAGGGGTGAGGAGCCACCCCACCACCACGAGAGAATGCGCGAGCCATCTCGGCACGTTCGCTTATCCCCGGCGCGCGAGCACGACCAACGCGTAGATGACGACCGTGACCGCGAACCCGAGACCGGCAGCGACCGGCATCGCCATCACGTGAGCGAGGTAGAGTCCCAGCGCCACGCCTACGCCGGCGACAACCGGTGCGATGGCCACGGATCGAATCGCGGTGTTGCCGCCGCGTGCCGCGCGCCCCGCCGTCACGAGCGCGCCCATCCAGGCGATCAAGGTCCCGAGCATCCACCAGATCGGGAGATACCACCAGGTGCTGCCGCCGCCGACGGCATCCCACGTCCAGGGATACGCCTTGAATGGCCGGAGCAGCACGATGTCGATCGCCATGAAGACGACGGTTCCCCACAATCCGATCGCGGCGGCGCTCGCGATCCCCTGCACTCCCCGCGAGCTCGCGTAAAATGCCGGCAGAAACGCTGCGGCGACGCCGCCGGCGAGGACGATGAGCATGAGGAGGAGTGATGTCAGCATGCCGGCCGGGAGATTGCGTGACACGAGCAGAAACAGGATCACGGCAACGGCGGTGGCAGCTCCGACGATTGTACCACTCACGAGGATATGGGTGAAATCCGAGCGATCGGCAGTGGCTGGCGCAGTCATGTCACCTCGCGACGGAATTTTGGAGGCCAAACCTACATACCACTCAATTTAATACCAAGCAAACACATAGAGCACCGTGAGATCGGTTACTGCCCATGCGGCCAAGGCCCGGTACATCCCGCGCTGATGCTGCTTTGGGGTCCAGCGGGCATACGTGAAGAGCCAGGGCAACAGCACTGCCAGCCATAACATCAGAGGCGCGATCAGCCATCTGCCGTCAGCCTTCAGCACGATCGCAGCCCAAACGAGCATCCCAAAGGCCATGAGCGTGCACACGACCGACACGATCAGGCTCGGCTGCATTCCCAGGATGAGCGCGAGCGTTCGGTCGCCGCGGCGTCGATCCTCATCGAACTGATACAACTGGGTGAGCGGATAGAGCCCGGCAAACAACGGGCAAAAGGCGAGCAAAACCAGGCCGTGGCCCCAATCGAGCGGACGTCCCGTGGCCGCCCACGCCGCGTACGGTGTGAGCGAGCCAAACCCCCACATGTTGATCACCCAATCCACACCGGCCACGGCTTTGAACCGAAACGGTGGCACGGAATAGAGAATAGAAAGCGCGAAACAGATCGCGTACGCGATCTGGAAGCCGGCGGGGAGCAGGAGTGCGAGGAGCTGTCCAGCGACGAGAAGCGCCACACTGAAGTGCAACAAGTAACGCGGGAGGGACGGCGGCGCGTTCAAATACCCAATGTCGCCTTCATCCTTATCGAAGACGCTATTAATCGCGAGTGTGCCCCCATTCAGGAACACGACCCAGATCATCAGCGCCAGCAGTGCCGTCCCCGGCTCCCGGCTCCCGGCTCCTTTCAACCCTACTGCCAGGATGTAGCCCAGCAGCGTATGCCCCGCCATGATCGGCCACTCGGCGGGACGCATGTGGAGGATATAGGAGTAGAGATCACCGGGCAGGAGACGGTAGCCCCACCGCCGCCACGCATTCAGCGTGCGGGCATCCCCCCCGCTCCCCACCGTTACCACTTCAGCCCGAGTGCCGCCGCCGCGATCCGTAGACCGACCAGAGTGAGATCGGGATGAACCGACTCGATCTCTTTGCACAACGGCGCGACGAGACCGGCAAGCCCGCCGGTGGCCACAACGAGCGGCGTGTGCTTGGATGGCCACTCCGCTTTGATGCGCCGGACCAATCCGTCCACCGCGTCGGCCGCGCCCCACAGCACACCGGCGCGGATGCAGTCTTCGGTTCGGCGACCGATCGCGTGCGCCGGCGGCACCAGCTCGGTGGCAGGAAGCTTGGCCGTCTTGCGCACCAACTCGTCGGAGGCCGTGCGCAACCCCGGCATGATCACGCCGCCGATGAACCGCGCCTCGCGAGCGACGGTGATGCAGTCGAATGTCGTCGCGGTCCCAAAGTCGACGACAATCGTGTCCTTCTTGAAGAGCTCCGCTGCCGCGAGTGTGTTGACGATGCGATCGGCGCCCACCGTGAGCGGCTCGTCCACGTCCAGGACCATCGGAAGTTTGGACCGGCCATCGATCTTGGTGGGCTGGCGCGTGGTCGCGAGCGCGACGCCTTCGCACAAGCTCTCGGTGATTTGCGGTGAAACGGAGGCGACGATCGCGGCGCGGATCTCTTGCGTCGAATGGCCCGCCTGCGTCAGATGCGCGGTCAAGACCGCTGCCCACTCATCGGGTGTGCGTTGCGGCGTCGAGTGCAGCCGCCAGTGCGCCCCGAGTCGGTCTCCCGCGAAGAGTCCGACTGTCGTTTCGGTATTGCCGATGTCGAAGGCTAGGAGCATGGGTCGGGGGGGCTAAGATAGCTCGACGTGACCGCCCTGCACCATCGTCGTCCCTGCACCGGTATCCACGAGCAAGGCGCCGTCCGGGCGAATCCCGGCCGCGCGGCCCGCGAGCGGCGTCCGAATTTGGCGGCCGCGCAGCCAGTCGCGGCGCGCGAACGCGGCACACTCGAATTCCGTGAGCCGTGAGCCGTGAGCCGTGAGCCGGACGAGCGCGGGCACCAGTTGATCCAGCACGTCGATCCGCCGGATACTCGGCCTCAGCTCGCGCAACGAGACCGCTCGATTCACCAGGTCGGCAGGAACGTCGTTCGTCACGTTGATGCCGATACCGATTCCGAGCCACTGCGGGGTGTCGCCTTGCCAGCGGCTTTCGCAGAGAATGCCCGCGACCTTGCGGTCGCCCACGAGAACATCGTTCGGCCACTTGAGCGCCGCGCGCGGTCCCGAGAGCGAGGTCGGACGCACGCCAAGGACCGCTTCGACGACGTCGGCGAGCACGAGACCCACGCGCAGCGACAATACGCCAGGCGCCGGCAATGGCGGGCGGAGCAGCATCCCCAGCCAGACCCCTCCCGGCGGTGAACGCCAGGTCCGCCCGTCGCGCCCGCGGCCCGCCGTCTGTTCTTCGGCGAGCACCACCGTTCCCGCGGGCGCGCCTTGCCCGCCAAGGTCGTGGATCGCGTCAAGACTGGAGCCGAGTGTCCGAAAGACGCCGCACTGCGGCACGCCCCAGCGGCGCGCCAGCGCAGGGGCGGGGATGTCGTCGATCGTCAGCCGTGCCACAGCGCATAGGCGAGTGTAAAGAGGCCGATCGCGAAGCAGTACGGCGCGAAGATGTAAAACTGGCCGCGCCGCAGCATCGCCACGAGAAAGCGAATCGCAAAGACGCCGGAGAGAAATGCGACGATGCAGCCGACGAGCAGCGGCACCGCCCCTACCTGCGCGATGTCCACCGACGCGTGCCGTGCTTCGAACAAGCCCGCGCCAGCGATGAGCGGGATCGCCATCAAGAAACTGAAGTCAGCCGCGGCCACCGACCCCAATCCGACCCAGAGACCCGACGCGATCGTCGTGCCTGAGCGCGAGATGCCGGGAAGCGGCGCAAACGCCTGCGCCAGGCCGATGATCAGCGCGCCTCCGGGCGTCGGTTCGGTCGCGCCCGCGACCGGACGGTTCTTCGTTGACCACAGCAGCGCGCCCGTGATCAAGAATCCGACGCCGGCCGCCACGAGCGAGTCGAACGCGCGCTCGATGAGATGCTCCAGGAAAACGCCGACAAGACCGGCGGGAATCATCCCGATGATGAGCAGCCCCGCATAGCGCAGCGCCTCGGGCCGGCGCCGCAACACGCCCATCGCCAGGTCCCAGAACCGCCGCCCGTAGACGACCAGGATCGACCCCAACGTCGCGACGTGCAGCGCGACTTCGACGAACACCCCGGGCGTGCGGACGCCGGCGACGTGCCCGATCACCGCGAGATGCCCGTCGCTCGAGACGGGAAGAAACTCGGTGAGTCCTTGCACCAGTCCGAGCAGAATGCCTTGCCAGAGCGTCATGCGGCCCCGGCCTTTCCCGCGACGAGCGCGATCAATCCGATCACCATGGCACCTTTGAGAAGGACACTGACACGTGCAATCCGACCGAGCAACAGCCACGTCGCGGCCACGAGGACGATCATCTGGGCCGGAAGCGAAATCAGGAAGTATGACCAGTGGTAGCCGGCGTTCCAGGGTAACAGGAGACTCGCCGGCACGAAGAGCAAGCCCACGCCCGCGGCGACGACCATCGCAGGTCGACGGCCCGCCGCGATCGGCAGCGTGCGGCGTCCGATCGCCTGATCGCCCGCCTCATCTTCGACGTCTTTGACGACCTCGCGCATGAAATGCAGCCACGCGGCGAGAATCCACGGCACGAGTCCGGCGGCTGGAGATCCGAGCGCGAGCGCGCCATAGAATGGAGGCGATCCCGCCACCACCGCCACCGCCACGTTACCCAGGACCGGCCTCGGCTTGAGCAGCGGCGAGTAGATGAGCATGACGGCGAGCGCGGCGCCGGCGGCCAGCACCTGCGCGCCACCGACCAGACCGGCGCTCGCGAGGCCGAGGAGAGCGCCGCCGAACACGATGAGATCGGCGATGCCGCGCGTCACCTGCCCCGCCGCGAGCGGCCGCATCCCGGGACGATTCACGCGATCAGCGGCGACGTCGCGGATATCGTTCCAGGTGTTGCCGGCGGCACCCAGCGCAAATCCCGAGATCGCCGCGAACAGAAGCTCCTTGGGGAACGCGATGCGTTGCAGCGCAATCCACCCACCCGCGTAGACGCCGGCCGCGGCGATGAGCAGGTTCGGCGCGCGAATCAGCCTGAACAACACTACGCCAAGACCTCTTCGTACAACGCTTCGTAACGCGGGACCACTTTGTCGGCGGAGAATTCGAGCGCACGCGCCGCCGCCGCCTGCTTGAGACGCGCGCACTCATCCGGGTTTTCCAGCACGCGGAGCGCGCGCTCGGCCATGGCCGCGACATCGCCCACGGGCGCCAGATAGCCGGTCTTGCCGTCCTCGACAACTTCAGGGATGCCGCCGGACGCGCTCGCGATGACCGGAACCGCGCACGCCATCGCCTCAAGCGCCGCCAACCCGAACGACTCCGTCGCGGACGGCAGGAGAAACAGATCGGCGCCGCGCAGCACGTCACCGACACTTTCGACTTTTCCCAGGAACCGCACGTCCTTGCGCAGCCCCAAACTATCGACTTGGTGCTCAGCGGCGTCGCGATCCGGGCCGTCGCCCACGAGCACGAGCGTGGCGGGGAGTTTCTGGCGCACGCCCGCAAAAATCTTGACTACGTCGCCCACGCGCTTCACCGGCCGGAAGTTCGAGACATGGACGAGGACGCGATGCCCCTTCGGCGCGAGCCGGCGGCGGAACCCGTCGTCGGTCGGCGGATGATAGTCCGCACTCGAAATGAAGTTGGGAATGACGCGGACTTCGCACTGCCCGCAGCCAAACGCGCGGTACGTCTCTTCGCGGAGATACGCGGAGACCGCCGTCACGGCGTCGGACTTCTCGATGGAGAATTTGGTGAGCGTGTAATACGAGGGGTCCTGCCCGACCAGCGTGATATCGGTGCCGTGCAGCGTCGTCACGATCTTCAGGTCGAGTCCTTCATCGTCCAGCATTTGCTTCGCGAGCCACGCCGTGGCGGCGTGCGGGATCGCGTAATGCACGTGCATCAGATCGAGCTGCTCGCGCTTGGCGACCTCGTGCTGCTTCACCGCGAGCGCGAGCGCGTACGGCGACGACTGCTCGAACAGCGGATACTCGAGCTGGGTCACTTCGTGGAAGGTGACGCGCTCGGCAAAACCGCGGAGCCGAAACGGGCTCGCGTACGAGACGAAATGGATTTCGTGGCCACGGCGCGCGAGCTCGAGGCCGAGCTCCGTGGCGACGGCGCCGGAGCCGCCGTAGGTCGGGTAGCAGGTGATGCCGATTCTCACTTAGGAGCCGGGAGCCGGGAGCCGGGAGTCAGGGATGACCATCGCTCGTGAATGCGACACGCCAATGCTTGCGAAGTCTCAGTGGCATCAAGTGTCCACACCCCCGGCTCCCGACTCCCGGCTCCCGGCTCCCGCAGTTGGTTTCGAAACCACGTGTCCTGCCGCTTCGCGTACTGCCGCGTCGCCGCAAGGATCGCGTCGCGGAGCAGCGGCTCCGGCAGGCTGCCTTGCAACATCGCTACGACCTCCCGGTAACCGATGCCGTCGAGCCCGGGGGCATCGGAAGCAATCCCCCGATCGAGGGTCCATCGTACTTCCTCAACCAGCCCGTTCGCGAGCATCTGATCCACTCGTGCGGCGAGGCGACGATGCAGGACGTCCCTCGGCAGGGTGAGGTGAATGTACCATGGGTGAAGCACGCCGCTCGCGCGCGCTTCGCGCTGCCACCACGACAACGCGCGCCCCGTCAGGAGCGCAACCTCGATGGCGCGCGCGGCGCGCTGGCGACCACCACCGGGAAAGCCGGAATCGAGCCGCCCGGCCCAGCGCACGAGGTCCCCAGCCTCCATGGCGCCGGACCACTCGCGCAAACGCTCCCGCCGCTCGGGATCCAGGACCGGCTCGTTGAAGAGGCCGTCGGCGAGGGCGCGAATGTAGAGGCCCGTGCCGCCCACGACCACGGGACTCCGCCCTTCCGCACGACTCTCCGCAACCCACGCGGCGGCATCTCGCGCGAATCGCCCCGCACTGTACCGCTCACCCGGCTCGAGCAGATCCAGCCCTCGATGGGGGACTTGGGCCAGGGTCTGGGGACTGGGCTTGGCAGTGCCGATATCCAATCCGCGATACAGTTGACGCGCGTCGGCAGAGATGACGGTGATGGGCCTGAGGGCCGCGAGCGCGACGGCGACGGCGGTTTTGCCGACGCCCGTCGGACCAACGATGACAGGTGTTAGGTGTTTGGTCTCAGGTGCGGCCGAACCGGCGCTCAAGCTCTTCCTTGGGAAGCTGGACCATCGAGGGTCTGCCGTGCACGTCATGCGCTGGGAGGGTCGCGCCGAGCAGATGCACGATCAGCTGGCGCATCTCTTCGGCGTCTAGCGTTTGACCGGCCTTGATCGCCGCACGACACGCATACGTCGCGGCGAAGCGCTCCAGGCGATTCTGCCAGCCGCCGAAGCGCCCGCCGGCAAGATCGGCCACGAGCTCCTGGAGGCAGCGGGCGGCCTCGAAGCGCGGGTGCGGGTTCGGCGCGGTGTGCACGACGATGCTGCGCCCGGAGAACGGCTCGATCTCGTAACCGACTCGCGCGAGCAGCTCGCGGTGCGCCTCGATCGCATCGAGCTCGGCGGGCGTGAAGTCGAGCGTGAGCGGCAGGAGCAAGCGTTGCGCCGGCGCACCGTCGCCAGAGAGCTGGCGCATGACGTCTTCGTAGAGGACGCGCTCATGGGCGGAGTGCTGGTCGACGATGCTGACCGCCTGGCCGGCTTGAAACACGATATACGTATCGAAGAGCTGGAGAACGGGAGCCGGGAGCCGGGAGTCAGGAGTCTGGGCTGACTGGAACAGTTCGAGCGGTGTCCCCGTCGGTAGCAATCCCTCCAGTCCCCAGACTCCCGACTCCTGACTCCTGACTCCCATGGGTGCCGCGGCTTCCAAGGGCGCCAGCGCACCGCGCACCGCCTCCTCAACGACTTTTTCCACGAAGAACTTGTCCCGAAACCGCGCCTCGAGCTTGGCGGGATGCACGTTGATGTCGACGGCATCGCCGGGAAGGTCGAGAAACAGGAGCAGCGACGGGCGGTCGCCCGGGGCGATGGTGGAGCGATAGCCTGCTTCGGCCGCGCGCAAAATGAATGGGTCGCGAATCGGTCGGCCGCGCACGAACACGTAGCCCTTGCGACCGGCGGGCCGGGCCTGGGCGGGACGCTGCGCGAGCCCGGTCACTTCCAGTGGCCCCGCGCGATGCGACACCGCGAGCAGCGTATCCGCCAGCTCGGCGCCCCACAGCGCGTGCACGCGGTCGATCAAGCGAGTTGCAGGTTGACAGTCGAGCAACGTGCGGCCATCGCTCGTCAACGAAAACGCGACGTCGGGCCGCGTCAGCGCGAGCACGGTGACCGCTTCGACGGCCGCGCGCGTCTCAGTTGCGCCGGCTCGCAGGAATTTTCGGCGCGCAGGAGTATTGTAGAAGAGACCGCGCACCGTGACGGTGGTGCCCCGCTGCCGCACGGCGTCTTGCACCTCGTCCAGCTTGCCCCCCGTCACGCGCAGCCTCGTGCCTTCGCCCTCACCTGCTTCCCCATCGCCGCACGTCTCGAGCTCGAAGCGGGACACCGAGGCGATCGCGGGCAGTGCTTCACCACGGAATCCAAACGTCGCGACGCCGATCAAGTCGGTAGCCGTGCGGATTTTGCTGGTCGCATGTCGCTGCAGCGCCAGCCGGGCGTCTTCGCGCTGCAGTCCCGAGCCGTCGTCACTGACACGGATCAGCGTCTTGCCGCCGTCCTCGAGCTCGACGCGGATGGCCAGCGCGCCCGCGTCGAGCGCGTTTTCGACGAGCTCTTTGACGACCGACGCCGGCCGCTCGACCACCTCACCCGCGGCAATCTGATCCGCGACGGTATCGGGAAGGACCTGGACGCGGCCGCTTGCGGCGACACTCACAATCCGGCGATCTCCTCTCCAAGGACCCAGCCGTGAATGCCGTCCGAGCGGTGCACCTCGGTCCAGGAACCGTAGTTTCGGTCCACCAACACGGCGCCACCCGCCGGAATTGTGGCCGGGGCACTCGCGCCACCATAGGGCGCGGCGCGCACCGGCGCACCGCGGCCATCGGCAATCACGACCGCGACGGGCCGATCGCGGCGCCACGACTCCAGCGCGCCCAGACCCGATGCCGTTAGGGCAACGCCTGCGAACAGCACGACGATTAGTCGTCGCCGGCCACCGAAAGCAACCACGATCCAGAGCAATAGCCAACCCGCGGCGGCGATCAGTCCCCATTCGGCGGGCGTGGCCCAACCGACTTGCAGCAGATCCTCGGTGATCGGATCTGGAGCCGGCAGCAGGCGGAGGGCTCTGCGGATCGTGGCATTGCGCGGCTCGAGACGCGCGGCGCGGGTCCACGCTGCCATTGCCTTTCCGTCGGCTCCGGCGCGGTAGAGAGTCGCGCCGAGGTTGTACCAGTGCGTAGGATCGTGCGGCTCGCGCGCGGCACGCGCCGCAAACGAATCGGCCGCGGCCCGCAATGCACCGGCCTCGAACAACGCCTCCGCGCTCGCGGTTTGCGCGGCCATGGATGCTTGGGCATGTAGGGGCGCGCCATGGTGTGTCCCTACCATGCCCACGACCACGATCATCGTCGTCACAACCGCATGCGGTCGCCGGGTCCCGATCGGACCCTCCGCACCCAACACGCGCAACACCTGCTCGATTTCGGCGCCGAGCTCGGCGGCATCACCCAAACCGCGTGGCCCGTAGCGTGCCGCTCGCAACCGATCGCGCAGCCGCTTCACATGGTCGGCGACGGCGCTGTCCACGCCGGCGGCCCGCAACGCCTGCGCGAGTCCATCGCCGTCGCGCGCAAACGGGTCGGATACGTAGCTGGCCAGCACGGTGAGGAACTCGTGCTCGAGTTTTCCCAACGGGGTTAGCGTCGGACCGGCTGGCGCGGGAACGTGCGCGGGCCCCCGCCGGCGCGAGCGACCTCTGACCCGCAACGCGAACGCCGGCGGGATCAAGAACGCCGCGAGCCATCCCAGCCATCCCATCTGCCGGCTCAGGCGATCCACCGATCCCTCACCGTGCGCAGGCAGAAGCGGCGGCAGCACGCGCGCAGCCCTCGGCTCGGCGCCGCGCGCCACCGCGAGGGCGCGCGGCGGAGCTGTCGCGGTTTCATAGCGGCCGGCCGTCGCATCGAAGTACGGATAGCGGACTTCCGGCAGCACGAAGTTGCCCGACGAATCAGGAACGG
>Ga0075425_100002141_pt1 | contig 19612 bp, 23 predicted proteins | sample SoiMethybrSBSTD4_FD_75300 | JGI IMG/M metagenome (GOLD analysis project Ga0075425, IMG submission 75300) | Bulk soil microbial communities from a Populus tree surrounding site in Tennessee, USA - Soil MetaG P. TD hybrid SBSTD4 | ecosystem: Environmental > Terrestrial > Soil > Tree plantation... | reverse complement strand
CGTCGGCGCGAGCTGCCGCAGCGCACGGTAGCTCATCCGGTAGAGGACGAGCAGGAGGCCGACGCCGACCAGGGCGTAGACGGCCTGACGCTTCAGGTAGGAGATCGGATCGCCGTTCCGGAGCGCCGCGGGCGCCGAGGTGGCGCTGTAGACCATCACGAGGCCGAACGCCACGAGGCCGAGCGTGACGAGGACGAGAATGTGCGCCTCGAGCTGCGCTCGCTTCACGAGAGCTCCTCGACGAGGCGCCGGAACGCGTCGCCGCGCTCCTCGAAGTTGCGGAACTGGTCGTAGCTCGCGCACGCGGGTGACAGGAGCACGACGTCGCCGGGTCGAGCCTCCCCGGCGGCTGCGCGGACGGCGTCGGCCAGCTCGCCGAAGCGACGGAACGAAACGCCGGCCGACTCGAGGGCCGAGCCGATCTCGTCGGCGGTCTCGCCGATCAGGTAGGCGGTGGCGGGCCGGGCGCTAAGGTCGTCGGCCAGGGCGGTGAACGTCTCGCCCTTGCGAGAGCCGCCGAGAATCACGCGCAACGGGGCCTCGAACGCCGCGATGCCGACGCGCGCCGCGGCGACATTGGTCGCCTTCGAGTCGTTGACGTACCGGACGCCGTCCCGCTCGCGTACGAGCTCGAGGCGGTGCGGCACGCCGGAGAAGCTGCGGAGCGCGAGGGCGATCGCGTCCTCCGGGATGCCGGCGGCGCGTGCCGCGACGGTTGCGGCGGCGGCGTTCTCGCGGTTGTGCACTCCCGGGATCGCAGGCTCGGCAGGCAGCGGATCGGCCCGGTCGAACTCGAGCAGCCGCCCCTTTCCGGGAAGCGGCCCGAATCCACGCGGCGCGATCGCGGTGTCACCGGGGCCCTGGTTCTCGAAGACGCGAAGCTTCGCGTCGCGGTACGCGTCGAACGACTCGTGGCGGTCGAGGTGATCCGGCTCGAGGTTCAGCAGGACGGCGATGCGGGGGTGGAAGTCGTGAATGTCCTCGAGCTGGAAGCTCGAGACCTCGCAGACCACCCAGGTATCGGGGTCGAGACCGTCGAGACCGCTCAGCGGCCGGCCGATGTTTCCCGCCACCTCCACCGGACGTCGGGCGGCGCGGAAGATCGCCCCGAGGAGCTCGGTCGTCGTCGTCTTCCCGTTCGTCCCGGTGACCGCCACGAGCGGCGTTCCGCCGAGCAACCGGTAGCCCAGCTCGATCTCACTCCAGACGGGCACGCCGCGACGCCGCGCGTCCGCGACGAGCGGTGCGGTGCCCGGAACGCCCGGGCTCTTGACCACGAGCTCCACGCCCTGCAGCAGCGCCTCCTCCTCCGTCCGTAGCCGGAGTTCGACGCCGGCGGCCGCAAGCCTCCCCGTGTCGGGCTCGCCGCGGTCGGCGCCGATCACCTTGACGCCGCGACGCGCGAGCGCGAGCGCGGCCGCCTGCCCCGAGCGTGCAAGCCCGACGACGAGCGCGCGCCGCGGAAGCTCGAGGCGAGTCGCGCGCTCGCGCGGCGTGGCCCCGGTCACGCGCGCTCCGGCAGGCGTTCCGCCCCCACCAACCTCCCCTCCCCACCCGGGGAGGGGTGTGGGGTTCCACCCTCCACCCACTGCCGACGATACCTTTCGCCGGCGCGCCGGAGCGTGCCGATTTCGACAAAAAACGCCGCGCCGGCGGGGAGGCGACGCCGGCAGGCACCGGTGCGACCGGCGGGCCGGCCGGCCCGCCGGTCAGATGCGGAAGTCCGTGATGTAGTTGTAGTAGACGGCGAAGGCGATCCCTCCGAGGATGGCGCCGATGATCCAGAAGCGCAGCATGATCTTCGTCTCGGACCACGCCTTCATCTCGAAGTGGTGATGGATCGGCGCCATCAGGAAGATGCGGCGTCCCCAGTACTTGAAGCTCAGCACCTGCAGCATCACCGAGAGCGCCTCGATCACGAAGATGCCGCCGACAAGAATGAGCAGGATCTCGGTGTTCGAGAAGATCGCGAACCCTGCGAGTGCCCCGCCGATCGCCATTGCGCCCGTATCCCCCATGAACACCTCGGCCGGGAACGCGTTGAACCAGAGGAAGCCGATGCACGCGCCGATCAGCGCCCCGGCCAGGATTGCCTGGTCGAGCGCGCTGACGTCGAGGCCACCGAAGAGGCCGGGTCGCTGGCCGCTGCGGATGTAGATGAGGATGTTCATGGCCGCGAACGTGATCAGCGCGATCAGGCCCGTGCCCGCCGCGAGTCCGTCGATCCCGTCGGTGAGGTTCACGCCATTCGTCGCGCCGGCGATGATCACGAACGCAAGGACGTACCACGCCCAGGACAGGTTGATGTCGACGTGTGGCGGAATCACGACCGTGGTCCCGAAGTGGTAGTGCTCGACGACGACGCCGACGCCGAACGTGACTCCGGCGAGCAGCGCCAGCTTCCAGCGCCCGGCCAGGCCCAGCGAGCGCCGGTGCGTCAGCTTTGTGAAGTCGTCGAGGAACCCGATCGCCGCGCAGCCGATCGTGAGACCGAACACGGTGAGGCCGGCGACCGTCCAGCGGGTGAGTGCGAGGTATCCGACCGTCGCCGCAAGCACGATCAGCAGCCCGCCCATCGTCGGCGTGCCCTGCTTCTCGACATGCCGTTCCGGACCCTCCTCGCGAATGTGCTGCCCGAACTCGTTACGACGGAGAAACGCGATGAAACGCGGCCCGAGCAGGACCGAGATCACGAGCGCGATGATCGCGGCGGCGAGGACGCGGGCCATTACGCGACGTTGACGAGCGAGAGCCCGTCGGCGATGCGCTCCATCCTCATCGCGCGGGAGCCCTTTACGAGGACGGCGTCACCGTCGCGAAGGATCGTGCGGAGTGCGTCGACGGCCTGGGGCGCGGAGTCGACCGAGTGCGTCTCCGGGATTCGAGGATCGAGGTACCCACCCGCGAGCGGCCCGACGCCGATCACGACGTCGATGCCGAGCCGTCCCGCCTCCGCTCCCACGTCGGCGTGGAACCGCGGCGCGTCGGGCCCGAGCTCGGCCATGTCGCCGAGGACGGCGACCGTGCGCCGGGCGCCCGCGAGATCGACGAGGTGTTCGAGCGCGGCGCGCATCGAAACCGGGTTCGCGTTCCACACGTCGTTGACGAGGATGCCTCCCCCGGGAAGCGGCAGCTCGTCGCCGCGCCAGCGCGAGAAGGCGATGTCGGCGGCGCCGCGCCCGGCGGCGCCGGTCGGCAGGCCCAGCGCGGCGTACGCTGCGATCGCCGTCACCGCGTTCGCCGCCTGGTACCGCGCGGTGAACGGGACGTCAAGCTCAACGACCTCCTCGCCGATGGCTACCGAAAGCGCCGGCGGCTGGAAGCGCTCCAGCCGGACGTCCTCGCCGACGCGCACGTAGCGCAGATCGGGCCGCAGAAACGGCTCGAGCTCGGGTGCCGCGGCCGGGACGACCGCCCACGCCTGCGCCGGGAGCGCGGCCAGGAGCTCGCTCTTCGCCCGCGCCACGCCGGCAACCGATCCGACGAGCTCCAGATGCACCGGCGCGATGTTCGTGATCACGCCCGCCGTCGGCCGCGCGAACGCGCACAGCTCGGCGATCTGCCCCAGACCTCGCATGGCGAGCTCGAGGATGAGCAGCTCGGTGTCCGCCTCCAGCCGGCAGAGCGTCAGCGGAACCCCGAGCTCCGCGTTGTAGCTCGCCTCGTTGGCGATCGTGCGACGGTGCGGCCGGCAGAGCGCCGCGAGGATGTCTTTCGTTGACGTCTTGCCGGTCGAGCCGGTGATGCCGACCACCTCCGCGCGGGAGCGGGCGCGAACGGCGCCGCCGAGCGCGGCCAGCGCCGCGAACGCGTTCTCGGGGACGAGCGTCGCCGCTGCACCGCGCGCAAACGCGTGGCGCCTGAACGCAGCACCGTCCCCCACGACGACGAAGAGATCTCCCTCCTCGATTCGCCGCGAGTCGATCTTGACGCCCGTTGCCGCGTCGGCCCACGGCGCCCGGTCGAGGGTCCCGGGGCAGAGCTCCTCGATCTGGTCGAGATCGAGCGGGATCACTCGACCGGCACCGCCAGAGAGCGGAGGATCTCGCGCGCCACGTCGCGGTCGTCGAAGGGCAGCACCCGGCCCGCGATCTCCTGACCCTGCTCGTGGCCCTTGCCGGCGATGACGACGACGTCGTCGGCATTCGCCAGCTCGAGCGCCCGGCGGATGGCGGCACGGCGGTCGGGCTCGACGTCGACGTCGCCCTCGACCCCGGTGAGGATCTCGTCGATGATCGCGAGCGGATCCTCGGTTCGCGGGTTGTCGGACGTGACGATCGCCGTGTCGGCGAGCGTCGACGCGATTCGGCCCATCACCGGTCGCTTCTCTCGATCGCGGTCGCCGCCGCACCCGAAGACGCAGAAGACGCGCCCGCCGCTCAGCTCGCGTGCGGTGCGGAGGACGCTGTCGAGCGCGTCCGGCTTGTGCGAGTAGTCGACGAGAACGGTGAACGGCTGCCCTTCGTCGACCGGCTCGAGGCGACCGGGCACGCCGGCGAGGGATTCGACGCCGCCGGCGATCGCATCGTCGTCGACGCCGAGGAGCCTCGCGACCGCGACGGCGGCGAGCACGTTGCTCACGTTGAACCGCCCGCGCAGCGCGCTGCGAAGCTCGATGCCGCCTGCGCGGAACCGGCAGCCGTGCGGCGTGAGCTCGAGCGCCTCGGCGCGCAACTCGGCACCGGGCGAGAGCCCGAAGGTCACGAGCGGGGTCTGACCCCTCAGCTCCTCGGCGAGGCGCCTGCCCCAGACGTCGTCGAGGTTGACCGCCGAGGGAGGACGACCGTCGACGAACAGCCGCCGTTTCGCCCCGAAGTAGCGCTCCATGGTGCCGTGGAAGTCGAGGTGGTCCCGGCCAAGATTCGTGAACGCGAGCGCCGCGAAGCGGACGCCGTCGAGCCGGTGCAGCTCCGACCCGTGCGAGGTCGCTTCCATCGCGCAGCTGCGGTTGCCGGCGTGCAGCATCGAGCGGAACGTTCGCTGCAGGTCGATCGCCTCGGGCGTCGTGCGCACCGCGGCAGCGCGTCGATCCCCGACGCGCGTCTCGATCGTCGTGATCAGCCCTGGCCGCCGCCCGGCGGCCATGAGGATCGAGTGCAGCAGGAATGCGGTCGTTGTCTTGCCGCTCGTCCCCGTTACGCCGGCGACGGGGAGCGCCTCGGTCGGGGAGCCGAAGAAGAGGCTCGCAGCCGGTGCCATCGCGGCGCGCGCGTTGGCGACGACGAGCTGCGGCACCGGCACACGAAGCTCCCGCTCGACGACGAGGGCGACCGCACCCCGCTCCACCGCATCGGACGCGAAGTCGTGGCCGTCCGCCTGCGCGCCCGGGTAGCAGAAGAAGAGCGTGCCAGGCTCGACGCGGCGTGCGTCGTAGGCGAGGTCCAGCACGTCGACCGAGGGGGAGCCCACGGTTGCCCTCGGAGCGAGCGCATCCGCGAGCCGCTCCAGGTTCATCGCGGCCCGAGTCTAGCTTCGCGGCAGGCGGGCAAGGCCCTCACAACGCTCCCGCGCCAACTGTTCGTCAGCGGCCGGGGTGCGGGGCATCGGGCGGCACCCCGTAGTACTGGAGCGCGAACTTTGCGATCTCCTGGAACACCGGCGCCGCCACGTCGCCGCCGAAGATCGATCCCTGCGGCTCGTCGACCGTCACGAGGATCACGAACCGCGGGGCGGTCGCGGGCACGAAGCCGACGAACGACGCCACGTACTTCGTGTTCGAGTAGCCGCCCTGCGGCAGCGTCTTCGCCGCCGTCCCGGTCTTCCCTGCGACCTCGTACCCGGGGACGCTCGCGCGCTTTCCCGTTCCCTCGATGACGACGTCGCGGAGCATCTGCGCGACCTGCGCAGCGACGTGCGGCGACAGGATGCGGCGACGCTTTGTGCGCACCGGGGGAGCGCCGGCGATGTGATCGATGAGGTGTGGCGCCACGAGGATTCCGCGGTTTGCGATCGCGGCATAGGCGTCGGCCATCTGGATCGGGGTTACGGCGATGCCGTGCCCGATCGGCACGTTTCCGATCGTCGAGCCCGACCACTGGGCCGGCGGAAGGACGATCCCGCCGCTCTCCGCCGGGAAGTCGATGCCGGTCTTCCGGCCAAAGCCGAAGCGGCTGATCCAGCGCGCCAGGCGGTCCTTGCCGAGCAGCTCGGCCAGCCTGATCGCACCGACGTTCGACGAGTGCGCGAGGATCTGGGCGACGGTCATCGTCTCAGCGGGCCGCGGCTCGGCCTCGTGAATGACCCGGTCGGCGACCTGGATCGTCGGGGGCAGCCAGAACGAGCTCGAAGGCGAGACCAATCCGTCGGACAGCGCGCCCGAGACGGTGACGACCTTGAACGTCGACCCGGGCTCGTACGTGCTCTCGACCGTCTGGTTTCGTTGGTGCGGCGGCCAGATCGCGGGAAAACGGTTGGCGTCGTACGTGGGGGCGTTCGCCATCGCGAGGACAGCGCCGTTTCGCGGGTTGAGGACGATCGCCGTCGCGTCCTTCGCCTTCCAGTCGTGGACCGCCTGCCGCAGGAGGCTTTCGACGGTCGCTTGCAGGGTGTGGTCGACGGTGAGCCAAACATCGACGCCGGGTCGCTCGCGGGTCGCGTTCAGCACGTCGATGATCTGGCCGAACGGGTCCTTGACGATCGTCTGCTCCCCGGGGCGGCCCGACAGCACCCGGTTCAGCCCCAGCTCGATCCCGGCGAGGCCGTTGTTGTCGACCCCCGCGTAGCCGAGCACCTGTGCGGCGATCGAGCGTTGCGGGTAGACGCGGCGTTCCTCGGGATAGAAGCCGAGCCCGGTGAGATGGCGCCGCCGCAGGCGCGCGGCCGCGTCGGAATCGGCCTGCCGGAGGACGTAGACGAAGTCGCGGGAGCGGTCCTGGAGCCGCTGGTACAGCGCGTTGGGCTCGACACCGAGATCGTGCGCAGCCGCGAGGGCGACCGCCTGCGGATCGCGAACCTGCTTCGGGTCGGCGTACACGGTGGTCGCCTCCTCGGCGATCGCCAGCTGGAACCCCTTGTCGTCGTAGATCGTTCCGCGGCGTGCGGGCAACTTGACGGTCTCGCGATGCTGCACCTGGGCCATCGCGCTGAGCGACTGCGCTCGAACCGCCTGCAGCCAGAAGGCGCGGGCGAGCGTGGCCGCGAAGACGACCAGCAAGCCGACGAGCAGGAGGCGGACCCGGCGGTTCGCGCGGCGCGCGGGCACTACGGCCTCGGGCGGTCCAGAAACACGTACGTCGTGTGCGCGGCGTCAGCGGGTACGAGGCCGGCGCGGCGCGCCGTCCGCTCGATCCGCGGTGTGGAGGCAGCGCTGGACGCCTCGAGCTCGAGCTGCGCGATCTGCGCCTGAAGCTGCGCGCGCTCGCGGTCGGCATCCCCGAGCCGGACGTTCAGCTGCAGCACGCTGACATTGACCGCGACGATGCCGGCGAGCAGGACCGCGACCAGGACGATCCACGCGACGCCGCTCGTTACGAGTGCGCCGCCGCGCGGCTGGGCGGCGCGGCGGCGCGCTGTGCGCGCGGCGGCCGGCGCTTCAACCGATGCCGCCGCAGGCATCGTCACACCTTCACCGCCGCCCGGAGGCGCGCGGAGGAGGCGCGCGGGTTCGTTGCGAGCTCGTCGGTTCCGGCGCGAACCGCCTTTCGCGTCAGCACGCGCAGCGTCGGCTCGCGACCGCAGACGCAGACGGGTAACTCCGGCGGGCAGGTGCACCCCCGCTCCTGCGCGCGGAACGTCCGTTTGACGATCCGGTCTTCGAGCGAGTGGAAACTGATGACGGCGATCCTCCCGCCGGGCCGCAGCATCCGCACGGCCTCGCCGAGGCCGTTCTCGAGCGAGGTCAGCTCGTCGTTGACGGCGATGCGAAGCGCCTGGAAGACCCGCTTCGCCGGGTGGCCGTCGCCGAAGCGAGCCGGCGCCGGAATCGCCGCCTTGATCGTCTCGACGAGCTCACCGGTGCGTTCGATCGGCTCATGCAGGCGGCGGCGCGTGATCGCGCGCGCGATCCGCCTGGCGTACCGCTCCTCGCCGTAGCGGCGGAAGATCAGCTCGAGCTCCCGCTCTGGTGCGCCGTTCACCAGGTCGCGGGCCGAGAGAGCCTGGCTTGGATCCATCCGCATGTCCAGCGGCGCGTCTGCGGCGTACGAGAAGCCGCGCTCGGGCCGATCGACCTGCATGCTCGACACGCCGAGGTCGAGGAGGACGGCGTCGGCCTCTACCCCGTTCTCCGCCAGCCGGTGGAGCACGACGGCGAAGTCGCCGCGGAGCAATCGCGCCGGCACCCCCGCGCGCCGCCGGAAGCGTTCGAAGTACTGCCGTACGTCGGGGTCCCGGTCGATGGCGATGAAGCGGCCGCGGCCGGCCAGGTCGGCGGCGAGAAGCTGCGCATGGCCGCCCGCGCCGAAGGTGGCGTCGACCACGGTCTGCCCCGGCCGGACTGCGAGGAGGCTTCGCACTTCCCCCGCGAGAACCGGGATGTGATCAGTCGCGTGTGGACGCGAGGCGTCGGGCAACATCCTCGACACTCCCTTCCACCTGCCGCATTTGCTCGTCCCAGGCCGTGCGATCCCAGATCTCCAGGTGGTCGTAGACGCCCGCCACGACGACGTCGCGACCGAGGCGCGCGTGGCGCACCAGCGCCGACGGGACGGCGATTCGTCCCTGCCGGTCGGGCTCGCCGACCGCCGCGCCCGAGAAAAAGAAGCGCTTCAGCACCCGACCCTCTGGGCTGAGGTCGTCGAGCGAGCCGATCGAGTCCGCCATCCGCGCCCAGTGCGCACGCGGGTAGGCATAGAGGCAGCCGTCCATGCCGCGGGTGAGGACGACGCCATCTGCGAACGCCTGCCGGAAGCGTGCTGGGAGGGTGAGGCGGCTCTTGTCATCGATCGTGTGCTCATGCTCGCCGAGCAGCGTCGGCGGGCGCTGTTCGCTCTCCACTTTCCACCACTTTACCCCATTTCATACCACTGTCAACCGTCGGCGTACCACCTGGCTGGCGTGTCGGAACCGTCACGAAAGCGTGCCGGTTCCGTGACGCCCTCTTCACGCCGGCGAGGGGTCGTGCGAACGTGGGAACGCCAGCGTTTTTTCGGGGTCAGACCCCGGCCACGAAGCGGCCTGTCCGCGAAGCGGACCAGTGGAGAGGGTCTGAGGTCTGCATCCGGGGTCAAGGTCGGCCGGAGAGGGCTGGCCCTCTCTGGCCGAGCTATCCCCCGGCGGCCTATCGTGCGGCCGGCGGCTTCGTCGGATGAACGCCGCGGCCCGTGAGCGCTCCCGCGCCGCACTGGGAGGCAAACGCGAGCGCGGGCTCGACGTCCATGCCCGCGCCGAGCGCGAACGCCAGGCCGGCGGCGAAGCAGTCGCCTGCCCCGTAGGAGTCCACTACCCGCCCGGGGACGGGCGCCGCCGCGAACGTGCCGGTGCGGCCGTCGTCCGTCTGGTAGTCACCGCCGGCGGCGCCTGCCGTGGAGACCGTAAGGCGTGGAGGCGGGTCGAGGTCGCCCGCCAGATAGCGCTCGGAGATGTCAACCCGGCTGTGGACGATCGCGTCGAGCCGAACGCGGCCCGCCTTGAGCGTCGGCAGCTCGCGGGCGGTCGCGACGAGGACGCGGGCTCTCCGGGCCTGCACGAGCGCCGCGACGTCGCCCGCGGTGAAGTAGACGGCATCCGTCTCGTCGAGGCGCTCCCACCGCAACGGGTCGTCGCCGTGCGGGTGGAGCTTGGGCGACAGGAGCGTGATCGTCCGTTCGCCCTGGTCGTCGACGAACGTAAAGGCCCGGCGCTGCGGCGGCGGGCGCCAGGTCGCCTCGACATCAAGGCCGCGCCCGCCCAGCTCGACCGCGGCCTCACGACCGACGGGATCGTCTCCCAGCGCGGCGAAGAGCGTCGCGTGTCCCGCCAGGGCAGCGAGCTCAACCGCGGCGACCGCGCCGCCGCCACCCGCCTCGCGCCAGAACTCCGTCGCCGAGACGATCTCGCCCGGAAGCGGAACCCGCGCCACCCGCACGAAGTCGATTACCTCGACATGACCGACCACCGCGACGCGCACGATGGCGGAGTCTCACATTCCGAGCGCCGTACGCGTTACAGAGAATGATGGACGACGTGGCCGTGCCCCCGTTCGAACGCTTTTACCTCGAGCATCGAGACGCCGTGTTCGCATTTCTGGGGCGCCGGCTGGGGCGCGAGGGAGCCGAGGACGCGTTCCAGGAGACGTTCCTGCGCGCGCTTCGCGGCTATCAGTCGCTACGGCACGGCCGCGAGCTGCGGGCCTGGGTATTCACGATCGCCGCCCGCGTGGTCGTCGACGAGCATCGGCGACGTCCGAGGCAGACCCCGACCGATCGGGTCGACGCGGGCACCACCGAGGACGGACGGCCCGCATATGCGGAGCTGGAGGACCTGACGAACGAGCTCCCCGCGACCGAACGCGCCGCCGTCGTCCTTCGCTACGGCTACGACCTCACCTACACGGACATCGCGGTCGCACTCGGATCGACCGAGGCGGCTGCGCGCCAGGCGGCTTCGTCCGGCGTTCGCCGCCTGCGCAGAAAGGGGATCGCCCATGACATTCAGCACCGTCTCGACTGACCTCGATCGCCGCTTCCGCGAGGCGGCGTCCGCCGAAGGCCTTCTCGACGTGGCGTACGACCTCGTGGACACGCCGATCGGCCCACTGCTGGTCGCGGTCACCGACCGCGGTCTCTGCCGCGTGTCCTTCGATCCCGAGCCCGAGCGCGAGGCCGAGTCGCTCGCGCAGTCGTACGGCCTGCGCGTCCTGCGCGCCTCACGGCCCCTGGACACCGCCAGACGCGAGCTGGACGAGTACTTCGCCGGTCGCCGGCACACCTTCGACCTCACCACCGACCTGAGAATCGAGGCGCCGTTCCGTTCCGCCGTGCTGGAGGAGCTCGCCCGCGTCCCGTACGGGGCCACGACGACATACGGCGAGCTCGCTCGCCGCGCCGGCCGGCCGCGTGCCGCGCGCGCGGTGGGGGTGGTCATGAATCGGAATCCGATCCCGATCGTCCTCCCGTGCCATCGCGTCGTCGGGGCCAACGGCGCCCTCGTCGGCTACGGCGGCGGGCTCGACCGGAAGGAGGCCCTCCTCCGCCTCGAGGGCGTCCTCGCCTAGCTCAGAGCCGGTAAGGCGTCTGTAAAACCTGCTCGTCCTGCCTGACAACGCAGCCTGGCCGGCGTCAGAACAGGGGAAGCTCAAGGAAGGGGTCCCCGTGACGAACAACCGACGCCTGCGCGGCGGGCGAATCGCGCTCCTTGCGCTCGCCGTCGTGGTAACCGTGATCGCCGCTGCCCTGGCGGCGACGCGCTCGGCGCCGGGTGCCACGCGCACGGCCGAGCCTGCCCAGGTTACGGCCGTGCACCACGCCGCGCAGGAACGCTAGGCCCCACGGCGCTCCGATTCTCGATAATCCACCGACGTGGAGTCGGTCAACATCCTCAGCGCCGAGAACCTCGAGGGCAGGATCGACGTGGCCAGTGCCGTGGGCTCGACCGCGACCCTCATGTTCATCTATGACCTGGCGCCCGGCGAGGGTTCTTCCCCGTATCACTACGAGTACGAGGAGGAGTGGCTGCTCGTCGTCGAAGGCACGGTCGCGCTGCGCGCGCCGGACGGCGAGCACACCCTGGAGCGGGGCGACCTGGTCCGCTTCCCGCCCGGTCCCGCGGGAGCGCACAAGGTGATGAACCGGGGCGAATCTCCGGCAAGGACGCTGATGTTTTCGAGCTCGCGCGTCCCGGCCGTCTCGGTCTATCCGGACAGCGACAAGATCGGCGTGTGGCCCGGCGACGAGGCAAACGACCTGATCTTCAAGCGCGGTACCGCGGTCCCGTGGTCGGAGGGCGAGGAAGGCTGGAACAAGGCCGACTGAGCGCGACCCTAGTCACCGAGTAGCCGGTAGCCCACCCCCCACTCGTTGACGACGTATTCCCGCTGCGCGTGCGACAGCTTCCGCCGCAGCCGTGACGCATGGGAGTCAAGGGTGCGGGTGCGGGCGTGCGACCGGAAGCCCCAGACGTCGCGGAGGAGCTCCTCCTTCGTGAAGACGCGCTCGGGATCGGATGCGAGCTCCAGGAGGAGCTCGTACTCCTTCCCGGCGAGCGCGACTCGTTCGCCACGGACGGTCACCCGTCTCGTCGGCCGGTCAATCGTGATCTCACCCGCCTCGAGCCGCTCGCCTGCAGGCGGCGCGACCCGCCGGAGGATCGCTCGGATGCGCGCGAGCAGCTCCTCGTAATGGAACGGTTTCGCGACGTAGTCGTCGACGCCGCGGTCGAACGCCCGTACGCGGTCGACGGGATCGCCGTTCTCGGCCAGGAGGATCACCGGCACCTCGCGGTTCCAGGTACGGCCCGGCTGGCCTTCCCGCAGTTGCCGGCAGAGCTCGAGGCCGCCGGCCTCGGGAAGCGTCTCGTCGAGGAGGACGAGGTCCGGCCGGGCGACCTCGGCGAGCGTCAACGCCTCAGAGCCGGCCCCGGCGCCGAGCACCTCGAAGCCGTCGGCGGCGAGGTGGCGCTCGAGATAGCCACGCGTGGAGGGCTCCGGCTCGGCGAGAAGGAGGGCGGTCGTCACGCTGCCGACGCTAACAACGGTCGACTCGTGCGACCAGCTGTCCTTTCGCGCAATTTTGTGACGAACGCCTCGCAAGATGGCTCGGACGGCCGTGCCGTTCCCTGCGTGCTCGCACCCTCCCCGTGTCGCGATCCCGAGGGCCCGCGGTCGTCGGGCCGTCGGATGATCACCCGGCAGACGTGCGTAGTTCGAGGCCGGCCGAAAAGTCGTTTTGGGCGGGCGGATGAGCTGACGCAGTGAGCCGTGGCGCCGATCCCCCCGTCCTGGTCGTTGGTGCCGGCCCTGTCGGATTGGTGCTGGCCTGCGAGCTCGCTCGGCGCGATGTGTCGGTGCGGATCGTCGACAAGCTGGCCGTGCCAGCCGACGAGTCACGAGCAATCGTCGTCCACGCTCGCAGCCTCGAGATGTTCGCGCGCGTGGGCATGCTCGACGAGCTGATCGACTCGGGCGTCAAGACCACCGCGTTCGAGATGTACGACGAGGCGAGCGGATCGCACGGATTGCGCTCGACACGGTCGACAGTCCGTTCCCGTGCTCCGTGACAACCGCACAGACAGAGACGGAACTGGTCCTGACCGACCGCCTCAGGGCTCTCGAGGTCGGGATCGAGCGCGGCGTCGAGCTCGTCTCGCTCGAACAAGATGGGACAGCCGTCAGCTCGAAGGGCTGCGCAAGCACGCGTTACACATCTGGCTACCGGCCTTGCGCCGATCGAGCACAAGCTTGCCCGCCAGACCGAGGAAACGGACATCTCCTACCGCGACAGCCAAATCGTGTCGGGGACCCATCACCGCGGTGGGCCGAGACCTCGCGATGCGGCACCCGACGTGGCCGGAACCGGTCTGTTCGCGGAGCTGACGACGGCTACCGATCACGCGATCGTGTCCGTCGCCGCAAGCGGCACCGCTCCGGCTCTCCCCGGAAGTCCTCCCGCCGGCGTCCGCGTGATCACTGTCGCCGATCAGCCGGGCGACGACCCCGGCATTGACACGGCGCTCTGCGATCCGGAGCGCCGAGTCGCCGAGCGGTACGGGTTCGGCTAGACCGGCGGCTGGGTCGTCGTGCGGCCGGACGGCTACATCGGCCTGATCGCCCACGAAGGTGACGATGCCGCGCTGTCGCGCTACTTCGGCGTCATTCGCGGGTTGCGCGAAGGCGACGAAACGAGCTAGAGGCGCCCCGAACGCAGAACGCCGACGAGGAGCCAGATTCCGAGCGCGCCCGAGAGCAGGAAGCCGACGATCGAGATCACGTGCAGTCCGACGACGTGCGGCCCGTGCTTCGCGAAGATGCCGATCAACGCCGACCCAACGATGCCGCCGAAGACGACGAGCGCCGTGACGAGCCGGTTGAAGGCGTGGCTCATCTGAACCATGAACTCGTCCAGGCCCTTGTGGACGAAGCCGACCTCGATCTGGCCGTCCCGGATCTGCTCCAGGAAGTCGTGGAGCTGATACGGCATGTCGTGAAGGACAGCGCCCATCGCGAGCGCCTCCTTCTGCCCCTCCAGGAGCATGCGCCGCGGGTAGAAGCGGCGCACGATCAGCTCGCGCGCGTACGGACGTGCAATCTCGAACACGTTGAAATCCGGGTAGAGCTCGATCCCGACCGATGCGAGCGTCGCGATCACCCGGTCGAGGAGAACGAAACGAGTCGGCAGGCGGAGGTTGAGCGAGTAGATGAGCTGGAACGCCTCGCGAATGACTTGCTGCGGGTCGATCTCGGAGAGGCGGGCGCCGTAGTAGCGGTAGAAGACGTCGCGCAGCTCGTTCACGAACTCCTGCTCCCGCTCTCGCGGGTAGCGAACGCCGAGCTCTGCGAGCCGCTTCGGCAGCGCCTCGATGTTCTCGTTGACCACGTCCACGAACAGCCGCGTCAGCTTCGACATGTCCTCGTCGGTCAGCGTCCCGGTCGCGCCGAAGTCCACGAGACCGATGGCGTCGCGCTGAGGTAGGACGAGGACGTTCGCCGGATGGGGGTCGCCGTGAAAGAACCCGTGCCGGAACACCATTGCCATCCAGGCCTCGGCCATGAGCTCCGCCAGCCGGCGCCGGTCGTCCATGCTGTAGCTCTCCGGGTCGATGTCGGCGAGCTGGATGCCGTCGATGTACTCGAGCGTCAGCACCCGGGCGCGCGAGTAGCTCCAGTACACCCGCGGGATGTGCACGTGTGGGTCGCCGGCGAAGTTGCGCCGAAAGACCTGAGCGTTCCTGCCCTCGAGCCGGTAGTCGAGCTCCTGCCGGATCTGTCGCGCGAACTCGTCGACGAGCGCCTTGGGGTCGATGAACTCGAGGGCGCGCACGCGTTCCTTGGCCAGGCGCGCGGCCTGGTACATGAGCGAGACGTCCGCCTCGACCTGCCTTGGTGCGTTCGGTCGCTGCACCTTGACGACGACCTGATCCCCGTTGGGGAGCACCGCGCGATGCACCTGCCCGATCGACGCGGCCGCCGTCGCCCGCTCGTCGAACTCGATGAACAGGCGGTCGAGCGGCAGGTTGAGCTCCTCGTAGATCACCCGCTCTACGTCCTCGAACGGAAACGGCGTGACGTCGTCCTGGAGGCGGCGCAGCTCGACGATGATGTCCGGGGGCACGACGTCGGGGCGCATGGAGAGCAGCTGCCCGAACTTGACGAACGTCGGGCCGAGCTCCTCGAACATCTCCCGGAGGTGCAGGCCCCGCTGCGAGCTGCCGTCGGGGACGACCGTGCGGCGCCACGGGCGCCTCGACTCGAAGACGTACCCGAAGCCGTGCTTGACGGCGACCTGAGCGATTTCCGAGAGGCGGCCGAGGTTACGCGGCGGCGCTTGCGCCATGGGCGTACATCGTGGCAGAGCACGCGGCGCCGACGCCGTCTCGGGTGTCGGTCTTGACTCGCCGTCGGCGACTCGGCGTAGAATCCGCCGACTGGCGGCCACCGTCCCCCCGGACCTCGTCGAACTGCTCCGCTGCCCGAACGACGGTCGGGTCTTGCGCCGGTGCGGAGAAGACGCGCTTGTCTGCGGAGACGGCGAACGCTACGCGGTGGAGGACGGCATTCCGGACCTCGCGCCGGGCGAGGACGGGACGGCGTTCCGACCCGATCGTCTCTCGCGGCTGGCCGACCTCGAAGACTGGCACTTCTGGTTCCTGGGCAGACGCGCCCTGGTCGTTGCCCTGGTCCGGGAGCTGATCCCGCGGCCGGCGAAGGTGCTCGACATCGGCTGCGGCAACGGGGCCATGCTCGCCGCACTCGTGGCCGACGGGTACGAGACCGTCGGCGTCGACGCCCTCGCCTCCGGCCTTCACCGGGCACGCAGGCGTCTGCCCGGCGCCCGGCTCGCACGCGCCTCGGCCGGCCGCCTGCCGTTCGCGGACGGAGCGTTCGACGCGGCCGTCGTTCTCGACGTGCTCGAGCACGCGGACGACCGAGCCGTGCTCGCGCAGGCGATGCGTGTCCTGCGCCCGGGGGGCATGTTGATCGCATCGGTGCCCGCGGGCTCCTGGCTCTGGAGCTACCGCGATGTCGACGCCGGCCACCTTCGCCGCTACTCCCCCACGAGCGTCCGCGCCCTCCTCCGCGCGTCAGGGTTCGAGATCGTTTCCATGCGCGGATACCAGGCGCTCCTCCTCCCGGTCCTCGCGGTGACGCGTTGGCTCGGTCGCAATGGGCCGCGGCTTCGCGATCTCGAGGAACGGCCGTCCCCGCGCCTGAACCGGGTTCTCGCCGCCGTCACGAGGGCCGAGCTCGCGCTCGGGCGCCTCGTCCCGCCTTTCGGCTCGTCACTGGTCGTGGCGGCAAGGAAGCGATGAGCGACTTCGAGCTCGTCCTCTTCTCCGTCGACCCCGAGCTCGTGCGGCGCGCAGTCTCGGCCGGGGTCGATTCGCTGATCGTGGACTGGGAGCACCTGGACAAGGAGGCGCGCCAGCGCGGTGCCGACACCGAGATCAATCGTCACACGGCGCACGACCTTCGGAGGGTGCGCGCGGCCACCGACGCGCACGTCCTCTGCCGCGTCAATGCCCTCGGCCCGGGCTCGGCCAATGAGATCGAGACGGCAATCGCGGCCGGCGCAGACGAGGTGCTCCTTCCGATGGTGCGCACCCCGGCGCAGGTCGAGGAGGCGCTGGCCCTCGCGGCGCGACGCTGCCGGGTCGGGATCCTCCTGGAGACCGCGGCCGCGCTGGAGAACGCCGGCGAGCTCGCGCAGCTCCCGCTGTCGCGCGTCTACGTGGGTCTGAACGACCTTGCGATCGAGCGCCGCTCGCCGTCGATCTTCGAGCCGCTCGTCGACGGGACGCTGGAGCGGCTTCGGCCGCTGTTTCGCGTGCCGTTCGGGTTCGGGGGGCTGACACTGCCAGACCGCGGAGCGCCGGTTCCCTGCAGGCTGCTCCTCGGAGAGATGGCCCGGTTGGAGTGCTCGTTCAGCTTCCTCCGCCGCTCCTTTCACCGCGACATCCGCGACCGCGACCTCCGCGTCGAGGTGCAGCGGCTCCGGCGCGCGATCGCCACGTCGGCGGCACGGTCAGAGGAAGCCGTCGCTCGCGATCGAGCCGAGCTCGAGCGTCTCGTCGGCGGCTGGGAGGGACGGCTCGCAGGTGCCGTCTGACCTGCGGCGCCGGCCGGTGCTGGTCACCGGCGCATCTGGCTTCATCGGGTCGAACCTGGTGCTCGCGCTCGTCGAGACCGGCGCGGAGGTGCACGCCGTCGTCCGGCCCGGAACAACGCTCGAGCCGCTCGGCGACGCCGTCTGCGACGTCGCCGTCCACGAGTGCGACCTGCGGCAGCAGGCCGATGTCGAGCGCGCCTACCGGGCCGCGCGCCCCGAGGTCGTCATCCACCTCGCCGCACGCCGCGGCCACCCGGCGACCCCGGAGGAGACGGCCACGCTCCTGGAGGACACGGTCTTCGGCACCGCGAGCCTGCTCGCCGCCGCGGCGGCCGCGCCGCCGGCACGGCTCGTCCATGTCGGCAGCTCGCTCGAGTACGGCCGCTTCGCGAGACCGGCCCGCGAGGACGACCGCCTCGAACCGTCGACCGTCCGCGGCGCCGCGAAAGCTGCGGCGACGATGCTGGTGCTCGCGTACGCCCGTGAAGCGGCAAGGCCCGCCACGATTCTGCGCCCGTACGCCGTGTACGGGCCACGGGAGTGGGCGAGCCGGCTGGTTCCGAGGGCGATCCGCGCCGCGCTCGACGGGGTCGAGCTACCGCTCGCGGTCGGACCGCGCCACGACTACGTCTACGTCGCCGACGTCGTCGAGGCGGTGCTCGTTGCCGCCAGCGCCGACCTGCCGCCGGGCGAAATCGTCAATGTCGGCTCGGGACGCATGACGGCAAACGAGGAGCTCGTGGAGGTGTTGGCCCGCGCCACGGAGGTCGAGATCCATACGCGTCCAGGTGCGTTCCCGCCGCGGCCGTGGGACACCGATGTGTGGTGCGCGGACATCTCGAAAGCCGAACGGCTCCTCGGTTGGCGCCCGGCTCACTCGCTGGAGGCCGGCCTGCGGGAGACCTTCGAGTGGTTCAGGGAGCACCGTGAGCTCACCGGGTGAGGTGCCAGAACTGAGCGTCGTCTTGCCGGTCTATGGGGGTGCAGAGCTCCTCGAGGAACTCCACTCCCGGCTGTGCTCGACGCTCGAGTCGGAAGGCATGAGCTTCGAGCTCGTCTACGTCGACGACTGTTCGCCCGACGGGGCCGCCTGGGCTCTCCACCGGATCCGGCAACGAGACGGCCGGGTTCGGACGATGTCGCTCGCACCCAACGAGGGCCAGCACCGCGCGGTGCTCGCGGGCCTCGCCTCCGCGAGCGGACGGTGGGTCGTCGTCATGGATGCCGATCTGCAAGACCCACCCGAGGCGATCCCACTCCTGCTCGCTACGGCGCGCGCGCGCGGTGTTCCGGTCGTCTTCGCCGGCCGTCGCGGACGCTACGAGTCGGCGGTCCGGCTGGCCACCTCGAAGATGTTCAAGCGCTCGCTCGCCATCCTGGCAGGGGTTCCGCCGGACGCCGGTCTGTTCGTGGTGCTCGAGCGGCCCGTGGTCGTGCGTGTCCTGGAGCTCGACGGCAGACGGCCGTTCGTGACCGCGATGATCGGCGCCGCCGGCTATCCGATGGCGTCGATCCCGGTCGCACGGGCGGCACGTCCGTCAGGCCCGTCGGCGTACCGCGCGCGCGATCGCGTGATCGGCGCCCTGCGCGCGTACGCATGGATTCTCGGCTGGCGGCTACGGAGGCTCCGGCGTGGCTGATCCGCGCTTCGACCTGCATAACCGGTCGCAACGGCGCTACTTCGAGGAGCACGAGAAGCGGCGCATGCGGCCGGCCGCGACGCCGTATCTTCGACGCCACGTGGAAGCCCTCGCGCGCTACGCGTCGCTTGCGCCGGGCGAGCGTGTCCTCGAGGTCGGCTGCGGCATGGGGCGCTACACGTTCCTGCTGGCCGATCAGGGCCTCGCGGTCGAGGGCCTCGACCTCTCTCCCGTCCTCCTCGAGCGACTTCGCAGCTATGCGGGAGGGCGATACGACATCCCGCTTCACGCCGCCGACGTGGCCGACGCGCCGCCCGCACTGGAGCGCCGGTTCGACGCAGTCGTCGGTCTCTTCACGCTCCACCACCTCCACGACCTGACGCGCTGCTTCGAGGGGATGGAGCGGCTCCTCCGCCCCGGCGGCCGGGTCGCGTTCCTCGAGCCGAATCCCCTCAACCCGCTCTACTACGTCCAGATCGCGGTCACGCCCGGGATGACGTGGTCCGGCGACGGGGGCATCATCCATATGCGAGCCAGGTCGGTGGCGGCCGCGATGCGTTCGGCGGGGCTCCATCCCAGGCCGGTGATCCGGTTCGGGTTCTTCCCGCCGTTCGCCGCGAACGCTCGCGGCGGACGCGGGGTCGAGCAGCGTCTCGAGCGTCTTCGTCCGCTTCGTCCCATCCTGCCGTTCCAGCTCTTCGGCGCGCAGCACTCATGAGACGGCCGCCCGTTGCCGCGATTGCGGAAGGCGCTCCTGCGACTCCGCGCGACGCGCCGCGGGAGCGAGTACTCACG
>Ga0075425_100002140_pt1 | contig 19614 bp, 19 predicted proteins | sample SoiMethybrSBSTD4_FD_75300 | JGI IMG/M metagenome (GOLD analysis project Ga0075425, IMG submission 75300) | Bulk soil microbial communities from a Populus tree surrounding site in Tennessee, USA - Soil MetaG P. TD hybrid SBSTD4 | ecosystem: Environmental > Terrestrial > Soil > Tree plantation... | reverse complement strand
TGATCGAGGAGTACATCGAGGGGCGCGAGATCTACGCTGCCATTCTGGGCAGCTACGAAAAAACCGAAGTCTTGCCTCTGGTCGAACTCGACCTGTCTAAACTTCCTGAAGGAACGCCGAAGATTGCCAGCCGGGATGTGAAATTTGAGCGCGAGTCGCGCGCCTACAAGCTCACGAAATCCAAAATAGCGGAAGACCTGGGGGAAGCGACCGTGCAGAAGCTTTCTGACACGGCGCTGGCCGCGTATCGCGCCGTAAAGCTGCGCGACTATGGACGCATTGATATGCGCCTTACTCCAGAAGGCGACGTCTACGTTATTGAAGCCAATCCGAACCCGTGGCTCTCGAGCAAGCACGAGTTCGCGATGGCGGCGAAAAAGTCGGGCAGAAGCTACACCCAGTTGATTGGCGAGATCGTGGACATGGCGGCAGTGCGGGGCAAGATCACCGCGAAAGCATCGGCCACTTAAGTTCGTGCCGCCTTCCTGGAGCGGGCAGGCTTCGCAGGCTTGGGAGACGCGGCCGTTTCAATTTTGTTTCGGCCTCCCTGCTTGGCCCGATACAAGGCCTGGTCGGCCTCTTCAATGACTTCCTCGACTGTCGTCTTGAGTCGCGATTCGGCTATTCCAATACTGACCGTAACCGATAAGATGGTCATCGCTCGGGCCGTGCCGGCAGACTTGCGTTTGCTCGGCGCGCGACGATCTTTGGCGCGAGAATCTTTTCGTCGCTCCTGCCCGCTGCGAACACGAAAGGTGGAATTCTCGATATTGAGGCGCAGCAGCTCTAGATAGTCGGTCACGGCTGCGATGTTCTTGTTCGGAAACAGAATCGTGAACTCCTCCCCGCCCACGCGAAATGCCTCTCCCCCTCCTCCCACTCGTGCCAGTTTCGACGAAACCAGCCTGAGGACATGATCACCGGTTTCGTGTCCGTAGCGGTCGTTAATAGTTTTGAAGTGATCGATGTCGACAACCGCGACTGCGTAAGGCGGCTTGAGGCGGGCGGTCACGTCGTTAAACGACCGCCGTGAGTTCAACCCGGTGAGCTCATCGTGATACGCCAGCGAGTACGTGTTTTCGACGATTGAGCCGGCCAGGGCCAGAGCAGCCGCGCCGAAGAATCCGGTTCCCGCTGTGCCGCTGACCCCGGAATGAAAACCCATCCAGGCGAGGATCAGCGACCAGAACATTCCGCTGTCGGTGGCGCGATGGAGCTGGATGAACCGGAACAGCAGCAGTCCCAACGAGACTAGAAACATCAGCACGGCCGGTTGTGGCACGCGCGAGTGATAGTTGCGAAAGAGCGAGAAATGCAAAAAACCGGGTACCGGCTGATCGGGACGCGCTGCTGCTGCGACGAACACCGACTCAAAGAACAACAGGGCCAGGAACCACAGCAGCGTCCGGCCTTCGTCCCCGCGATCATTAAAAAATGTTAAAAACGCAAAATTCAGCGGGATCAGGAGCGCGATGGCGTCAAAGGCGATTTTGCCGGGCCCAGGCGACCACTGCGCAAACCAATGTATGGCGTGATGGCCGAGGAGCAGGACGATAACCGAGAACAGAATGCGGTTGGAATGGAACCTCCACGCCAGCAGCCCGCCGGCCACGAAGGTGGCGTAATAAAAGAAGGTGACGCCGGAAGGGGAGAGAGCAATCCACTTGCTATCGAGGAGTGGAACTGCGCCAAGCAGAATGACCACGCCGGGAAAAAACAACGAATTCAGCGTCTTTTGACTGAAGAACTCCATGGCTCATCCAATTATCCTCCGGCACTCACGGAAGGCGGGAGGCACGCGAGTGGCATTCGAGGTTCAACACGAAAGTTTGTGTGCAGACAAAACATAGCCACTGATTTCCACGATCAACACGGATAAACCCTTGATCGAAATATGATCCGGGGCAATTCATAGAGATCACCCAGGCCGGTTTCTTGTTTTCGATGCCCCGCAGCCCTTCGTGTCTTGCCCGGAAGGCCAGACTGCCTTAGAAAAGATCCGCCACTTATGCGAGTTCTAATTGCTGAAGACGATCCTGCTCTGGCCAGCTTTGTACGCAAAGGACTTGAAGCCGAGCACTACGCCATGGACGTGGACTACTGATGGCGAGCAAGCCCGTGCCATGGCCGGCGAACTGAACTACGACTTGCTCATGCTGGACTTGAACCTGCCCCGGGTGGATGGAGTAACGATTCTGAGGCACCTTCGTACACGCAAACCCAGCCTGACGATTCTTGTCCTGACGAGCCGCAACCGGATTGAAGACCGGGGGCAATGCCTGGACCTCGGCGCCGACGACTACATGGGAAAGCCGTTTTCGTTTGCCGAACTTTCTGCTCGCATCCGCGCGCTTCTACGCCGAAGCCATCTGCCGGCGGCGGCGGTGCTTGCGGTCGCTGATCTGAAACTCGATCGCGTGGAGCGGAGGGTAGAGCGCGCGGGAAAGAGAATCGAGCTAACTTCCAAAGAGTTTGGGTTGCTTGAGTACTTGATGTTGAACGCGGGCCGGCGTGTGACTCGTGCCATGATTATTGAGCACGTCTGGAACCTGTCGTTCGATACCATGACCAATGTAATTGACGTGTATGTAAACTACTTGCGCAAGAAAGTCGACCAGGGCTTTGAGAAACGGCTCATCCACACCCTTCGCGGCGTCGGCTACGAATTGAATGCGCGGGTGGAGGCGTAAGTCAAGGGGCAGGCTTCAGACCTTCGGTGTCCCGCGCGAGTATACTGAGCGCGTTCGCTTGGTGAACCCACCATGCGTTTACGCCGACCGTTCTCATTTGCCCTAATCACTCTTTCTGCCGTCGCCTGCGCCCAACAGAAGAGTGCTCCGCTTCAAAAAGTTGCTGACGTTCCCCTGCCCGGTGCAGCTGTCCGGTTTGATTACCAGAGCTTTGATCCGTCATCGGGGCGGCTTTACATCTCGCACATGAGTGCGAACCAGCTGGTTGTCTTTGACGTGAACAAGCGCGAGGTGATCGCAAATCTCGACGGCTTTCCCAGCGTCCACGGCGTATGGGCTGTGCCTGAGCTTGGCAGGGTTTATGCATCCGCGACCGGCGAGCACAAACTCGCAGTCGTCGATATGAAAACCTTGACGACGCTGGCGAAGGTCGGGCCCATCAACTATCCGGATGGTATCGCCTACGCGCCCGGTCCGAAGCGCGTCTTCGTTTCCGACGAGCATGGCGATGCCGACGCCGTTGTGGATGCAACCACGAATGTGATGGTTACGAGCATTCCCCTGGGTGGCGGCGCGGGCAATACCGTGTACGATCCGCGCGCGAAGCGAATTCTGGTCGGAGTGCATCGCAAGAACGAGATCGCTGCGATCGACCCGGACACTCTCAAGATCACCGGCCGTTATCTTCTGCCTGGAATTGAGAATCCGCACGGCATTGCGCTCGACCCCTCGGACAATTTGGCCTTCGTCGCCGGAGAGGGCAACGCCAAGCTGGCAGTCCTTGACTTGGCAGATATGAAAGTGCTCGCGACCCTTCCCGTGGGCGAAGACCCTGATGTGCTGGCGTTTGATCCCGGGCTGAAGCTGCTCTACGTTTCGGCGGAATCCGGCGACGTTAGAGTATTTAACCTAAGAAGGCGACAGGTCGTGCCACTTGGCGGCGTGTCTATGCCCTATGCGCACACTGTTTCAATCGATCCCGGCACTCATCTCGTCTATTTCCCGTTACAAAACGTCCATGGACGTCCGTTGCTAAGAATCATGGAACTGAAACCGGCATCACCTGTCATGGGAGAGGTGCTGTTGGCCCACTAGTTTCACTACGAACCACATCAGGCAAGAGACAGCCCTTAGCATTTGCAGTCTCGAAACATTCACACATTTTGTGCGGAAGCCTGAGGCCTGATGCCTGAAGCTGCTTTTCCCCGAGTTGAGCCTCCTTTTTCCGCTGTGTTAGATTCGTGGCTTCGCTCGAAGGAGAACCCGTGAAAGTATATACAGGCGAAAACGTCAGGAATGTCGCGATGATGGGGCATGGGCACGCCGGCAAGACCTCGTTAGTCTCGGCCATGCTTTACACCGCGGGCGCAAGTCAGCGGCTGGGCCGTGTGGACGAAGGCACCGCGACCACCGACTACGACGACGAAGAAATCTCCCGCAAAATGTCGATTTCGACCGGCCTGGCATGCGCCGAGTGGGGCAACACCAAAATCAATTTTTTCGATACGCCCGGTTTCAACATGTTCGTCCACGAGGCCAAGCTGGCATTGCCCGTGATCGATGCCGCTGTGGTCGTGGTAGATGGCGTCGCCGGCGTCGAAGTGGTTACCCAGCGCGTGTGGGCATACTGCGAAGAGTACAACATGCCGCGCGTCATCGTTGCCAGCCGCATGGACCGTGAGCGTGCCGATGCCGACCGCGTTCTCGAGTCTCTCGCCAATGCATTCGGTCGAAACGTAATTCCCCTCGAACTGCCAATTGGGAAAGAAAAGAGTCTAAGCGGCGTCGTGGACCTCGTCCGCATGAAGGCCTACACCTACGAACTGGGCGGCAATGGCAAAGGCAAAGAAGGCGAGATCCCCGCCAACATGAAAGATGCCGCACAGGCCGCGCACGAGAAGCTGGTTGAGATGATCGCCGAAGGTGACGACGCACTCATGGAAAAATTCTTCGACGCAGGTACGCTCTCCGAAGAGGACCTGGTTCCGGCTCTCCACAACGCCATCCGCGAGGACAAGATTTTTCCTGTGCTCTTCGCCTCAGGTCTTGGCAACGTGAGCGCCGATCGGCTGATGGACTTCATCCTCGAGTTCACGCCCACCGCCATCGAGCACGATGCCATTCGAGGCGAAGTCACGTCCGGCAATGGCGAACCGCCGTCGCGCAAGGAATCCGATAGTGAGCCCGTCTCCTTGTATGTATTCAAAACGGTGTCCGATGCCTTTGCTGGCCGCATTTCTTACTTCAAAGTTTTTTCCGGTGTTCTGAAGAACGATGTCACGCTGATGAATTTTTCGCGCAGCTCACAAGAAAAGCTCTCCCACATCTCGGTTATGCAAGGCAAAACTGCCGTTCCCATCACCGAGCTTCACGCCGGCGACATAGGCGCCGTCGCAAAACTAAAAGACACACTCACCGGCGACACCCTGGGCGACAAATCCGCTCCTATTCAATATCCGAAAGTGAAGCTGCCCGAACCGGCGATCACATTTGCGATCGAGCCAAAGTCCCGAGCCGATGAAGACAAACTCGGTGTCGGCATTCACAAGCTGATGGAAGAAGACGCCATGCTGCGCTTCTTCCGCGATCCGCAGACAAAAGAATTCCTGATCGCCGGCACGGGCCAGCAGCACATTGAAGTCACCGTTTCCAAGATGAAGAAGCGTTATCACACGGAAGTGAACCTGAAAGCACCAAAGGTCCCTTACCGCGAGACCATTCGTGGACGTGCCGACGTGCAAGGCCGTCACAAGAAACAAACCGGCGGCCACGGGCAGTACGGCGATTGCAAAATCAAAATGGAGCCGCTGCCGCGCGGAAGTGAGTTCGAGTTCGTCAACGACATCTTCGGCGGTGCAATCCCCAAGAACTTCATTCCTGCCGTGGAAAAAGGAATCAAGGATGCCGCCGCCCGGGGATACCTCGCCGGCTATCCCGTGGTGGATTTCAAAGTCGTTCTCTACGACGGCTCCTATCACGACGTAGATTCCAACGATCTCTCCTTCCAGATGGCCGGCCGCATCGCCTTCAAGAAAGCTATGGAGCAGGCCAAGCCCACCCTTCTTGAGCCAATCATGGGCGTCGAAATTACCGTCCCCGACGAGTTCGCTGGCGCCATCATGGGCGACCTCAACTCGCGCCGCGGACGCATTCAGGGAATGGACAACAAGGGTGGAAACACCATCGTGAAGTCGGAAGTGCCCATGTCCGAAATGCTGACCTATGGCGCTGACCTGACCTCAATGACGCAGGGCCGAGGCAGCTTCAACATGGAAATGCACCACTACGACATCGTCCCCGGCCAGCTTCAGGAAAAGATCATCGAGAAGGCCAAGTCCGAGCGGGGAGAGGTGAAGGAAGAAGAGGAGTAGGAAACTTACTTTAACGTCGGACGCTGTGCATTCACCTTCCGCAACACGTCGTTCACTGTTCCTCTCATAACCAGCATCTTGACTTCCATGATGGCGTCGCCACCTGGGGGAAGCGCGACTTCCGGATCAACATGTTGGCAGGTGAGTTCGGGATTGCTCCACACGTTGCCTGTTGTACGGGAAAAACTCGCGACTACCCATTGGCCGTCCTTTGAGGTCGTGGCTAACATGGGTTCATCGACCGCGTGCGACTTGTTGTAATAAGTAACGCCATCTCGCCGGTCTACTCGCTGCTTCGGTACAGGCCAGGTGAACGATGCTAAGTATCGCGCTGGTAGCCACTGATCCAGTGGCATTGTGAGACGTACTGGAGTTTCAGAGGCTAGCAGATCGAATCCTTCTTTGTGGTGGACGTACGTGCGCTCGAGCCGCGCGTCGTGGAATATTCCCGTAAGTCGCGGATCAGTTACGGCATAGATCATGTCATAGGCGGTCTTCGACCGATTCGAGAACTCATAGTGAAAGAGGATGCCGTCGCTTTCGAGCGTTGCCCTCGCCACAAAATGAATGCCATCAAAATCTCGTTCGTATTCCAGGGAGTTTCCGCTTCGTCGCCATGCCGGCGCATCACCCTGCGCCCCTGGCCTAAAAAGATACAACTGCTCGGCACTAGTTGTTCCACGTTTGCGGCCAGTAACGTGCTCGGGAAAAATCACTTCAATCGTCTGGTCGGTGACGGGTCTACCAGGTAGAACAACGCGAAGAGTCGGTTGAGTATTTTCGGAGGCGATTGATAGAACCGATCCGCTCGGATTGCGAACCATAAAGGCTGGGTTCTCACTTGCATAGAGCGGCATGAATAGAGCCGTCGTCAGAATCACAACCGAGTATCGAGAGGCTTGACTCGACATAGCACTGATGTGGAAAGTCTAACCTGAATGGAGGTCAAGAAGCAGGTCGCCGAATTCTCGGAATGACATTGAAAACTATTTCTGCTGGAACACTTCTGCTCGGCTAAGGGTAAGCACGACCGTTTGCGCCAGCCGCTCGACTACCGCCAGGTCCCCGTCATCAAACGCAAACGGCCGATCACAAAAAACCTCCACTAGCCCCACGATATCGCGCGCGTACATGACCGGCGCGGCCAGAATCGATCTGAGGCCCAGAAGCCGGCAGGCTTTGGCGTCGACCCGGTCGTCGCTTTCGGTGTCATCACACCGCAAAGGACGCGCCAGCCGAATACACTCTCCGCTGAAGCCGGAACTTACGTTCACCGTCGCGCCGACCGGAGGAGTAGTTGTGCCGGCGACGGCACGGCACGTCATCCCGTTTTCGCCCGCCAGCGCAACCGCCGCGCCGCTTCCCCGCGTGATCGAGCAAGCCCGGCTGGCAATCAGACTCAAGGCAGCACCTAGATCGCCAGCGAGCGACTTGAACTCATACTGCACCGTCGTTGACGCAGCAGGCTTCTTCGGAATCTCAATGTCGGCTTCCGGTTCCGTCTCAAGGTTGAGTGCAATTGCCGGCTTCTTGTCTCCATTACCGTTGTGGCGTGCGGCCGGCTCTCGCACCACCCAGCGCGGCGCCTTCCAGCTCAGAGCGCCGGCGTTTGCCGTGAGCCAGTCTCGCAAACGCGCGCGTGCATCGTCAGGGAGCTCAGAAAATCTCACGCCAGCGCGGCCAAGTGCATCCGCCCAAGCAACGTAACCTGTGGTCTCGAGATAAGCCGCCGGCTCTCCTAAAGAAAGATGGAACGGAACGATGCTGTGTGCCTCGATTGACGCGCCCGACTGCATTGCCATGCCTTCCTCGCTCAGGTCGAGGATCATGCCTCCGGTTACGCCGTCAAAGCTGGCGAAGGCGGGCGTGTTCACTCGCTGGCGAAGCGCATGGCGCCTGTCGGCTGCAGGATCGTGGTGCAAGGCGGACCTTCTCCGTCCCCCCAAGATCCTCAGTGACATTCGGGCACGAGTTCGTTAAAACGCAGCCCGCCAAGGTTCGTAGGGCGCCGCCTCTTCTGCCGGTTCGACGAGCGGCTGGTCCGGCTGGCTGGAAGAGCGGCTGCACTGATCATGGTGCAACCGAGAGGAACTGCAAAGTGCACTCCGGGGTACGTATTCGCCAGTTCCAAAACAAGAGACTTTCACGCCGAGAGCCCTTCGTCTTCTTTGTTGATCCCCAGCCTTTGCATTTTCGATTGCAAGGTGGTGCGCTTCATGCCTAATTTGGCTGCCGCTCCGCCCGACCCGGCAACCACTCCGCCAGTTTGCCGTAACACATGCAGAATGTATTCTCGCTCCAGGTCCTCCAGCGTGCCCAGCTTAATCGTCCTGGGCGAACGATTCAGGCCGTTGATTGAACAAAGTTCCGAGAAGGGAATCTGTAGAGTTGTTCCATCCGTTAAGATCACGGAACGCTCCAGAAAATTTTCGAGCTCTCGAATATTGCCAGGCCAGTGCCACTGCTCGAGAGCTTTCCATGGCCTCTTCCGGAATACCGACAATACGTTTGTTCATTCGCCGCGCGAATTTCTCGACGAAGTAGCGCACCAGCAGCGAAATGTCTTCGGGGCGCTCGCGTAACGGCGGCAGGTGCAGTGGGAACACGTGCAACTGGTAGTATAGGTCGCTGCGAAATTGATGGTTCGCTACTGCATCGGACAAATCGCGGTTGGTGGCGGCGATAATCCGCACGTTCACGCGGATGGTCCGGGTTCCTCCCAACCGCTCAAATTCATGGTCCTGAAGTGCACGCAGCAGTTTTGGCTGCAGTTCGAGAGGTATTTCTCCGACTTCATCGAGTAGCAAAGTACCCTTGTCCGCCAATTCCAATCGCCCGATTTTCTGGCTGATGGCCCCGGTAAAAGCGCCCTTCTCATGGCCGAACAGTTCACTCTCAAGCAATCCTGCGGGAATGGCGGCGCAGTTTACCTTCACAAAATTTCCGCTAGCGCGATTGCTCAACCGATGGACCGCGCGCGCGACAAGTTCTTTTCCTGTTCCAGTTTCTCCCAGGATCAGAACTGTGGCATCGCTGGGCGCGACTGTTTTTACCTCATTCAATACTCGGGTCAGCGCCGGGTTTTGCCCAATGATGTCCTCAAAGTCGAGCGCATCGCGAATTTCCTGCTCCAGGTACTTCTTCTCTTTCAGCAGTCGGTCTTTAAGCGAGGTAATCTCCGCATGCGCTCGGGAATTTTCCAGAGCAACGGCAATCTGTGGTGCAACTTGCCCCATCAGTTCTATCGCGGATCTCGCAAGAGCGCTTTCTCTTGCTGGAAAGGCACAGGGCGCCGACGGGACCATTACGGGTTATCAGCGGAAAGCAGCACAGCGCGCGCATGCCGGCAATCACCAACTGCTTCGCGAACTCGGAGTCGATCCGTTCTAGCTCCTCAGCGCCGAATTCCATGACTTTGCCCTGGAGCATGGCAATTCCCGACGGACACTGGGCCAGCGGTACACATAGACCCGTTGAGACCGAGTCATTCCCGCCTCCTGGCTCGAGCGGGGAAATGCGCATGACCTCATTGCCCATGTCGTAGAGTGCCAGATGGGCGTGCTTATGGTTAAAGACCAATCGTGTGCAGCTAGTGATCTCGGCCAGGAGCTTCTTGGAATCCAGGCTAGGCGTGAAAGTATGGGTAATCTCTAGCAGCTTCTGAAGACCTCCCTTTTCTCGCTGCAGGACCTCATGCATCAACGCGTTTTCCATGAAGACCGCTAACGAGGCGGCGACTTGACGGGCCAAATCGAGGTCTTTGTCACTGAAGGCATCCTCCGACAGGCTGCCGAGGTAAAGCACACCAACAAAACGATCCGCCGATCTCATGGGACCGCACACCAGCACACGATCCCAGCCTGGAGCGCGTTTCGAACAACTTCAAACCGGGGCGCAGCAGCATCCAGTTCAGCCCGGCGCACAACCGCTCCCTTGGGGAATCTCTCCAGGACTCGAGTCGTAAATGCTCTTTCCGAGGACAGCCCCATACCTGCAGGCGCGAATTCGAATCCTTCCCCGCTTCCCTTGGCGAACACCAAATAATTGCGTTGCTCTTCATTCCACAAATTGATGACTGCGGTGTTATGAGCGACGGCGCGCGACAACGACTTCGCAATTGCAGGAAACATCTGTTTCAAGTCCAACTTAGTCGCTGCCAAAGCGGCGTTGATTTCAAGGACCGCCTCAAGCCCGGACCTCTCCTCATGGAGGGCCCGAAGTGTACTCGCACTGCGCTCCGAGAGCTGAATACTCAAAGCCGTCAACGCGCGAAGTTGCTCCTCCTCTGCCGCCAATGCCTGACGCATCAGCAAATTGTTAATGGCCTGCGCCACGAGGCCAGAGACTTGCTCAAGGAAATGCACGGTATGGTCGTCGTAGTGCTTTGGTTCGATGCTGCCGAAACCAATTGCTCCGAGACGTTGCTTCCGGCTGCTCAGCGGCAACCAAATTAGAGTGCGCACTCCTCTATCGCGATACGGCTTCAGCGTCGACATAAACCGCTCTTCGATAGACAGGTCGGTGAGAGCCAGAGGCCACTGCTTTAACCACACCTAGCCCGCGGCGGAACTATCTATGCAAGTTCGAGCGGGTTCTCCAGTAAATCGGGACCATCCGTGTCAAGGATATATAGCTGCAAAACATTCAAACTGGGATCTGCCAGGGAATAACTTACGAACTTGAATTCGAAAACTCCGTGCAGCAGCTTCGAGAGTTCCTGAAGGAAGGCGGGTACTCCTTGAGACGGAACCGGTCCCGCATTGTGCAGCAATGCCCTATAGCGGCACGAAAAGTCGTATAGGCGCTGCCGATAGTTGGTTGTTTCGTGGTGCTTTGGAACGTCTTGCATCGTGCATAACCTCTACCCCTCGATGCAGTGTTCCGGTTACAAATTGTGTTCATCATTATGCAGATTTATCAATTAACAAATTGTTTTCTATCTAACATTCTCGTGAATGCGGTACGTTAGGGCGTTAGCACTTTGGTCATTCCGACCGGTTGGTCAAGCTCCGGCACAGTTGCGGCCTGCCGTATAATGAAGTACCCCCCATGAAAGCTTACGTGTATGTTTCGCTGAAGCGGAGCGTTCTAGACCCACAGGGTAAGACCATTCAGGGAGCGCTGCACAAGCTTGGCTATAAAGGTTTGCAAGATGTTCGGCAGGGAAAATTCTTCGAGCTGACCTTGGATGGCGGCTTAGACCGGGCGCAAGCGGAAGGCGAAATCAGCCGCATCGCCCGCGAGGTGCTGACCAATCCGGTGATCGAAGAATTTCGGTATTCGATTGAAGACTAGAGGTTTGTTGGTTCCTCCCGACACTTATTCAGGAGCAGTTTCGGAATGTGCGGAATCGTGGGATATGTAGGCAAGAAGCGCGTCGTTCCCGTCATTCTTGACGGCCTAAGACGGCTCGAATATCGCGGCTACGACTCGGCCGGGATCGCCGTCTGCGGCAACGGAGACGGCCTGCAGATTCGCCGCGCCCAAGGCAAGCTGCGAAACCTGGAAGAAGTCATCCGCCTCAAGCCGCTCGATGGCACCTACGGAATTGGCCACACACGCTGGGCGACCCATGGTCGTCCGACCGAAGAGAACGCGCATCCTCATCGCGACTGCACCGGAAAGATTGTCGTCGTCCACAACGGAATTATCGAAAATTACGTTTCCCTGAAGAAGAAACTCGCCGACGAAGGCCATCGTTTTACCACCGAAACCGACACCGAAATCGTCGCGCACATGATCGAGAAGTATTTCGTAAACTCCGGCAACGGTTACCGTCCAGCACTGGAAGAAGCAGTTCGCAAGACGGTCACTCAACTGGCCGGAGTCTTCGCTCTCGCGGTGATCTCTGTAGATGAACCGAACAAAATCGTTGCCGCCCGCAATGGTCCGCCGGCGGTGATTGGACTCGGCAAAGACGAATATTTCGTTGCATCCGATGTGCCCGCGATTCTTTATCACACCCGCGATCTTTTCTTCCTCGCCGACGGTGATCTCGCGGTGATCACTCCCGATGGCGTCCGCCTAACCGACTTCAACGGCCAGCCCATCACGCGCCAGGTACAGCACGTCACCTGGGACCCGATCATGGCCGAAAAGGGCGGCTTCAAGCATTTCATGCTCAAAGAAATTTACGAGCAGCCGCGCGCGGTACGCGATACAACCTTGGGTCGAATCTCTCAGGAAACCGGCCACGTCTTCCTCGACGAGATGGAAATCACCGAAGCCGAACTCAAATCGGCGAAGAAGATCAACATCGCTGCTTGCGGCACCAGCTGGCACGCTGGCCAAGCCGGCAAGTTCATGATCGAGCGGCTGGCACGCATTCCAGTTGAAGTCGACTATGCCAGCGAATGGCGCTATCGCGATCCCATCGTCCCTAAAGACACCATCACAATCGTAATTTCGCAGTCGGGCGAAACCGCCGACACCATTGCCGCGCAGCGTGAAGCCAAGGCAAAGGGATCGAAAACCCTTGCCATCTGCAATGTGGTCGGATCGATGATTACCCGCGAAGCTGCGGGCACGATCTACACGCACGCCGGTCCGGAAATCGGCGTTGCTTCAACCAAAGCGTTCACGGGCCAGCTTACCGCCCTTTATCTGTTCGCTCTCTACCTCGGCCAGGTACGCGGAACAGTCACTCCAGAAGAGGCAAAAGATGCAGTCCAGGAACTGACTCGCATTCCGGGCAAACTCGAGCATCTGCTCACGCACGAAGAAGACTGCGAAGATCTTGCAAAACAGTACGTTCGCTCCCAGGACTTCCTCTTTCTCGGCCGCGGAATTCACTACCCCATCGCGCTCGAAGGCGCGCTCAAGCTGAAAGAAATCTCCTACATTCACGCCGAAGGCTATCCCGCCGGCGAAATGAAGCACGGCCCGAACGCGCTGATTGACGAGAATCTGCCGGTCGTAATCATCGCCACCCGCGATCCCAAAGACGCGCTCTCGATGGTTCGCTACGAGAAGACCTGCTCAAACTTGAAAGAAGTAAAGGCTCGCTCAGGCGTGGTAATCGCGCTTGCGACCGAGGGTGATGAGGAGATCAAGGAAGCTGCCGACCACGTCATCTATCTGCCTCCAGCCCCGGAGGAGTTGTTGCCGATCCTCGAAATCGTGCCGTTGCAGTTGCTGGCGTATCACATTGCTGTGCGCCGCGGATGCGACGTAGACCAGCCGAGAAATTTGGCGAAGTCTGTGACGGTAGAGTAGCCGCAGGAATCTTTAATACTCCGCGACCTCGACATCTGTCCTGCGAAAATCATTGCCCTTAAAGAGAAGTGGTTCACCCTTGTCTTTCGCCAGGGCGTAGGCGAAGCAATCACCGAAGTTCAATCCTGCCCGGTTGCGGCCCTTCCCGAAAGCGCCATAAGCGGCGCGGGCGATCCGAGCTTGCTCTACAGTGACGGGCTCAATGGTGATTAATGATCGCACCAGCAATAAATCGAGCTGACTAGTTAGTAGCGCATCCCTGTTGGCATCGGTCACGACGCCAGCCTCGACGTAGCTTGCCGCCGAGATGCGGCGCACCTCAGCAGCATCGAGAGCAACTGCCAAGGCCCTCGCCTCAGGTTCATCTCGAAGAATCGCAATGAGCACGGACGTGTCCACAATCACTTTGGCAGACCTTTCTCGTCGTACAGCAGGTCGCCGTGATCTATGGTCTTGTATGGCTCCTTCCAACGAGGGCCCGATGCCTTCGCGATCTTCATGATCCGCTCCGCCATACCTTTTTTCTTCACCCGGTCCAGTCGCTCACGTACCGCTTCGGTCACGGCTGCGGTCATGCTCTCGCCAGTTAGGGCGGCCAGCTCCTGCACCATGCGATGCGTTTCTTCGTTTTTGATGTTCAGGCTCATGGTAGCATTCTACCACATATTGGTAGAAGTCTACCATTCCTAGAACGCTTGACGCGGCGTCTTCGAGGAGCCAAATATCATCGAATCAACCAATGCCTTTCCAGACCTTTACAGCGCGCCTACTCACGTCCAAGCCGCTGACTCCATTCACCAAGCACCTTGAATTCGAGATGGAGAAGACTGCCCGTTTTGGCTTCGTCCCAGGCCAATGGCTTTCCCTGAAGCACACCAAGACCGATGGCGAAGAAATGACCCGCGCCTATTCCATCGCGTCTCCGCCCGGCGAAAACGGCCGGTTTGCGCTGTGCTTGAATCGCGTGCAGGAGGGCTTCATGTCGAATTTTCTTTGCGACATGAAAGGAGGGGATGAGATTTCCTGCCAAGGCCCATTCGGCGACTTCATCCTGCGGCCGTCCATGCGCGATACCATTTTTATCGCCACCGGCACCGGAATCGCGCCGTTTCGCTCCATGCTGCACTGGTTGCTCGCGGACGCTTCACGTCATGAAGGCAGGAGACTCGACCTGCTCTTCGGCAGCCGCACCGAGCAGGACATCTACTATCACGAGGAATTCTTGCAGTTGGCCCGCGAGCACGATAATTTTCACTACCTGCCCACGCTGAGCCGAGGCGCTTCCGATTGGAAAGGTCTGCGCGGTTATGTTCAGGAACACGTACCCGGAATTGTGAGCGGCCAGGCCGACATGCACGCCTACATATGCGGCCTGGACAAAATGATCAAAGCCAACCGCGAGCTTCTGAAGTCCCTGGGGTGGGACCGGAAGAGCATCCGCTACGAAAAGTACGACTAATGATGGCGAAAGCCTGACGCCCGGAGCCTAAATGGTCGTATCCTTCCCTTGCGTCCGAACGTAAACCAGAGCGAAATCCGATCCTTTGCCCTGCGACTTGACCGACACAATGTGTTGATTGCTCTTGGTGCCGACCTTGAGCTCGATATTCGGTCCCTTATTGCCACCACAACTCAACGCGTCGGACTCACTATGGTAGTTGTAATCCTCGCCCTCCGAGTGGCATTCAAGAACATTCCCATATTTCTTCAGCTCGTTCTTGTAGTACGCAATAATTTTAGTCGGCGCATCGTCGCTCTCGTACTCCACGGCAACAACTTTCACTCCCCCGAACGAGCTTGAAATGTTCACGTTGGCGCTTTTCTCGTCGCCCGAGTCGTCTTTCTTCTTTGGACGTGCGCCGGAATAGACCGACAGTCCTGTGTCTCTCACATCGGCGTTGTTATTCACGTGGATTCCACCAAACGGCGTGCTGATGTCCACATTCTTGTCCTGGCCGTTCTCGTCTTTTTTGACATTGACGCTGCAAGCTGATGCGATCGTGACCGCAGCCGCAATTGCGAGGATGCTAAAAATGCGCATGATCGAGACCTCCTACTTATTTGCCGTTAGAGTGATGCCGGCGCCTCGTTCTGCAATCCCCGGGATGCTGACCGGCAGATGCCCGTGAGTCTCAATTTCGCCGAACAAGGCCTTCGCGGCGCTTTGCTCAGAGACCGGCGCCGCAGAAAACGTGCACACGTAATTCTGCACCTCAGGGAAATCTTTCGCCAGATAAGGGTTCCCAACCGCCAGCACGACCGTTTTAGCCGCACCCGTCGAAAGTATCTGCCGAAGAAGGCTGGCGCTCGGCTCCGCCAGTGACAGTGAATTCTTCACGCCGGAACCTGTCTTCACCATCTTGCCGGCAGTCGGAGAAGCAAAAACCGCGACCACAGTCCTGGACGCATCTCGGGCCGCATGCACAATTTCTTGTCCCATGAAGCCGGCCAGCTGCGGGTCTGTGTAAATTACGTTTACCTCCGGCACTCGCACCTTGATCTGGCGTTCTAACACACGGCCGGCTTCGAGCCGAACATCGTCCGAGATAATGACCACCAGCAGTTCGTTGCGCACCGGTGCCGTAGCTTGATACGGAAGGCCGCCAGAGATTGTTCCGGTCTTCTTAAGTGGCAAAACTGCACCACGCTGCCTTACCAGAGTGATGGCATCATCGGCCATTTGTTGTCCCACAGCGATATTCGCAGGCGTACCAACCTTTGAGTCCAGAGCCGAAAGCTCCACCAGCCTCGCCTTATTCAGCCCTAGTGAAGCTTTCATCCGCAGAATCTTCCGCACCGACTCATCCAACCTGGTTTCCGAAATGTCCCCATGCTGAACGGCGGCCAGCACAGCGCGATAAGCTGCATCGAGGTCGGGCGGAATCAGCAGCATGTCGTTGCCAGCCTTGAAGGCATCCACCGCTTCACGGCCGATGTCGTTCGCGTAGAGGCGAGTGAGAGCTCCCATGTCGAGTGCGTCCGTAATCACAAGCCCAGGAAAGCGCAATTGCTCCTTCAGCAGATGTGTCACGATCTCCGCCGAGACCGTCGCCACCGCACCGGGATTTGGATCGAGCGCAGGGACCGTCACGTGCGCAACCATGACTGAGTCCACACCCGCTTCAATGGCTTTGCGGAACGGCGGCAATTCGACAGAGTCGAGCCGCGCGCGATCGCCAGTGACCTGTGCGACGCCAAGATGCGAATCAGTCGCCGTATCACCGTGGCCGGGAAAGTGCTTTGCTGTGGTTAACAAGCCAGCCGAGCGCGCGCCCTTGATATACGCGGCAACGAAATCTCCCACCTGCTGGGGATCGCCGCCAAACGATCGCGTGTTAATGATCGGATTGTCGGGGTTTGAGTTCACGTCGGCGACCGGAAAGAAGTTCCAATGCACGCCGACCGCGCGCGCCTCCTGCCCTGTGATTCGGCCAAATTCCTCCGCGTATTGCACGCGCCCGGTGGCGGCGATCGCCATTGCGTTGGGAAACGGAGTCGTGCCGTTCAGACGATTGCTGACGCCGAGTTCAAAATCGGCGGCGATGAGGAGCGGCAATTTGGAGTCGCTCTGCAGGCGATTGAGTAGGTTAGCGGCCTCGAACGCCTCACTCTTGTAGAGAAACGGCGGCTCATAACGAACGCTCATCGCAAACGAGCCGACGTGATATTTGTTCATCTGGTCGCGCAGTTGAAGATAGGTGGCGCTGTCCGCGTTGAGAAATTCAACGCGGGTCCAGATCATGAAAAGCTGTCCAACCTTTTCCTCGACGGACATTTTGCGCAAAGTCTTATCCGCCCATTTCTCGCCGACACGGTCGAGGTGGACTGGGAGAGGCTGATATTTGGGCTTGGCAAGAGTTGCGGTGCCCGAGATCACAATAGTTAAAAGCAGAATGCGACGAAGCATGATCAGGAACATAGCACAACACCACTGTCAGGTTTGTTCGATGAGCGAAATTGCCTGCTCTATAACTCGCGGTTCGTCACCGAATCCAGAAACCCACCTCACCTCCGTCTCTCTCCGAAACCACGTCATCTGCCTCTTCGCGTAATTGCGATGGCCTTGCTGCACAGCGCGGACTGCGGACTCATTATTCATCTCGCCTTTCAGCATCTGCACGACTTGTCTATAGCCGATCGAACTCAGCGGGCGTGCCGATTCGCCGTACTCCTGCAGCAGATGTTGAGTTTCTTCGACTAGCCCCTCGTCAAACATACGCAGTACGCGCTGGTTGATGCGGTCATACAGCTCCTTCCGATCAGGATCGAGTCCAACCCGCAAGACCCGAAAGCCTTCGAGCGCATTCCTGCCCTCGGCCCATTGATCTGACATGGGCTTTCTTCCCGCGAGACAGACCTCGATGGCGCGAATGACTTTGGGCAAGTCGTTGGCGTGAATTTTCGCGGCAGCCATTCTATCCAGGCGACAAAGGATCTTGTGAACGTGCTCCAGCCCTTTTTCGCGAGAACGCAAGCGCAGTTTTTTACGTAATTCTTCCGACCGCACCGGGCCCGGAAAAAGCCCTTCGATCAGCGCACGCAAATAAAGGCCGGTGCCTCCGACTACGATGGGCACCCTGCCGCGCTCGCTTATTTCGGGAATGATCTCGCGTGCCTGCTGCGCATACTCTCCTGCGGTCGTGTAGCCCGTAGGCTCGATAACATCCAGCAAGTGATGTGGCGCACGGGCCTGTTCTTCCGGCGTGGGTTTGGCGGTGCCGATGCGAAACTCACGGTACATCGCAACCGAATCGCAGTTAACGATCTCGCCGCCAAACCGTTCGGCAAGCGCGAGTGAGAGGGCGGTTTTGCCGCTGGCAGTGGGCCCAAGAATCACTACCAGCAGGGGATCGCGTGGGATCAGCGGCCCCTCCAATTGATGTTGTGCCAGTAACGAAGCACCGTGAGGGCCAGAATCAGAATAGCGATCACGATCAGACCGGCAGTTTCGAGCTTGTATGCTGTCGGAGGCCTTCCTTGGCCCCCGGCCCGCTGCTGTTTAGAACGAAACACACGCTCCATTCTATTCGAGCGTTCCTTCTACAGCGCTTCTTTTGACAACAATTGCAGACTGAGTGCCTCGAATTCCTTCGTGTACCTTCGTGTCCTTTGTGGTTGAGTTTGGGAACCACAACCATAGGTGCACGAAGGAAGAGCACGGGGTTCGGATAAAGCTCACCGCTTCCTCGGAATCACGATATCGACGCGCCGGTTTGCGGCACGACCCTCGGGAGTTGCTTTGCTCGCAACTGGATGAAACTCCGCATATCCTGACGCGCCCAATAATTCCGGCCGCAGCCTTCGTTCGGATGACAGCCTGCACCCTTTGAATTAGATTGGCTGAATGCTCTGTGCCCGAAAGGATCTCAATGAGATTCCATCCACTATGGCTTTGCATGATGTCCATTGCTTCGGTTGCCCTCCTTTCAGGGCAATCGAAAACCGTTGCTGAACGTCTCGGCTATCCTGCGGATTCAAAGCTTCTGATCATCCACGCGGACGACCTGGCAGTCGCGCACGCGGTAGATTCGGCCAGCTTCGAAGCCTTGGAAAAAGGGGCCGTAACTTCAGCCAGCATCCTCGTCCCTTGCCCCTGGCTCACCGAAGTCGCCGAATATGCCAAAGCACATCCCGACGCGGACCTGGGACTGCACCTTGACCTCACCAGCGAATGGAACACGTATCGCTGGGGTCCGGTTGAATCGAAGGACAAAATCGCGAGCTTGCTAGACCCCGCGGGTAGGTTCTGGAGCCTCACTGCCCCAGTTGCTTCTCACGCCAAGCCAGAAGAGGGCGAGCGCGAGATTCGCGCGCAGGTTGAACACGCGCTGGCCATGGGAATTCATCCAACTCACCTCGACACCCACATGGGCGCAATGTTTGTCACGCCGAGTTTGACGGCGGTCTACGCCAAGGTCGCGCACGACTATCACCTGCCATTCCTGGCCGTCAGATTTCCTGGCGCAGACCTCTCTTTTCTTTCGGAAAAAGATGTAGTACTCGACTCGGTGGTGATCGCAAACCCGAACATCGAGGTAGGCGAATGGGAGCAGTTCTATTTGGATGCGATCAAGAACTTGAAGCCTGGTCTCACCGAGATGATCGTTCACCTCGGTCGAGATGATGCCGAGTTACAGGCAATCATGGGACAGGTGGCGTTCGGCTCCTCGTGGCGCCAGCGCGATTATGACGTCGTCACCAGTCCGGAGTTCAAGAAGGCGTTGGAAGACAACCACGTGGTGCTGGTTAGGTGGAAAGACCTGCAGAAACTCGCGAATCAGCCATGATGGACTCAGCTTGCGGCTGCCGCGGCCCTTGCATTGATCCGCGGTAATTCG
>Ga0075425_100002139_pt1 | contig 19615 bp, 15 predicted proteins | sample SoiMethybrSBSTD4_FD_75300 | JGI IMG/M metagenome (GOLD analysis project Ga0075425, IMG submission 75300) | Bulk soil microbial communities from a Populus tree surrounding site in Tennessee, USA - Soil MetaG P. TD hybrid SBSTD4 | ecosystem: Environmental > Terrestrial > Soil > Tree plantation... | reverse complement strand
GGGCGCGGGATTGCATTACACCTTTCAGCCCGAGTGGCTGCGCCCGGCGCTCACCGAGACCGCGTCGCAGTATCTCATGGGGCCGGCGAGCCTGCTCGATTCGCGCTCATATATTTTCCGCGCGAAGTCGCTCGAAGAAGTGTTGGAGATCGCGCCGCGCTTGTCGCTCGTAACGCAAGGACTCATTGACCAGCCGAGCGCGCCGCTTTTGTTCGTCAACGGCAAGCATGACGATCAGCACCCGGTCGCGGACATTTATCTCGCGATGGAGCACGGGAGCCCGAAGGAGGCGCGCATCTTCGCCGATGGCGGCCACATGGGGCGCGTGCCGGGCCAGAAAAACGACGAGGCGCTCAAGGTCGCGACGAATTGGCTCAAGCGGAGATTAACCGAAAATTCTTGAGGCGGTGAACGGAGGGTATTTCTATGGTCATTACCGCGGCGCACATCAGCCCGTTGCTGGCGCTTCTCTTCGGGGTGCTGATCCTGATCTTTCCGCGCTTTTTGAATTTGCTCGTGGCGATCTGGCTGATTCTCTACGGCCTCTTAGGGATGGGATTCGTTCAGCTACATTAGCTCTCGCTCGAGCCAGCGGACGATCGTCGGCAGCGTCTCCGGCGTCTGGCCCATGTGGCCGCCGGGAAAGATGCGCGCGGATTTCGGCGCCCCGTGCTCCAGTAAAATATACAGATCCTCGATCGGCGTCTGCCGGTCGTCCTTGCCGTTGACGATGAGCATCGCGCAGGACGGCTTGTCGAGCCAGCCCTGGGTTTGGAGCGACATCGAAGGAAAGAGCCGCGCCAGCTCGTCGAGCGTTTTCACGCCAAAGGCCGAGCAGCGCGCGACGTCGTGGTCCAGCAGATAGCTGTCCGCGTGTGTCGATTCCCTCAGCCAATCTTCCTGAAAAAAATAGTGCACGCCGCCGCCCCAGACGACCGCCGCGCGGAGCCGCGCGGCCTCGGCGTAGGCCATCTTGGCCGCCCAGTAGCCGCCGAAGCTCCGGCCGAGTATCGCAATGCGCTGCGAATCGATCTCGGGCCGCTTCGCTAAATCATCGATCACCGCGCTGAAGAGGCGGTCGGCGGATGTCGAGGCCTTGACCGGACATTCGCCGACGCCCGGCATATCGACCGCGCAGGTCGCCATGCCGGCCGCGAGGAGCGCCTCGTCGTAATCGAGGCACTCGGCCTTGAAGGAATCGATGCCGCCGAAGTTGATCACGACGGCGCGCTTCCCGGCCCCGGGAGGGATTCTCAAATACGCCGGTATCGCTTTCTCGCCGTATGGAATAATGACGCGCGCGAGCGGCGGCGCGAAAGAGCGCCCCGCCTTCTCGTAAAGCTCGAGGCTTTTCTTGAAGCACGCCTGTTTTCCCGGCGTGTGCGGCACGGGATAGCGGCCGATCGTGAAATATGTGTAGCCCATCAGATAGGCTTCGGCGGCGTCGCGCTGCCGGCCGGCGCGCTCGTATTCGGCGGCCTGTTTCTCATAATCTCCGGCGGCGCGCGCCCACTCGGCGGCCCAGCGCTCCGGCTCTTTGTCGGTAAGCCGCGCCAAAACCGACTCGACGTCGGCCTTTTTCGCGCGCCGGAAGACGTTGCGCTTCCCGGTGCGCGCGCGGATCATCGCTTTGATCTCGTCGAGATTCTTGACTTGGCCCATAAAAACAGAATTTAGAATTCAGGAGACAGAATCCCGAAGACAAAGAAGCCTCTCCCTGCTTCTGAATTCTGGCTCCTGGATTCTGGCTTCTTCGGCTTGGAAGATCAAGACGCTTTGGAAACCACGGCTTCCTATGTTATTAGATTTCCAATCGTGCCGCCTCTCATTCAGGTCAAAGAGCTCCGCACCTCCTTCTTCACTCCCGAGGGGGAAGTGAAGGCCGTCGACGGTGTGAGCTACGAGATCGCCGAAGGGCGCACCCTCGGGCTCGTCGGCGAATCGGGCTGCGGCAAGAGCGTCACCGCCTTGTCGATCATGCGCCTCGTGCCGCCGCCGGGAAAGATCGTCGGCGGCGAGATCGTCTATCGCGGCCGCGATCTGCTCAAGCTCGACAACGAGTCGATGCGCAAGATGCGCGGCAACGAGATCTCGATGATCTTCCAGGAGCCGATGACCTCGCTCAATCCGGTTTTCACCGTCGGCGATCAGATCGGCGAGGCGATCCGCCTGCATCAGGGACTCGGCCGCAGGGCCGCGCGCGAAAAGACGATCGAGATGCTGCGGCTCGTCCGCATCGCGGACCCCGAATCCCGAGTCGACGCCTACCCGCACCAGCTCTCCGGCGGCATGCGCCAGCGCGTCATGATCGCGATGGCGCTCTCGTGCAACCCGAGCCTGTTGATCGCCGACGAGCCGACCACCGCGCTCGACGTGACGATCCAGGCGCAGATCCTGGAGCTTATCGGCGAGCTCAAGCAGAAGCTCGGCATGTCGCTGCTCCTCATCACGCACGATCTGGGCGTCGTCGCCGAGCGCGCCGACGAAGTGGCGATCATGTACGGCGGCATTATCGTCGAGCGCGCGAGCGCGCGCGACATCTTTCGCCGCCCGCTCCATCCCTACACCGTCGGGCTGCTGAATTCGCTGCCCGGCGCGAGCGGGCATAAAAAGAAGCGCCTCGCGGCGATTCCCGGCGTGGTGCCGAGCCCCCTCGACCTGCCGAGCGGCTGCCGCTTTCGCGACCGCTGCCCGCGGGCGCGCGAGGTCTGCGCGGGCGTTCATCCTGAGCTTGTGGAATTGGAACCCGGCCATTGGGCGGCATGTTATTTTCCGGGGCCCAGCGCCGAAGAATATCAGAAGGCGGAGGCGCCGGCGGCTGTATAACGATGAGCCTGCTCGAAGTCCGCAACTTAAAAAAATATTTTCCCGTGGGCGGCGGCCTCTTCTCGACCCGCAAGGGCGAGGTGCGCGCGGTCGACGGGGTCAATCTGACGGTCGAGGAAGGCGAGACGCTCGGCATCGTCGGCGAGTCGGGCTGCGGCAAATCGACCCTCGGCCGCACGATCCTGAGGCTCATCGAGCCGACGGCGGGCGAGGTCCGCTTCGAGGGCAAAGACCTCATGAAGCTCTCCGCGCGCGACCTTCGGCGCATGCGGCGCGAGATGCAGATCATCTTCCAGGATCCCTACGCGTCGCTTAACCCGCGCATGCGCGTCGGCGAGATCGTCGGCGAGGGGCTAGAGATCCACAAGCTCGCGCGCGGCAGGCAAAAGCGCGAGCGCGTCATGGAATTGCTCCATCAAGTCGGGCTCAGGCCGGATCATTACGACCGCTATCCGCACGAGTTCAGCGGGGGGCAGCGCCAGCGCATCGGCATCGCGCGCGCGCTCGCGGTCAATCCGCGGTTCATCGTCGCCGACGAGCCGGTCTCCTCGCTCGACGTTTCCATCCAGGCGCAGATCATCAACCTGATGCAGGAATTGCAGCAGAAGATGCATCTCACCTATTTTTTCATCTCGCACGACCTGCGCGTCGTGGAGCACCTGAGCCACCGCGTCGCGATCATGTATCTCGGCAAGATCGTCGAGATCGCGCCGAGCGAGACGATCTACCGCGACGCCAAGCACCCTTACACGCGCGCGCTGCTTTCCGCCGTGCCGCTGCCCGATCCCGAGCACAAGAAAGAACGCATCATGCTACAGGGCGACGTGCCGAGCCCGGTCAACCCGCCGCCCGGCTGCAGCTTCCATCCGCGCTGCGCCTATCGCGAAGACATTTGCGACAAGGTCGAGCCTGAGTTAGAATCGGCCGACGGTCATGGAGTTTCATGCCATGTCTTCGGCCCCGGAAAGCGCGTTTGAGCACCCGATTTTCCCTTTGATTCACAAATTCGTCCGTCTTTTCGCGATTTTCGCCATTGTCGCGCTCGCCGGCTGCACCGCGGCGAGAAGTCCGGTGATTTCTTCGGGATCCTCCGCCGCGCCGCATCCCGCGTTGACTTCCTTCGGCGCGATGCCGGTCCATTTCATCGAGAACCGCGGTCAAGCCGACGCGCGCGCGGCATATTATATTCACGGCAAAGATAAGTCGCTCTATTTCACGCCCGAAGGCGTTACGCTCGCGCTGTCGCGCTCCGTGCGCGAAAAATCCGGCCTGCTGACGCGCGCGGCGTACGGCGACGGCGCGCCCGAGCGCTGGCTGCTGAAGCTCGATTTCGTCGACGCGAATCGCGTCACGCCCGCCGCCGCGGAACCGCTGCCGGCGCTCGTCAGCTATTTCAAGGGCCCGCGGGAGGAATGGAGGACCGGGGTAAAAACTTACGCGAAGCTCGTTTACGCCGATCTCTGGCCCGGCATCGACCTCGTCTATTCGGGGACGAGCGACCGGCTGAAATACGAATTCCTGGTCAAGCCCGGCGCCGATCCGCGCCGGGTCCGGCTCGCCTATCGCGGCGCGTCGTCGCTCAGGCTCGCTGACAGCGGCGCGCTGGAGATCGCGACGCCGCTCGGCGCGTTCCGCGACGACAAGCCCTACGCCTATCAGGAAATCGACGGCCGGCGCGTCGAAGTCCCGATGGCCTATCGGCTCGAAGGCGACGGCCCGGGAGGCTACGGCTTTCGCATCGGCAAATATAATTCCAACAAGCCGCTCGTGCTCGACCCGGCGATTATCATCTATTCCGGTTTTATCGGCGGCGCCGGCAACGACCGCGCGCACGGCATCGCCGTCGACAGCGACGGCGCCGCGTATGTCACCGGCGAGACCGCGTCGGACGCGGGAACGTTTCCGGACACCGCCGGCGCTTTCGACCGCTCCCAGAACGGCGGCGTCGACGCGTTCGTCGCCAAGGTGAGGCCGGACGGCACGGGCCTGGTCTATGCGACCTTCATCGGCGGCGACAACGACGACCGCGGCCGCGCGATCGCGCTCGCGCAAGGCTGCGCGCCGCCGTGCGACGCGTACATCACCGGCGATACCAAATCGAACGAGGCGAGTTTTCCCGTCACATCCGGCGCCTTTCAGACGACGCGCCAGGGGGGCACCGACGGGTTCGTGGCGAAGCTCAACGACGACGGCACCGATCTTCTTTTTCTCACCTATTTCGGCGGCAGCGGCGACGAAACCGCCAACGGCATCGCCGTGGACGGCACCGGCGCCGTCTATATCACCGGCGAGACCGAATCGTCCGAGACTTCCTCGCCCAATCCCTTTCCGGTGCTCACGGGGCCGTTTACCACGAAGAGCGGCGGCGTCGACGCGTTCGTCGCGAAGATCAGCGGCAGCGACGGCGGCACGCTCGAATATTCCGGCTTCGTCGGCGGCAACGACGACGACCGCGGCAACGCGATCGCCCTGGAGCCGGGCTGCACGGCGCCGTGCGAGGCCTACATCGCCGGCGAAACCGGCTCCGGTGAGGGGAGCTTCCCCGTCACCGCGGGTCCAGACCTGACGCACAACAGCGGCATCGACGGCTTCGTCGCCAAGGTCAAAGACGACGGCAGCGGGCTGGTCTATGCCGGCTACATCGGCGGCGGCGATACCGATCGCGCCAACGGCATCGCCGTGGATTCGGCGGGCAAGGCCTACGTCGCCGGCGAGACGAAATCCGGCGAGGGCAGCTTCCCCGACGGCAACGGCTTCGGCGTGGTCGACGGGCATGACCAAACCCAGAACGGCGGCTTCGACGCGTTCGTCGTCAGGGTCAAAGACGACGGCACGGGCCTCGAGTACGCGACCTACATCGGCGGCGCGAACGACGACCGGGCGAACGCGATTGCGATCGCGCCCGGCTGCGCATCGCCCTGCCGGGCCTTCGTCGTCGGCGAGACGAGTTCCGATCAAACGACTTTTCCGGACAAGAGCGGCCCGGACGTGACCTTTAACGGCGGCATCGACGGTTTCATCGTGGTCGTCGAGACCGACGGGTTGTCATTGGTGTCCGCCGGCTTTATCGGCGGGGCCGTCGACGACCGCGCGAACGCGATCGCCGTGGACGCTCGCAGCAGCGCCTACGTCGCGGGCGAAACCGGCGCGCTGCCCGCCGGCACCACGACCCGATTTCCCACCAAAGGCGGATTGGATTCGTCGCAGAACGGCAACATCGACGGCTTTGTCGCGAAGATCTGCCTGGATGGCTGTGTCGACATCGCGCTCAAGATGACGACAGCGGCGAAGTCCGTGCTCCCCGGCGGCAACATCGTCTATAGCTTGACCGTTAGCAACAAGGGCCCGGACGCCGCGACAGGCGTCGCCGTGGATGCCCCGCTGCCGGCGGGCTCGACCTTCGTCACCGGCAGCGTCGGCTGCGGCGGCGTGCTCGTAGTGCACTGTACGGTGGGCGCGCTCGCCAAGGGCGCCAGCGCGCTTCTGTCGATCACGATTACGGCGCCCGTCGCGACCGGCCAGGTGGTCTTTACTGCGACGGTGTCTTCCGATCAGACCGACACGAGTCCCGGCGGCGACAGCGTCACGATCAAGACGACGGTCACGCAGCCGGATTTGACGGTGAAAAAACTCACCGTTACGCCGACGACGGTGGCTGCGGGCGGCAACATAAATATTACGGATACGACTTCGAACCGGCAGTCGGTTGCGGCCGGCGCCTCGACCACGAGCTTTTATCTTTCTTCGGACAAAATATTCGACGGCGGAGATACCTTGCTGGTCAGTCGGGCGATCGGCGCTTTAGGACCAAAGGGATCGAATACCGCCGTCGCGGCGATCGTCGTGGCGATTCCCAATCCCTCGCCGTGCGTCGGCGCCTGCTTCATCATCGCCGTCGCCGACGACGGCGCCGCGGTGGTCGAGCTCGACGAAACCAACAACACCAAGGTGTCGAAGACGCTCACGATCACCCCTTGATGGGCCCGGCAAAAGCCGGTTGATTTCCATGCTCCGGATGATACAATCCACTTAGAAATTCGTTACGGGCAATTCAGAGCCTCCCGGCAATCCGGGAGGTTTTTTGTTTTCAAGGAGACCGGACATGGCGACTCAGGATGCGCGCGTGCCGATGACCCAAAAGGGTTACCAGACCCTCACCGAGGAGTTGAAGCGCTTAAAAAGCGTCGAACGCCCGAAGGTCGTGCGCGAGATCGAGGAAGCGCGCGACCACGGCGATCTCTCGGAAAACGCGGAATTCCACGCGGCCAAGGAAAGGCAGTCGCTGCTCGACGTCCAGATCCGCGAGATCGAGGACAAGATGGCGCGCGCCCAGGTGATCGACGTCTCGCAGCTTTCGGGCGACAAGGTCGTCTTCGGCGCGACGGTGTCTTTGGCCGACGATAATGGCGACAAGATGGTATACAAGATCGTCGGCGATCACGAGGCGGAGCCGAAGAACGGCAAGATATCGATCAGCTCGCCGATCGCCCGGGCGCTGATCGGGAAATCCGAAGGGGACGAGGTCGAAGTCCGCACGCCGGCCGGGGCCCGGACATTCGAGATTCTGAGCGTCGAGTTCGTCGACTGAGCTTTTTTCCCCTGAGCCGAGGCAGTCATGTCCGTATGGATGATCAAGGCTGCTCTCATTCTGCCAGTTTCCATTCTATGCCTGCCGGCATCATCGATATCGGCTGCTGAAATCACGCTCACCGTCGAGGTCGGCTATCACGGCGTTTTCCAGCTCGGCCGGCCGTTCCCGATCAAGATCGAAATCGCGAACACCGGACCGCCCGTCGAGGGGACCATCGAGGCCACGGTGTGGAAAGGTGGCGCCACGAAAGGCGGCGGCGCGTTCCCCGTCCACCACCAGCGAAGGCTTTTCGTCGGCGCCGCGGCGCGGAAGAGCGCCACGTTCACGATCGACCCGGGATCGGTCAGCCGTCCGCTCGCCGTCAGCTTTCACACCCCGCGCTCGACGGTCACCGAAGAGATCGACTTAAGACGCCACTTCGTTCCTTCGCCGCTCATCCTGCTGCTCACCGAAAGCGATTTTTCCGCTCTGCCCGGCCTCTCCCGCGCTTCGAATCCGCTCGTCACCGTCTCTCCCGAAGAGCTTCCCGCCGACCCGCGCGCCTACGCCGGCGTCGCGACCATCGTGCTCTACGAGCCATCGATGCACGAGCTCTCCGGCGCGCAGAATGTCGCGCTCGAAACCTGGCTCGCGGGGGGCGGCAAACTCGTGGCGCTCGGGAGCCTCCATTACTCACTTTATCAGGAGCCCGCGCTCAGCCGATTTTTGCCGGTCAGGGTCTCGGGCTTGAAGACTTTTGCGGCGCTGCCGGAGCTCGAGAAGCGCTACGGCGAGCCGGCATTGGGCCGTGTCCAGGCGCAGGACGCGACGCTCGTCGACGGCAAGATCCTCGTCGCGGCGCAGGGGAGTCCGATTCTCGTCGAGGCGGAGCGCGGCAAGGGAAAAATTCTGTATCTCGCGCTCGACGCGGGACGTCCGCCGCTGTCGCGGTGGGAAGGCCTCGGGCCGCTGTTCCGTGACCTCGCGGCGCCCGGGACGGAAATTCCCAATCCGGCGCCGGCGGCATGGGACGACTCGGTCTTCTCCCAGCTGCTCGTGAATCGCGCCGTCTCCTCGATCTACTTGCCGGCGGGCGCGTTCGCGGGATGGATAGTCGCCTACTTCGTCGGCCTCGGCTCGCTGACCTGGCTGTGGGAGCGCCGGCGGCTCGCGCCGCGCTCGCTGGGAGCGGCGTTCGCGGCCTTGATCTTCTCGGCGTCGCTCGGCGGCTATCTTTATTTCATGCGCGGCGGACGGATTCCCGACGGCGTGCTGGTTACTTCGACGTTGATGGAATCGCTCCCTGACGGCCAGGTCGAAGCGAGCTCCAACGCGGCCCTTTTCTCGACGCTCAGGCGCGACTACGATGTAGTCGTGGAGAAAGGCTGGACCGATTTCGAGCCGCTGGCGCGCCGCTCCGCTGTCGCCGAGGAGAACGGCATCACGATCGAGGACGAGGGCAGCCGACCGCGCCTGCGCTTGCCGTTAAAAGCTTGGGACTATCGGCTTTTTCGCTTGCGCGCCGTGGCGCGTCTGCCGATTCGCGTCGAGCTCGACAACGAGGTTGATCGCCGGCTGCTCAAGGTGAGCAATCGCAGCGGCCGGGACCTCACCGACTGCTGGGTGATCATCTCGGGCCGGAGCTCGTCGCTCGGCGACATTCCGGCCGGCGCGAGCCGCACGCGTGAGTTCCCTCTCACCGTCGACGACCCGGCTGCGGCCGGCGGCCGCGCACGGACGGGACTGCGCGATGTTCATTTCAGCGATCCGGTGCGCGAGTTATTGCTGCGCTATTCTTACTTTCCCCAGGAGCAGGGGGCAGCCTGGGGCGGCGAGGCGTTCTTTTTCGGCTGGGTGCAGGGCGCGCCGCGCGGCGTGTCGGTCGACGACGGCAAGGTGCTGGCCCGGGATTATGCGTTCTTCCGCGTCGCCTTGCCCGTGGGAGGGGAGGAGGAATGAATCTGGGGCCGCTCTTCCGGGAAGGCGTCGAAGTCCACGTCGCCGAAGGGCACGGCTTTGCCGCCTATTTTTACCTTCTGATTCTGCTCGTGCCGGTCGCGTTCCTGGCGCTGTTCCTGCCGGGTCTCGACGCGCAGCTCTGGATCGCGCCGGGCGCGTTCTTCACTACTTCGGCCGTGGCGGCGATGATCCTGATCACCTATTTCACGCTGCGCGTGGCGAACCAGGAGTTCGCGCCGTGGCGCTTCGTTCCGCTCAGGCGCCGGCTGATGGAAGAAAAGCTCGCCCTCGGCGAGGTGGCGCGCGGCCACTTGGCCATCCTCTGTCTCCAGGTTCTCATCTTCACTCTGCTCGCGGCGCCGCTCCTCGTCTGGGCCGGCGCGATCGCGCGCGTGCCCGCCGCCCGCATCGCCGCTGTGCTGCTGCTGCTGTTTTTTTACGGCCTCGCCTACGGCATTTGGGGACTTGTGGCGCTCGCGGCCTGGGAGCGCAAGCTCGAAATCCGCCAGGTCTTTGTCCGCGCGTTTTTCATCTCGGCGATGATCCTTACGGCGGTCCTCTATCCGCCGCTGAATCCGGCAGGGTTTCTGCTCGCGTATCTCGGCGATAAGGAGATGGCGCCGCTCGTCCTCTGGGGGCGGCCCTGGCCGCCCGTCGCGGCGCATTTTCTGTTTCATCTTTTTCTGCTCGGCGCGGGCCTGTGGCTTTATCACCGGGCGCTTAGAAGGGAGATCGATTCGTGAACGAAGCGGCCGCGCTGCGGAAAAAATTTTCCGAGCTGATCGTGTGGGAGCGGGTGAAACGCAGAGAAAAGATCCTGCTCGCCGCGCTGTCGTACGCCTTCATCGGCGCGCTGCTGTTTTTGCCCGGCCGCAGGCTGTTGCCGGCGATAAATCCATTTTATTTTCCGGGGCTCGCATTCGCGCTCTTCGCCGCCGGTCATTTTTGGCTCCGCCCATGGAGCGACAAAGATTCGGTCTTCGCCTTCGCCGCGCTCGACCGCGCGCTTCGGCTCGACGAGCGCGCGCTGACGGCGGCGGAGATCGTCCAGCGGGGCGAGGCCACGAAGGCCGAGAGCTATGTGGTCCGGGAGGCGGCAAAAAAACTTCAAGCGGCCGACGTCCGGACGCTGTTCGGGCGCGAATGGTCCTGGCACGCGTTCGCGGCGCCCGCGCTCGCGGCGCTTTGGCTCGCGCTCCTCTGGCTCGGCGTCGGGGCCGATTTCGGCGCAGGCACGACGCCGCGCTCGGTGGCGGAGAAGGTCAGGCAATTTTCGGAAGAGCTCGCGCAGAAGGCGGAAGCGCAGAAACTCGCCGAGAGCGTCAAGATCGCCCGCGCCCTCAAGGCCGCGGCGGATGAGCGCCTGAGCGGCAAGACGGGCGATGAGAAATTCGGGCAGAATCTCACCTCGATCGAAAAGCGCCTCGAAGCGCTGGCGCCGGGCGGCGAGAGCGATTTCGACCTCGGCGCCTATACGCGCGAAGAGCTCGCGGCGCTGAAAGCCGAGCTGGAGGCGGCGCAAGGCCGGCTCCGTCCCAGTCCATCGGCAGGCGAGAAGGAGCTGCTGGAGCGTCTCCAGTCGCTGCCGCGTGCCGGCGAGGCGATGAAGCGGGCCGGCGGGGCGATGGAAAACATGGGGCCGGGCGAGCTGCGAAAATTGCTCGAGCGGCTGGAGCAGGAGAGTGCCGGCGAGCTGGAGCGCCGCTCGCTCGCCGACGTGCAGCAGTTTCTTTCTCTGCTCCTCAAGGGCGACGACAGCGGCGACGTTCCTGCGGAAGCGCAAATCCGCGGACGGACGGCCCAGCAGCAAACGGCGAACCAGGATAGGAGCGGCGGCAAAGGCGAGCTTCCGGGCGACCAGCCGGGCGCGAAAGGCGGCGCGGCCCGGCCGCCGACTGCGCGCGCCGGAGCCGCCCCGCGGGTGACCGGCGCGCTCGGCGAAGGCGGCGGCAGCGGCGTGACGTGGAGAGGGGAAGCGAAAGCGGGCGAGAGCAAGATTCCCGAGCAGGAGGCGCCGGCTTCGTACCGCCGGCAAATGGAAGAAGAGCTGGCCGCGGAAAAGATTCCCCCGGCGCTCAAGGAGACGGTGAAAAAATATTTTCTCTCACTTGGAAGCGACGAGAAAAACCGGCGTTAGGGAGGCTCAATGCAAGCTTCAGCGGAAGTGCCCGAGCGGATGGCGCGCGCGCGCCGCTCGTTCGAAGCGGTCAAGGCGGAGCTCGGCCGTGTCGTCGTCGGCCACGAAAATCTGATCGAGCAGGTCTTTGTCGCGCTCGTTTGCGGCGGCCACTGCCTGCTCGAAGGCGTGCCCGGATTGGGCAAGACCTTGATGGTGCGAAGCCTCGCGGCGGCGCTCAATCTGTCTTTCTCGCGCATCCAGTTCACGCCCGATCTCATGCCCGCCGACATCACCGGCACGCAGATGCTCACCGAAGACGCCGCTGGAAAGAAAATCTTCGACTTCCAGCGCGGGCCGATCTTCGCGCACATCGTGCTCGCCGACGAGATCAACCGCGCGACGCCGAAGACGCAGTCGGCGCTGCTCGAGGCGATGCAGGAGCAGAGCGTAACGGTCGCCGGCAAGGGCCACCGGCTGGAGAGCCCGTTCATGGTGCTGGCGACGCAGAACCCGATCGAGATGGAAGGCACCTATCCGCTGCCGGAAGCGCAGGTCGACCGGTTTTTTTTCAAGCTCCTGCTCGAATATCCGAACCGCGAGGAGCTCGGGCGCATCGCCGATCTGACGACGAGCCCGCCGCCGCCGGCGCTCAACCGCGTCCTCGACGCCGAGACGATCCTCAAAATTCGCGACTGGGTGCGCGAGGTGCCGATCGCGTCGCCGGTCAAGGACTATGCGGCGCGATTGATTCTCGCGACGCACCCGCGGATGAACGGGCGCCTTCCCGCGGCGGAGAAATACGTCCTCTACGGCGCGAGCCCGCGCGGGCTGCAGAGCCTCGTCCTCGCCGCCAAGGCGCGCGCGCTCCTTTCTGAGCGGCCGAACGTGGCGTTCGACGACATCCGCGCGGTCGCGCTGCAGAGCCTCCGCCACCGCATCATCTTGAATCTCGAAGGGGACGCGGAGGGTGTCACGGCGGAAAAAATCGTCGACGGCGTCGTCGCCGGCGTGCCGGAGATCGAGTAGGGCGATGTTATCCTCGGCTAAAGACGCTGCCGCCGACGGATCGGAAAAAGACTGGATTCCCGCTTTCGCGGGAATGACGAAATACGGTCCGTCTGTTGTTTCTGTCACCCCCGCGCAAGCGGGGGTCCAGGATTGGATCCATGAAAATCATCAATCGCGTGTGAATAGATGAACCCGCAGACAGGACTTTTTTTTGAGCCCGATTTTCTGCGCAAGCTCGAGCGCCTGAGGCTCGTGGCCAAGCGGCTCGCCTGGTCGGCCGCCAAAGGCGAGCATCCCTCCGTGCGCCGCGGCTTCAGCCTGGAGTTTTCCGACTACCGCAAATACCAGAGCGGCGACGATCTTCGCTACGTCGACTGGAACGTTTACAGCCGACTCGAGCGGCTCTGGCTCAAGCTCTTCACCGCCGAGGAGGAGATGAATATCTATCTTCTCGTCGATGCGAGCCGCTCGATGGCCGAGGGGAATCCGGCGAAGCTCGCCTACGCGAAGAAGATCGCCGCAGCGCTGGGCTACATCGGCCTCAAGAATCTCGACAAAGTCGGCGGCGCGGGTTTTGCCGAAGAGCTTATCACGCCGCTCTCTTTAGGCCGGGGCAAGAAGCAAATCCTCTCGCTCTTCAATTTTCTCTCGGCGCTGTCGTGCACGGGCGAAACCGGCATCACGACCTCGATGCGCGCTTTTTCCCGGCTCTTCCAGCGCTCGGGCCTCGTGATCGTCTTGAGCGACCTCTTCGATCCGCGCGGCTGGCGCGCGGGGCTCGAAGAATTGCTAATGCAGCGCCACGACGTGCTCGTCATCCACATTCTCGACGACGGCGAGCTCGCGCCGGCGGCGCGGGGCGATCTCTCGCTCTATGACGTGGAGAGCCGGCGCGAGCGCCGGCTCTTTCTCGACGCCGCGCTGCTCGCGCGCTTTCAGGCCGAGCTCGAAGCCTACTGCGGCGAGATCGAGGCGTTCTGCCGCAGCCGCGGCATCGATTACCTCCGCGCGCGCACGTCGACTGCATTTGACGACTTTGTTCTATTGACGCTGCGGCAAGCGAGAAGCCTTGGGGGTTAGTGTTGAGTGTTAAATTTTGCATGATGAATTCAATTCAAAACATAAAACTCAAAACTAAAAATTATTCGCTATGAGCTGGGGTTTTCCATCCGCGCTGTTCCTTTTATTCGGCGCGATACCCGCGATCATCATCCTCCACAGCCTGCGGCCGCGCGGCGTCCGCGTCGGGACCACCACGCTGTTTTTGTGGGAGCGGGTGCTGAAGGAGCGGCAGATGGGGCAGTGGCTAGGCCGTCTGCTCAAAAAAAATCTCGCGCTCCTGCTCCAGCTTCTCGCCGCCGTGGCGCTGATCGCGGCGCTCGCCGATCCGCGCCTGACCTGGCTCGGCGGCGCGGCGGGGGACACGATCGTCGTGGTCGATCAGAGCGCCAGCATGAAAGCGAAAGGGCGGAGCGGCACGCGCTTCGACGACGCGCGCGCGGAGCTCGTGAAGCTGATCGACGCGCTGCCTTCGGGCGCGAGCATGATGATCATCGGCGCCGGCCCGCGCGCGCAGATCCTGGCGACCTGGACGGACGACCGGGCGCGGCTGAAAGCCGTCGCGCGCTCGCTCCGGGCGACCGACGCGGCGGCGCCGGTCAAGGACGCGGTGCTCTTCGCCCATTCGTTTTTAAAGCGCGGCGGAGGCGACCGCGTCGCGGTCGTGAGCGACGGCGCGTTCGAAGGCGCGGAGGATCTGCCGTGGAGCTCCGCCCATCTCGCGCTCCTGCAAGTCGGCGCTGGCGGAGAGAACGTCGGCATCACCGGCTTCGAGCTGCGCCGCCTGCCCGGCGAGTTGGACCGCCACGAGGCGATGGTCGCGCTCAAAAATTTCACCTCTCACGCCGTCAGAGCGCCGCTAACGCTCGCCGCGCCGGAACAAATCTGGGCCCGGGAGACGGTCGAGATCGGCCCCGCGGAGAGCCGCGTTTTGATCTATTCGCATGACGGCGCCCTGCCCGAGCGGCTCGAAGCGAGGCTCGACGTCGCGGATGATTTCGCGACGGATAACCGCGCCTACATGGCGGTGCGGAGCGCCGCGCCGCTGCGCGTGCTTTATGTCGGGCATGGAAATGGTTATCTCGATCGTCTGTTCCGGTCGCTGCCATACGTCCAGGTCACGCACACCGACCGCGTGAGCGCGGAGACTTTCCGGCTTTACGACGCGGTCATTCTCGACGGCGTCGCGCCGCCGGCGCTCGGCGAGGGAAATTTTATCGTGATCAACGCCACGCCGAAGCCCTTCGAGGCGCGCGGGAGGATTTTCCGGCCGCGGCTGCTTCCGGCGGCGGCCCGACATGCGGTGAGCGAAGGCGTCGCCCTCGACGACCTGTCCATTAAAGAGGCGCTTCGACTCGCGCCCGCGGGCGGCGCGTCGGTCCTCGCGCGCTCGCAGGAAGGGCCGCTCGTCTTCGCGGTCGAGCAGCAGCGCATGAAGGCGCTGGTGATCGGATTCGATCTGCTGGCATCCGATCTGCCGTGGCGCGTCGCTTTTCCCGTCCTGTTCAACAACGTCTTCGAATGGTTCCGCCCGCGCAGCCCGGAATTTCCCGGCGCCCGCGTCGAGGCGGGAAAGCCGTACGCGATAGAACTCGTCTCGGGAGACGATCGGGTCGAGGTGACGGGCCCGTCCGGCGCGCGCGAGACGCTCCGCGCCGCCGCGAGCCCGCTGCCGTTTACCGAGACGCTCGAAGCGGGATTCTACAGTTATAAAAGTCAGAATAGCTCGGGGCAGTTCGCCGTCAATCTTTTGAACGATGGGGAATCCGATATCCGCTCGCGCATTCCGCCGGGCGCGGCCCAAGGCGCGCGTCGCGCGCAGAGCGCAAGGGAGTCCGCCGAGACCGGATTATCGCTGTGGCCGCTTCTGCTCGCGCTGACTTTGAGCGCTTTGCTGCTGGAAGCGTGGCTGGTCTTCAGCGGCGGCGCGAGCTTCTATCCACTGGCGCTCCGCTGCGTCGCCGCTGCGGCGCTTTTGCTCGCGCTGTGGAATCCGAAGCTGTTTCACGCGGCCCAGGCGCTGGACGTGATTCTCGCGGTCGACGCCTCGCGCAGCGTGGGACAAGAGGGAAAAGAAAAAGCGCTGGAGGTGTTGCAGGAGGCGCGGCGGCTCAAAGCGGGCGACACGCGCGCCGGACTGCTTTTCTTCGGCCGGCGCCCGTCGTGGGAATTCTTTCCGCGATCCGATCCGCCCCCGGCAGATTTTTCGCCCGATGTCGCGCGCGAAGAGACCGACATCGAAGCGGCGCTGGAGGCGCCCGCGGCGCAGATCGGTGCGGGGCGCGAGGGAAGAATTTTGCTCATCTCCGACGGCAACCAGACGCGCGGCGAGGTGCAGCGCGCGCTGCCGTTTCTGCGCTCGCACGGCATCGCCGTCTCGGTTTTGCCGGTGAGCCTCGCGGGCGGGAGAAATGAGATTTACGTCAGCGATCTGCTTCTGCCGCAGCAGGCGGAAAGCGGCGCGACCTTCGAAATCAAGGGCGCGATCGAGAGCCTCGCGGAAGCCAAGGCGCAGGCGAAGCTGCTGCGCGACGGCGTCGTTCGTAGAGAAGAGACGCTCGCGCTCCGGCCGGGCGCGAACTGGATCGCCTTCAAGGAAACGCTCGCCGAGCTGGGCAGCCACACCTACGAGCTCTGGGTCGAGTCCGAGGCCGACACGCTTGCCGAGAACAATCGATTGCAGGGCGTCGTCGAGATCAAAGGCCCGCCGCGCGTGCTCTACGTCCATTCGTCGGCGGACGGGCGGCGCGCGTTCGCCGGCGCGCTCAAGGCGCAAGGCTATGCGGTGATCGAAGCGACGCCGGAGCGAAGCCCGCTCACGCTCGGCGAGATCGCCTCGTTCGATCTGGTCGTACTCGACAACGTGCCGGCGTATCGCCTGACGCAGGCGAAGATGGAAACGATCGAGCGATACGTGCGGGACCTCGGCGGCGGTCTCATCGTCGTCGGCGGACCGCAGAGCTACGGCGCAGGCGGCTACTACCGCACGCCGCTCGAGCGCATCCTGCCGCTCGAGATGCGGCCGCCTTCGCGCATCGAGCTGCCGCACGTCGCGCTGCTGTTCGTTCTCGACAAATCGGGCAGCATGGCCGCCGGCCCCGAGGGCGCGACCAAGCTCGACCTCGCGAAGTCGGCCGCGCTCGCCGCAGCCGATTTGCTCAATCCTCAGGACCAGGTCGGCATCCTCGCCTTCGACGCGAGTTGGAACTGGCTGCTGCCGTTCCGCGCGGTCGGCAAAGGCGAATGGATTTCGGAGCGGCTCGCGGAGGTGCAATCGGACGGCGGCACCGACATGTACAAGGCGATGGTCGAGGCCGAGCGCGCGCTCGCAGCGAAGCAGGCGTCGATCAAGCATCTCTTGATCCTCTCCGACGGCCTCACCGACAAAGCCGACTTCCAGTCTCTCGTCGCGAAGATGGCGCGCGAAGGCATCACGGTCTCGACCGTCGCGATCGGGCAGGACGCGGACTTGACCCTGATGGCATCCATCGCGCGCGACGGCAAAGGAAGAGGTTACGCTGCGATCGATCCGCAGACCGTGCCACAGATTTTCACCACAGAGACGCTTCTGATCTCGCGCGATCTGTTGGTCGAGAAAACCGTGCGCCCAAAGATGAACGCGGCGCTCGGCGCGCTGAAAGGGTTCGCGCCCGAGCGCCTGCCGCCGCTCCTCGGCTATGTGCTGACGCATCCGAAACCGCAGTCGGAGGTGCTCATGCAGGCGGACGAGGACCCGCTCCTCGTTTCGTGGCGCTTCGGTCTCGGTAGGGTAGTCGCGTTCACCTCCGATCTCACCGGCCGCTGGGGCCGAGAGTGGATCGCGTGGCGCGATTTTCCGCAATGGGCCGGGCAGCTCGCGCGCAGCGCGCGCCGCGCGCCGGCGGAACATCGTCTCACCGCGGAGTTCCGCCAGGAAGGAGACGAGACCCGAGCGGTGGTCGATCTGCTGGACCCGAATGGAGCTTTCGCCGACCGGCTAAATCTCGCAGGCAACGTTGTCGCCTCCGGGCGCGCGACTTCGGTCGCGACGTTCCGCCAGATCGCGCCGGGACGTTACGAAGGCCGCTTGAGCGCAGCCCAACGCGGCGCCTATCTGCTCACGCTCCTGGAGGATAAAAAAGACGCGCCGCCGGCGGCGCTCGCGACGGTGCCTTTTATCGTGCCTTATCCGCGCGAGTACCGCGAGCTGAAGCCGAATCTCGCGCTCCTCAGCCGGCTGGCGGAAGAGACGGGCGGCGAGATGCTGCGCGCCGATCAACTCGAACAGGGCATCAAGCGCCTCTTTACGCCGCATCCGGCGAAGGCGACGGCGGCGCGCGCCACCTGGCAGCCGCTCGCCGGCCTAGGCCTGTTTCTTTTTCTCGCCGACCTCGCCGCGCGCCGCTGGCCGGGAATCGCCGCCCGCAGGCGCGAGCGCTTTGCACAAGCCGCCGCGATCACATAGAATCGTCCGACGGCGGGTGACGCCGATTCACCAGGAAGGAATTGTCTCAGCCGATGAAAAGATGGATCGTCAGGTCAGGCGTGGTTTTCGTCGCGGCGCTCGCCGCGATTCAATTCGTCCCGGTCGAGCGCGCGAACCCGCCGGTCGAGAGCGACGTGCCGGCGCCCGCCGGGGTGAAAAGTATTCTGAGGCGCTCGTGCTACGACTGCCACTCGAACGAGACGCGCTGGCCGTGGTACGCGCGCGTCGCGCCGGTCTCCTGGCTCATCGCGAACGACGTCAAAGAGGCGCGCAAGGAGGTCAACTTCTCGGTCTGGAACCAATTCACCGGCGCGCGCCGCGCGCGAAAATTCAAGGAGATCGTCGAGCAGGTCGAGCAGAATAAGATGCCGGAGTGGGACTATATTCTGCTTCATCCCGACGCGAAACTCTCGCCCGGCGATAAAGAGACGATCGTCCACTGGGCGAAGCAGGCGCTGCAATCATGAAGAAGCTCTACACCGCCCAGAACCCGCTCGTCATCAGCCATTTGAAGAATCTGCTCGAGAGCGGCGGCATTCGCTGCACGATCAAGAATTTGTATCTCGCCGGCGCGATGGGCGAGCTGCCGCCGATCGAGTGCTGGCCGGAGCTGTGGCTGCTCGACGATCACCGCTATGCCGAGGCGCGCAGGGTCTTGGACCGTACGCTTGCGCCTCTGAGACCGGCGGCGAAGCCGTGGCGCTGCAAAAAATGCCGCAGCGAAGTCGACGGCCAATTCAGCGAATGCTGGAACTGCGGCGGCGACCGACCGCTATTCGAACATAGCGACCGGGACAAAGTCGATTAGTCGCCGGAGCTCTAATGGCGGGTGAAAAATTACACGTTCTCGCTTTTGCCGGAAGCTTGCGCCGGAATTCTTTCAATCGCGGCCTAATCCGCGCGGCGGTCGCGGCCGCACCGGAGGGCATGGCGATCGAGACCTTCGAACTCGCGCCGATTCCGCTCTATAACGCCGACGTTGAGGAAAAGGGACTGCCGCCGCCGGTGGCGGACTTCAAGGAGAAGATTCGCGCCGTCGATGCGCTGTTGATCGCAACCCCGGAGTACAATTACTCCGTCTCCGGGGTCTTGAAGAACGCCATCGACTGGGCCTCGCGGCCGGCGAACCAGTCGCCCCTGCAAAAAAAGCCCGTCGCGCTGATGGGCGCCTCGGGCGGGCAGATGGGCACGGCGCGGGCGCAGCTCGCGCTCAGGCAATCTTTCGTTTTTACCGAGACGCTGGTGCTGCCGAAGCCGGACATTTATGTTTCCCACGCCGCGAAGAGTTTCGACGCCGAAGGCAATCTCATCGACGACAAGCTTCGTGAGCGCATCAAATTGCTGCTCGAAGCGCTCGCCCGCTGGGTCGCGCTGCTCCGCCAGAGTCCGCTTTGAAGCGCGCCGATCGCAGGCGGCGCTGCTTCTGGGCGAAGTCCGATCTCATGATCGCCTACCACGACGAGGAATGGGGCGTGCCGCTCCACGACGACCGCGCGCTGTTCGAGTTCCTGATCCTCGACGGCGCGCAGGCGGGCCTCAGCTGGGAGACGGTGCTCAGGAAGCGCGATCATTACCGCCGCGCCTTCGACGGCTTCGACGCCGCGAAGAT
>Ga0075425_100002138_pt1 | contig 19616 bp, 17 predicted proteins | sample SoiMethybrSBSTD4_FD_75300 | JGI IMG/M metagenome (GOLD analysis project Ga0075425, IMG submission 75300) | Bulk soil microbial communities from a Populus tree surrounding site in Tennessee, USA - Soil MetaG P. TD hybrid SBSTD4 | ecosystem: Environmental > Terrestrial > Soil > Tree plantation... | reverse complement strand
TCCTCGAGCGTGAGGATGCCCTTCTCGAAGCACTCCATCGCCCACGCCAGCGTGGCGCCGAGCGAGACGGTGTCCATCGCGAGGTAGTTGCACATCTCGTTGGACTTGCAGATCGCGATGAGGTCGTCGAGGCCGAGGTTGACGCCGAGGGAGGCGAGCGACTCGTACTCGGGACCGCCGTAGCGCGGGTCCACGCGGTAGCGGCCCAGCGGGTCGACGGCCACCCGCGCGCGACCCTTGTAGACCGTCTGCTCGGCCTCGCGCGCCGCCTCCTCGCGCTGCTCGATGTGCACGACCTTCTTGCAGCGCACCGAGCACGCGTAGCAGGCGCCCATCCTCACGCGCACGTGGTCGCGCACGGCGACGGCATCGACCTTCGCGACGGTGTCCGACGCGCCCATGCGGTAGTTCAGCACGGGCATGCCGCCCTCGAGGCTCTTGCCCTGCATGGCCGCGCCGGTGCCGAACTCGTGGAACGCGCGGTGCTTCTGGTCCATCGTGCCCGAGACCCACTTCGCGATGGACATCAGTCCAGGTTGGTCGGCGATCTTCACGGGGATCTTGCCGCGGACCGCGATGGCCTTCAGCTTCTTCGACCCCATGACGGCGCCCATCCCGGTGCGCCCGGCGACCTCGTTCAGATCGTTGGCGATGCAGGCGAAGCGCACGAGGCGCTCGCCGGCCGGCCCGATCGTCGCGATGCGGATGCGCGGGTCGCCGAGCTCCGCGAGGATCGCGTCCTCCACGTCGCCGGTGATCTTGCCCCAGAGATGCGCGGCGTCACGGATCTCGACGGCGCCGTCGTTGATCCAGAGATACACGGGCGTCGGCGAGATCCCGTGGATCACGATGGCGTCCCAGCCCGCGCGCTTGAGCTCGGCGCCCCAGTAGCCGCCGGACTCGGACTCGCCGAAGCCGCCGGTCAGCGGCGACTTGGCGCCGACGCTGTGACGGCCGGCTCCGGGCACCGGCGCCCCCGTGATCACGCCGGGCGCGATGACCAGGACGTTGTCGGGACCGAGCGGGTCGGCGCCCCTGGGAACGTGCTTCAAGAGATAGTGCGCGATGAGCCCCCGGCCGCCGGCATAGCGGCGGAAGAAGACGTCACCGGGCTCCTCGATCCAGGTCCGCCGATCGCCGAGGCTGACGTGCAGGATCTTGTTCCAGTACCCGTGTCGTTCCATGGCGCGGAGTATACTCCGCCCGCTGAGACAGGGAGGCCCTATGCACACGCGAGGACTGACGGGAGCGGAAGCGCTGCTACGGACGCTGGGGGGGATGGGCGTGGAGCGGATCTTCGCCTCGCCCGGATCCGAGTGGTCGCCGGTCTGGGAATATCTGGCCAAGCCCTACGCGGACGGCGAGATTCCCGTGTACCTGTCGTCGCGCCACGAGGAGATCGCCGTCGCGATGGCCAGCGGCTACGCGAAGGCGTCGGGCAAGCTGCCGGCGGTGATGATCCACACGACCGTCGGCGCCCTGCACGCGACCATGGCGCTGCGCGCGGCGCTCCACGAGCGCGTGCCGATGGTCGTGCTGGCCGGGGAGTCGGTCGGCTTCGGTGAAGTCCCCGGGCCCGATCCCGGTCAGCAGTGGCTGCGCGTGCTCACCGACATCGGCGGGCCGGCGCGCCTCGTCGAGCCGTGCGTGAAGTGGAGCTTCGGGGTCAACGCGAGCGCGATCCTGCCGGAGACGATCGCCCGCGCCTGTCAGCTCGCTCAGGCCGCACCCCGCGGTCCGGTGTTCGTCTCCATCCCGATGGAGCACCTGTTCGAGACGATGACGGCCGACGCGCCCGTGTCGACGCCGTCCCCACGCCTGCCCGCCGCGGCGCCCGCGGCGATCGAGGAGCTGGCGCGCGCGCTGGCCGAGGCCTCGAACCCGGTCATCGTCACCGAGGAGGTCGGGCGCAGCGTCCGCGCCGTCGAGCACCTCGTCGCGCTCGCCGAGCTGCTGGGCGCGCCCGTCCTCGAGGGCTGGCACCCGAGCTTCGTGAACTTTCCCCGTACCCATGCGCTCTACGGCGGCGTCGGCCCGCTGGCGCATCTGCGACCGTATCTCGAGGAGGCCGATCTCGTCTTCCTGCTCGATGCGGTGGCGCCGTGGCATCCGCCCTCGGCCGCGCCCGGTCGATCGACGAAAGTCGTCGTGCTCGGCGACGAGCCGCTCCACCCCCACTTGCCGTTCTGGGGCTATCGCTCCGATCTCGTCGTCGCCGGCGACGTCGAGCCGTCTCTCGCCATGCTCGTCGAGCGCGTCCGGTCCCTCGTCCATCCCGGCTCACGGGCCGACCGCATCGAGACGTGGCGTGCGCGGCACGACAAGGCCCGCCAGGCGTCCCGCGAGGAGGGCGCGGCCGCGGGAGCGCGTCAGGTCATCGAGACGCGCTGGGTTGTCCACGAGCTGAACGAGGTGCTTGCCGCGAACGCGCTGGTCGTGGACGAGACGATCACGCATCGGCTGGAGATCAACCGCCGTCTCGAGTCCCTCGGTCCCGGCCGGTTCTTCGAGGGCAGCTACGGCGGGCTCGGCACGGGGCTCGGGTCCGCGCTCGGCGTCAAGGCGGCGGCGCCCGACCGTCCCGTCGTCGCGCTCATCGGCGACGGCGCGTTCAACTACAACCCCGCGCTCGCTGCGTTCGGCTTCGCCCAGGAGCACGGCATGCCGATCCTGATCGTGATGTTCAACAACGCCGGCTATCTCTCGCAGAAGTCCGGCATCCCGCAGCACTATCCGGAAGGCTTCGCGGTGAAGTCCCGGACGTTCGTGGGCACCTCGATCGCGCCGAGCCCCGATTACGCGGCGATCGTCCGCGCATTCGACGGCTACGGGGAGAAGGTCGACAAGCCCGCCGACGTGCGCCCCGCGCTCCAGCGGGGGCTCGCCGCGCTCGCCCGGGGGCAGCTCGCCCTCCTGGACATGACCCTGGAGCCGATCAACTCCTAGAGCGACGGCGGGGGCCTGTCCCCCGCCGTGTCTACTTCACGGTCACGCTCTTGGCGAGGTTCCGCGGCTTGTCGGGATCGTGGCCCCGGAGCAGCGCCAGGTAGTAGCCGAGGATCTGGGCCGGCGGCGCGTTGACGATGGCGGTGGCGGGCCCGAGGTCGGCCACCGGGATGTGGTAGTCGAACGCCTCGTGCGGCTCCGGCGACACGCCGATCAGCAGGCCGCCCCGCGCCTTGACCTGCAGCGCCCCCGACATGATGTCGTCGTAGGTCTCGTCACGCGGGGCCAGGACGAGGCACGGCGTGCCCGGCTCGATGAGCGCGATCACGCCGTGCTTGAGATCGCCCCCCGCGAAGCCCTCGGCGTGGATGTAACTGACCTCCTTGACCTTGAGCGCGGCCTCGAGCGCCATGGGGTAGCTCGGGCCGCGACCGATCACGAAGAGGTGCTCGCGGCGATGGAGCACGTCGGCGATCTGGCGGATGGCGTCGCGGCGCCCGTCGGTCAGCAGCCGCTCGATCTCGTCGGCCGCGTCGCGAACGAGCGCCGCGCCGGCGTCCGCGCGTCCCGCCAGCGCATGGGCCGTCATCAACAGGATCGCCAGCTTCGCGGTGAAGCTCTTGGTGGAGAGCACGCATCGCTCGGGGCCAGCCCCGAGCGGGACGGCGAGGTCGGCCATCCGCCACAGCGACGAGCCCTCGACGTTCACCAGCGCGGCGATGCGGGCCCCGCGCTCCCGGGCCGCGCGCGCCGCCTCGATGACGTCGATCGTCTCGCCGCTCTGGGAGAACGCGATCATCAGCGCGCCGTCGCCCACGAAATCGCCGAGATAGGGGAACTCCGAGCCCGAGGCCACGGTGACGCGGCGGCCGGCGACCCGTGCGAGCAGGTACTGGGCGGCGAGCGCGGCGTGCCCGGCGGTGCCGCAGCCGACCGCGAAGACGTCGCGCGCCTCGTGGATCATGGCGGCGAGCTGCCGCGCGTGGTCCGCCCAGCCGCCGGCGATCCGCCGGAGCACGGCCGGCTGCTCGTGAATCTCCTTGGTCATGAAATCGGGATAGCCGGAGAGCTCGGTGGCGGCCGCCTCCCACTCGACCTCCGTGATCCGCGGAGCGACCTCGCATCCCGAGTCCGCGTCGAACAGCCGCATCGTGTCGCCGCACAGCAGGACGGCCCGGCGGTCCTCCACGAACGTCACGCGGCGTGTGTGCTCGAGCAGCGCGCTGTAGTCGGAGGCGAGCATGTGACCGTGCTCGCTCCAGCCGAGGACGAGCGGAGAGCCGCTCTTCGCCGCCGCGAGCTGGCCGGTGTGGACGTCCAGCACGGCGATCGCGTTGAGGCCTTGCAGGCGACGGAACGCCGTCATGGTCGCCGTCACGAGCTGATCCGGACCGATCGGCGTCTCGGCCAGACACTCCTCGAGCAGATGCGCGACGACCTCGGTGTCCGTCTCGGAGAGGAATCGATGTCCCGCGCGCGCCAGGGGCTCACGCAGCTCGCGATAGTTGGACACGATCCCGTTGTGGACGAGCGCCAGGCGCCGGGAGCAGTCGAGGTGCGGGTGGGCGTTGTACGTCGTCACCCCGCCGTGCGTCGCCCACCGCGTGTGGCCGAGCCCGATGCCGCTCGCGGGCAGATCGAGGACGGCCTCACCGATCTTGCCCGTCTGCTTCTGCACGACCACCTGGTCGCCATGACCGACGGCGATCCCCCAGGAGTCGTAGCCGCGGTACTCGAGCTTCTTGAGCGCTCGCAGCACGATGTCCGCGGTGCCTTGGTCGCGACCGACGTAGCCGAAGATTCCGCACATGATCGTCCTCCTCGTCGGGATGGAGGCGTGCAGGGATCCGGCATCGTCGTGGGCAGGAGGGGGATCGGAGACGGGTCAGGTTGACCCGCCAGCACCCTGGGCGGCCTTTGTCAGCGCGTCACCGCGCTGGTTTGCTCCGCCCATCACGACCGTGCTCGCCGAGGGACCATCCGCCGAATGCTTCGATCGGTCCCTACCTCGTCATCCGCCCGAAGGCGGACCTGGCGCTTCTCGCACTTCCCTCGAGCCCGCTCAGATCGGCTCCGCGCACCCCTCCTTTCCCCTGATTGTCGCCTCGAGATACGTATCAGATTCCAGGCAACTCATGTGCCGAATTCTCGGGAGGCATAAATCAAGGCCCGCGGCCCTGTTTCGCGCGCCCAGGTGGGCCGCAGATCTGTGAAGGCCGTTGCCCAATCTCTTGCCACGGGTGCCCATGGAACGGCCCGGGGCCGCCGCTATACTCGCCGTGGAGACCCGCATGATCATCTGCAGATTCGAACACGGCTCGACCGCCGCACTCCGACACGTCGTCGTTCACGCGGTCGTGGAGCGTGACGACCGCCTGCTGCTCGTCAAGCGCGCCTCACACCTTCCTGAAGGCGGGAAGTGGGGATTGCCGGGCGGCTATCTCGAGCGCGACGAGACGCTGGTCGAGGGCGTGCTGCGCGAGCTGCGCGAGGAGACGGGCTGGGATGGCCGTGTGATCGCCCTGCTGCGTATCAACTCGCGCCCCGACCGGCCCCACGAAGATCGCCAGAACGTCGCGTTCGACTTCGTGATCACGCCCCTGGAGCGGCGCGGCCAGCCGGATGCGGAGTCGTCCCTCGTCGAGTGGATCGCCATCGACCGCCTTCCACCGCTCGACACGCTCGCCTTCGATCACGGCGATACGATCCGGGCGTATCTCGACTGCCGAGGTCGGCTGCCCGCGGCGCCGATTCTCATCTGAACCCGCCGGCCGCGGTCCTCTTCGACCTCGATGGGACGCTCGTGGACACGCTGTCCATCTGCTACGTCGCGTTCCGTCGCGCCGTCGAGTCCGCCGGCGGCGGCACGCTCGGCGACACGGAGGTCCACGCCCTGTTCGGCCCCAGCGAGGACGGCATGATGCAGCGCGTGTTTCCGCGCGGCTGGCGGCGGCCGTTGAAGCGCTATTTCGAGGAATACGAGCGCTTGCTGCCGATATGTTCCGCCGTGATTCCGGAGGTTTCGGCCGCGCTCGTGCTGCTTCGGGCCCGCCATGTGCGTACCGCGCTCGTCACAGGCAAGTCGCGGACCACGGCGCTGATGTCGGTGCGTCATTTCGGGCTCGGCGGCGCGTTCGACGCCGTCGAAACCGGAGCGCCGCACGGCGTGGTGAAAGCCGACGCGATCCGGCGTCTGCTCGAGCGATGGCGGCTCGCGCCCGAGCGCGCCGTCTATGTCGGCGACGCCGCCTCCGACATGCGGGCAGCCCGAGAAGCCGGGGCGGTGGCGGTAGGCGCGGCGTGGGCCTTCGGCGCGCGCGCGGACGAGGTGAAGAACGCCGGCGCGGAACTCGTGTTCAGCGACGCCGGTGAGTTCCTCGCGTGGCTGGACGCGGCGACCCGCCCTCCATCGGGCTGAGCAGCATCACCTCGGCGCCGTCGTGCAGGGGTGTGTCGCGGGCCGCCAGCTCGTTGTCCACCGCGGCGGTGAGGTCGGTCTCCGCCTCGATGCCGATGACGTCGAGGAGGTCGGCGACGGTGGCCCCGGGCACGACCTGATAGCGTTGCGGACCGGCGGCGTCCCGCGGCAGGAACCGTCGGAGATCGGCGAAGAAGGTCACCGTCACGGTGATCGTCGTATCCTTTCGCGGCGCGGAATCCCTGACCGGGTTCATGGCATCACGGGGAGTATACTGCCGCGATCATCGACTCCGATGGAGGGCGCATGACTCGACGAGCGCTGGTGGGCTGCCTGATCGGTGTGCTGCTTTCCGCGTGGGCGGCCGCCGCCGGCGCCCAGCCCCGCACGTTCAAGGTGAACTACACGTCCAGGGCGACGTTCAAGACCGAGGCGCCGCTGGAGACCGTCATCGGGACGACGGGCGGAGAGTCGGCAGTGACCGGCGAGGTCGTCCTCGATCCCGCACGGCCACAAGACGCGAAGGGCGCGATCCGCGTCGACCTCAACGCGATCAAGACGGGAATCGATCGCCGTGACGTCGCCATGCGCGGCAAGGGGTTTCTCGACAGCGAGGGCAACGAGACAAACCGGTGGGCGATCTTCGAGATCAAGGGCGTCGAGATCGGCGGGCCCCTCGAGGCCGGCAAGCCGATACCGGCGAAGGTGCGCGGCACCTTCACCGTCCGGGGCAAGCCGATCGACATTCTCGCCGACTCGACGGTCTACTACCTGCGCCTCACCCCGGAGCAGGTGGAGAGCCAGAAGCGCTTCGGACTCACCGCGGAGACGGTGCGCGTCACCGCGAAGTTCCCGACGAGCTTCACCAACCACGGCATGCAGGTGCCGCAGCTGCTGATCCTCAAGCTGTCGAACGAGATCCAGATCGAGGCGGACCTGGTGCTGGTCCTCGCCCAGTAGCGTCGTCATGCCGACCCGTCGTCGCAAGGAGCCGCCGAGGCCCGATCGCGTGATGAGCATTCACGCGCATCCCGACGATCAGGAGTTCACGGTCGCGGGGACGCTCGCCAAGTGGGCGCGCGCGGGCAGCGAGGTGGTGACCGTCTGTCTCACGCGCGGCGCCGCCGGCTCCAACGACGCGACGCCCGCCGACATGACCCGCGACAAGCTTGCGCCCATCCGCGAGCAGGAGCAGCGGCGGGCCTGCGAGGTGCTCGGCATCCGCGAGGTCGTGTTCCTCGACTACGAGGACGGCATGCTCGAGCCCACGCTCGCGCTCCGGCGGGACGTCACGCGGCTGATCCGCCGTTACCGTCCGGACGCGGTCGTGTGCGGCGATCCGACCGTGAGGTTCTACGGCAACCGGTACATGAACCATCCCGACCACCGCGCCGCCGCGGACGTGGCGCTCGACGCGGTCTTTCCCTCGTCCGAGACGCGGTTCATCTTTCCCGAGCTGCTCGACGAGGGGCTGGCGCCCCACAAGGTCCCGCGCGTCTTCATCCACGGCGCCAACCGCCCGGACACGTTCATCGACATCGCCGGGGTGATCGATCTGAAGATCGCGGCGCTGCGCGAGCACAAGAGCCAGCTCGGTCCCTGGGATCCGACGGACATGATCACCGGGTGGGCCCGCATGCACGGCAAGCGCGCCGGGCTCAAGGCGGCCGAGGCCTACCGGCTGATGGTGCTCGATCAGTGACGGAGTCGGATGTCGGGGCCCCCCATGTCATCGATCCAGCCAGACGTCCTGCATGCGGCTGTAGTTGTAGAGCGAATGGTGGGGCACCAGGTTCTTCACGTACGGCCATTGGGTGAAGTACTCGTACCGCCAGCCGAGGATCGGGCGGGCGACGTCGCTCTCGAGCTTGCGCTGGATCTGCCAGACCAGCTGTAACCGCTTCGCGCGGTCCAGCTCTTGCGACTGCTGGTCCATGAGTCGATCGAGCTCCTCGCTACAGTAGTCGGTGTAGTTCCGCGACGTGCCGCAGCGGTAGTTCTCGTAGAAGTAGACGTCGGGGTCGTCGATGGCCGCGGCCGTGAGATTGGCGCCGATCAGATAATCCCGGCGCGCGAGTGCCGGAAACCACGCCGACGTCTCGATCTGCTTGAGGCTCGCCTCGACGCCGATCTGGCGGAGCTGATCGACCACGTACGAGGCCAGATCGATGTAGATGGCGTAGCTCCGCGTCACGAGCTCGAGCCGGAGTGGCTTGCCCGGACCGTAGCCCGCGGCGGCGAGCAGCTTGCGCGCCTCCGCCTTGTCGACCGCCGAGCCCCGATATCCCGTCAGGCCCTTGAGGTCCTTCTCGAGCAGTCCCCACGCGCCGAACGGCGGTGGCGTGACGGCGGCGCCCACCGCGGCCCCGCCCTGCCGCACGGCCTGGACGTACCCTGGCCGGTCCAGGGCCAGGCTGATCGCGCGCCGGACCGTCACGTTGTCGAACGGCGCGCGCTTGTGATTCAGCACGACGTTGTCGCTGCCGAGCTGTGCGGTGGTCGCCACCACCAGCGTGGGCGCGTTCTTCTTGACGGTGTCGGCCATGACCTTCGTCATCTCGAGCGGCATCGAGACGTCGAGCCGCCCCGCCTGCAGGGCGGCCAGCCGCGTGCCGCGCTCGGTGATGATCGAGTAGCGGACCGCGTCGAGATACGGCCGATCCGGCATGAAGTACTCGCGATTGCGCTCGAGCTCGATGTGCTGGCCGCGCGCGTACTCCTTCAGCTTGAACGGCCCGGTGCCCACGCACCGCGTGCGGAGGTCGGCGACGGGCACGTGAGCCGGATACACCGGCGAGTAACCCGAGGCGAGCATGAGCAGCAGCGATGGCTGTGGCCGCTTGAGCTTGAACACGACGGTGTACGCATCGGGCGCCTCGATCGCCTCGATGTTCACGTACCAGTCGCTTCGCGGGCTCAGGCGAAGCTTCGCCGGCGCGTCCTTCGCACCGCGGACGACGTCGAACGTGTACTTGACGTCCTTCGCCGTGAACGGCTGGCCGTCGTGCCAGCGCACGTTCCTGCGCAGGAAGAAGACGAGGTTGCGATAGTTGTCCTGCCACGACCAGCGCTCGGCGAGCTCGGGCCGCACCGTGTCGACCGTCTCCTGCACTTTCAACTGGTCGAACAGCACGAGGTTCGAGTAGCACGGCAGCATCGGCCACACCGTCGAGATCGTCGCCGCCTCGTGAACGGAAAGCCCCGGCGGATCCTCGGCGAGCATCGCGTTCAGCACGCCGCCGCGCTTCGGCGCCTGCGCTCCGGCGCTGGTGAGCGCGGCGCCGAGCGTCACGGCCGCGAGGACAAACGTCAGGAGCGGGCGCAGCAACGTCATGTGGCCTCCGTCGATCGAGGGGGTCGGCAGCGCGTCGGATGCGGGATGCGCCGCCATGTCATCACCCGCCGCGGGCGGTGTCAAGGCGCCGCCCGGTGCGCATAATATGGAACCGCCGTTGGGGGAATGATCCACCCCCGCGTGTCGCAGGAGGCGCTCGTGAGAAGACGGGACGTTATCATGCTCGGTGGCGCGGCACTTGGCTGGCGACGCGTCGCGCGCGCACAGGGGACGGCGGGGACCGGCGCTTCGGAATACGACGGCCGTTACGCCGGGTTCATCACGTGCGAGGTCCTGCCGGGACAGACCGTACAGCCGCTGCGGACGGAGTTTTCCATGACCATCGCGAACGGTCAGGCCGAGTACCGACGGGAGGTCCTGCAGCCGACAGGGACCGGGCGTCTGGGAGTCACGGAACGGGGAACAGGCACCGTGGCTCCAGGCGGCGAGGTGTCGCTACAGGGTTCCGCGGGAGCGCAAACGTGGAGCTACGAGGCGAACTACGGAGGTCGAGTCGACGGCGAGAGTCTTCGTCTGTCGGGCACGCAGATCTGGCGTCTGCCCAACCGGGTTCCTCATTCACGACCCTGTTCCATCGCCGTTTCGCGCACCGAGTAACGGCCGATGACGCAGCAGCGGAACGATCGCGGAAGCTTGCTGGCGTGGCAGTGGAGCGACTACCCGGCGAAGCATCGCAATGCCGCGAATCTCGTCATTCACCTCGTCGCGGTGCCGGTGTTCATGCTGGGCTGCCTCGGCGTCGTCGTCGGGCTGCTCGCGCTGGCGCCGGCGAAGATCGCGTGGTCGGTCGGCGTGATGATCGCCGCCGTCGTGCTGGAGGGCGTCGGCCACCGGCTGGAGCCCGAGCAGCCCGCGCCGTTCGACGGGTTCGCGGATTTCCTCAAGCGCTTCTTCGTCGAGCAGTGGGTCACGTTTCCGCGGTTCGTCGTCTCCGGTCGATATGTGCGGAACTTGACTGGGCGCGGTTAAACCCGGGAGAGCCAGCGCCAGACGCGCTCCGGCGTGATCGGGAGCGCGCGAACCGTCACGCCAAACGGCGCGAGCGCGTCCTCGACGGCGTTGGCCACCGCGGCGGGGCCGGGGATGGCGCCGCCTTCACCGACGCCCTTGCTGCCGAGCGGCGTGAACGGCGACGGCGACTCCAGGCGGTCCACCTCGATGTCGGGGACGTCGAGCGCGGTCGGTTTCAGATAGTCCATGAAGGTCGCGGTCATCAGCTGACCGCCGTCGTCGTAGCGGAACTCCTCGAGCAGGGCGGCGCCCATGCCATGCACCGTCGAGCCGTGCACCATGCCCTCGACGATCAGCGGATTGAGCTCGCGGCCGCAGTCGTGAACGACCACGTGGGCGAGGATGCGGACGTGTCCGCTGCCGCGATCCACCTCCACCAGGCAGCAGTGGGCGGCGTTCGAGAAGACGAGCTGCGAGCGTACGCGGCGCCCGGCGCCGATGGGCTCGGCCAGCGGGTTCTGATGAATGTGCCGCGCCTCGAGTCCAGGCTCCTCGCCCGGCGGCAGGCCCAGGACGTCGGCGTACGCGGTGCGCGCGAGCTCACGCAGCGCGAGCCCGCGTCCGGGCACGCCGCGGATGCGCGCCTCGCCGTCCACGAGCTCGAGATCGTCCACGGCCGCCTCCAGGCGATGGGCCGCGATGCGAAGGAGCTTGTCGCGCACCTTCCGCGCCGCCCCGATGACGGCTCCGACGTCGGTGACCGAGAACTTGTTCGAGTAGTTGCCGGAGAGATAGAGCCATGGCGTGGCCCCCGAGTCGAAGCCGCGCTCGACGTGGACGCGCTCGGGGGTGGTCCCGAGCTCGTCCGCGACGATCTGGGCCACGACCGTCTCGTAACCCTGGCCGCTCGCGGGATCGCCGAGCGACGCACGCACCTCGCCGTCCGGCTCGACTCGCACCATCGCCGCCTCCGCGGACCCGGACGCCGCGCGGCGGCCCGTCACCAGCTCGTACGAGGCGAGGTTGGTCCCCGCCGGCTCCACCGACGTCGCGATGCCGATCCCGAGCAGGCGGCCCTCGGTGCGAGCGCGCGCCTGCTCGGCGCGACGGCCGGCGTAGTCGAAGCGCTCGAGCACGCGGCGCAGCGTCGCCGGGTAATCGCCGCTGTCGTACTGGGAGCCCGTCGGCGTCGTGTACGGCATCTGCTCGGGCCCGACGTAGTTGCGCAGTCGCAGCTCCGCGGGGTCGATCCCGAGCCGCCGCGCCAGCAACGCCATCGCCCGCTCGACCGCGAAGCACATGAATGGCTTGCCGATCCCGCGGTTGGCGCCGCTCGGGCACTTGTTGGTCAGGACCGCGTACGGCTCGTAGCGGATCGCGCCGATGCGGTAGCCGTTGGCGATGTTGCCGAGCTTGATGAGATTGTGCTGCGCGGGGGACACGAGGTTCTTGCCCTCGTCGGCGATGTCACGCACGCTCAGGCCCAGCACCGTGCCGTCCTTCGTGTACGCGAGCTCCACGTCCATCACGCCGTTGCACGCGTGCATCAGCGCCGTCAGGTTCTCCCGGCGGTCCTCGACGTACTTCACCGGCCGTCGCGCCTTGCGCGCGAGCAACGCGCACACGAGGAGATAGGCCGGCCGCCGCTTGTTGCCGAAGGCGCCGCCGATGTCCGGGCAGATCAAGCGCAGCCGCGACTGGGGGACGCCGAGCGAGTCGGCGAGAATCGCCAGGGTCAGGCCGGGCCGCTGATCGTTCGTCCAGAACGTGAATTGATCGAGACCGGGGTCGTGCTCGGCGATGGCGCCGAAGGTCTCGAGCGGTGTCGAGGCATAGCGCTGGATCTCGAACCGCTCGCGCAGCACGCCGTCCGCCCGCGCGAACGCCGCGTCGACGTCGCCGTAGGTCAGCACGTCGTGCCACAGGACGTTCGTCCCCAGCTCGGGATAGAGCAGGGGCGCGCTCGATCGGATCGCCTCCTCGGGATCGAGCACCGCCGGCAGCGGCTCGTAGACCACACGGATGTTCTCGAGCGCATCTTCCGCCGTCGCGCGGTCGACCGCCGCGACGGCGGCGACCGGCTCGCCCGCGAATCGCACACGGTCGGCGGCCAGACACCAGTCGCGGAGCGGCACCGCCGTCGGGATGAGCGGGCGAATCGGCTGGGAGACCGCGGCGGCCTCGGTACCCGTCAGCACGGCAAGAACGCCGGGCAGTCGCTCGGCCGCGCTCGTGTCGATCGCGACGACGCGCGCGTGCGCGTGCGGGCTCCGCAGCATCGCCGCGTGGAGCAGTCCCGGCCGTGACAGATCGTCGAGATAGGCGCCGCGACCGGTCGTGAGCCGCGCGTCTTCCTTGCGTGGAACCGCGCGACCCACCCATGGCGTCATGCGCGGGTCTGGGCGGCGGCCGCCTCGATCGCGCGGACGATGTTGACGTAGCCCGTGCACATGCACAGGTTGGCGCCGATCGCCGCGCGGATCTCTTCTCGCGTCGGCGCCGGGTTGCCAGCGAGCAGCTCGTGGGCCACGACGATCATCCCCGGCGTGCAGAAGCCGCATTGAAGCGCGTGACATTCGTGGAACGCGCGCTGGACCGGGCTGAGACCGTCGGGCGGCGTCAGGCCCTCGATGGTCGTGACGCGGGCGTCCTCGAGCTGGACGGCGAGAAGCAGGCAGCTCCGGGCCGTCTGGCCGTCGACGAGGACGGTGCACGCGCCGCAGACACCGTGCTCGCAGCCGACGTGCGTGCCGGTGAGCCGGAGATCCTCGCGCAGGAAGTCGGCGAGGGATCGCCGAGGCGACACCTCGCATTCGATCGCGCGATCGTTGACGGTCAGACGTAGGATGGCCATCGAGCGCGCCATCCATACCGGATCGCGCGGCGAGCCGTCAAGGAGGACGAGAGCGTCATGACGAGGACGATCGCGAATCTGATCGAGGATCGGTTCGGCCTACCGGCCGCCGCGGGGCGCGGGATGCCGGCCGAGGGCACCGTCGCCCAGCTGCTGTCCCACCGGGTGCAGCGACGCTACAAGCCCGATCCGATCGCCGACGAGGCGCTGGAGATCATCCTGGCCGCGGCGCTCTCGGCGCCGTCGAAGTCCGATCTGCAGCAGGTGGCCATCGTCGTGGTCAGGGATCGCGCCAAGCAGGCGACGATCGGCGGCTGGATCCCCGACATGCCGTGGATCGTGACGGCACCGCTATTCCTGATCTTCTGCGGTGACCATCGGCGGATGCGTCGGATCGCCGAGCTGCGCGGCCGGCCGTTCCCGAACGACACGCTCGACATGTTCATGAACGCGGCCGTCGACGCCGGGCTCGCGCTCCAGAACTTCATCATCGCCGCCGAGGCTCTCGGGCTCGGCTGCTGTCCCATCAGCGTGGTGCGCAATCACGTCGAGAAGCTGAGCGAGATGCTGGAGCTGCCGCCGGCCGTGTTCCCCGTCGCTGGCCTCACCGTCGGCTATCCGGCGCAGCCGGGCTGGGTCAGCATGCGGCTGCCGCCGTCGGTCACCGTCCACACGGATCGCTACGAGGATCGTGATCTGCCGGCCGAGCTCGACGCCTACGACAAGCGCCGCGAAGCGCGGTTCGCCACGCCGGCCGACAAGCAGCGTTTCACCGATCGCTACGGCGTCGCCGATCCCTACGGCTGGTCAGAAGACAAGGCGCGCCAGTACTCAGTGCCCGAGCGCCACAACTTCGGCCCCTTCATCCGCCGCCACGGCTTCGGCCTCGCCTGATCCGCACGCCGGCTGCCGCACTGCTGCTCGCGATCGCGCTCGCGGTCGGCTGCGCGCCGTCGGCCGCGGAGCACGCGCTGTCCCGCGGCGGCGCGCCGGCCGCCAGCGTGTGGGTGCTCGACCACGGCTGGCATACGGCCGTGGTCGTCCGCCGCGCCGACGTCGACCGGACCCTGTGGCCGGAGGCCGACGAGTTCCCGGAGGCGACGTTCATCGAGGTGGCATGGGGCGACCGGCAGTTTTACATGGCGGCGGCGCCGTCGGCGTGGCTCGCGGTCCAGGCCGCCCTCGCCACGCGCGGCAGCGTGCTCCACGTCGTCGGTGTCGAGACGTCGCTGGCCGCGTTGTTCCCCGGTGTCGAGATCGTCGAGCTGCGCGTGACGCCTCGCGGCTTCGCGGCGCTGACGCGATTCGTTGCCGACGAGTACGCACGGGACGACGCGCGCCGGGCCATCCGTCTGGCCCGGGGGCTCTACGGCACGAGCTGGTTCTACGCCGCGCGCAGCCGTTACCACGTGTTCAACACCTGCAACACATGGGTCGCGCGGGCCCTCGAACGCGCGGGGCTTCCCGTGACGCCCTCGGGCACCGTCACCGCCGCCGGCGTGATGCAGCAGGTGAGAGACGTTGCCCGAGCCGGCCTACGATGACGCGTGGGCCGAGAACCTCGGCATCACCTCGTTCGCCAGCAGCTCCATCGACCGCCGCCACATCTTCGGCTGATCCCAGTCGTGGCCGGCCATCAGCAGCGTCCCGAAGTGGCCGGTCTCGTCGCGCAGCGCCACCAGCTGCTCGAGGACGCGGCGCGGGCTGCCGGCGATGATCATCCCGCGCTTGATCGCGTCGACCGTCACCGCCTCGTCGGGCATGTCGAGATCGGGCTTGACCATGAAGAGCGCCTTGCGGAGGTGCGTGAAGCTGAAGAGGAAGAAGCTGTAGTAGAAGGCGAGCCCGCTGTGAGGGTCGGCGAGATAGTCCTCGGCCTCGGCGTCGCTCTCGGTCACGAGCACGCTGCGCGCCACGCGCCAGACGTCGGGATCGGGACGCCGTCCCGCCGCTTCGCACCCCGCGGCGTACATCTCCCACTGGCCGCGCAGGTAGCGGCGGTGGAAGAAGTTGCCGGAGACGGGAATCCAGCCGCGCTCGCCCGCCGTCCTGGCGCTGGTCGACTTCGGCGTCAGCAGCGAGAGCGCGATCGGCGGATGCGGCTGCTGATACGGCCGGGGCAGGTAGCCGACCTTGAACTCTGGGTAGATGTGCTGCTCCACCGTGATCTTCCAGAACCGACCGTCGATCCGGTACGGCGGATCCTGCGCCCAGAGCTTCAGCACCGTGTCGATCGACTCGAGCATCATCTGCGGCCTGAGATCGGCCTGGCCCACGTCGAAGAGCTCGAAGTCGCTCACGAGGCCGCCGGGCCCGATACCGAAGATGAAGCGGCCGCGGCAGAGCTGATCGAACATCGCCACGTGGGCGGCGATGGTGCCGGGGTGGAGCTGCGGCATGTTGATGACGCCGGTGCCGAAGCGGATCTGCCGCGTGCGATCGATCACGCTCGCCAGGAAGATCAGCGGTGACGTGATGCGCTCGCTCCACGAGCTGAAGTGCTCGCCCACGAACGCCTCGGTGAACCCGAGCTGATCGGCCAGGATGATGGCCTCGCGGTCTTCCTCGAGGATGGTCGTGTAGTCGCGCGACGGATGGTGGAACGGCATCGTGAACATTCCGAGCTTGACCGTCACGGGGAACCTCCTTGGGCCGTTTCGAACCGTACCACAGGAGATTGACGTCACCGGCGAGGGCGCGCTAGCTTGGACTCACCGTGGACGTCTCGCGCGGCGCCTTCAAGATCCAGCTGCTCAATCCCCCGGGGATTTACCACGCGCGGAACCTCTCGTCGCTCACGCCCTCTCTGCCGCTCGGGCTCGCCTACGTGGCGGCCGCGCTGGAGACGGCGGGGTTCGCGGTCCGTCTGATCGACGCCATCGGCGAGGCGCCCACGCGCATCGAGAAGAACGGCGAGTTCCGGCGGGTCGGGCTCGGCACCGACGACATCATCGGCCGGATCGATCGCGACACGAGGGTCGTGGGCTTGTCCATCATGTTCTCGTTCCTGTGGCCGGTGGCCCGGGAGATCATCCGCGCGATCCGCGCCGCCCGTCCCCACGTGATCCTCGTGGGCGGCGGCGAGCACTTCACCGGGCTTCCCGAGTACTCGATGGAGCAGGCCCCCGTCGACTTCATCGTCATGGGCGAGGGCGAGGAGACGGCGGTCGAGCTGATGGACGCCCTGGCGTCCGGTCGCACGGACTACGAGAGCATCCCGGGTCTCGCCTGGCGGCAGGACGAGCGCGTTCGCCTGAACCCGCGGCGCGCGCGCCACAAGAACGTCGACGAGATCGCGTGGCCGGCGTGGCACCTCTTCGACGTCAAGGGCTACGACGAGCAGGAGTTGGTGAACGGTATCCACAAGGGGCTGACCATTCCCATCCTGGCCACGCGCGGGTGCCCGTACCAGTGCACGTACTGCTCGTCGCCCTCGATGTGGACGCAGCGCTGGCTGCCGCGCGACCCGGTGGACGTCGCCGACGAGATCGAGCACTATGTCCGGACGTACGGGGCCACGAACTTCCCGTTCCAGGATCTGACGGCGATCATCCGCAAGGACTGGATCGTCACCTTCTGCCAGGAGCTGATCCGCCGCCGGCTGAACGTCGTGTGGCAGTTCCCCTCGGGCACACGCTGCGAGGCCATCGACGACGAGGTGGCGCCGCTGCTCCGCGAGTCCGGCGGCCGGCACCTCGCCTTCGCGCCCGAGAGCGGCTCGGAGCGCACGCGCGGCCTCATCAAGAAGAAGATGACGACGCCCGCGCTGCTCGCCGCCGTGCGCGCGTCGGTGCGCGCGAAGCTCAACGTGACCGCGTTCTTCGTGCTCGGCTTTCCGCACGACACGCTGGACGACATCCGCGGCACCGTGCGCCTGGCCCGGCGGCTGGCCATCGAGGGGATCGACGACATCAACATGTCGTTCTTCTTCCCCATCCCGAACACCGAGCTGTACCACCGGCTCGTCGAGAGCGGCCGCATCCAGTTGACCGACGGGTTCTTCATGGCGCCCATCACGTCGGTGGACGTCACGCTGCGCGCCGAGGACAACTACTGCGAGGGGCTCTCCGCGCGCCAGCTCACGCTGCTGAAGTACTGGGTCTTCCTGAACTTCTACACGGTGTCCTTCCTCGTGCGCCCGTCACGCATCGTCCGTCTGCTGAGCTGCCTGGTGACGTCGCGCGAGGACTCCAAGCTCGAGGCCTTCGTGCAGGAGCTCAAGCGTCGGCTCAGGATCGCTCGGAGGAAATCATGAAAGGCGTCGTCTTCCTCGGAGACCGGAAGCTCGAGCTGAGGCAGTTCCCCGATCCGACACCGGGCTCGAGAGATGTGATCCTCGAGATCAAGGCGTCGGGCATGTGCGGGAGCGACCTGCACAACTACCGCGCCCCGGCCCAGCCGGCCGGCGCCGTGACCGGCGGCATCAAGCGGGCGGCCGGTGTGATCGCCGGCCACGAGCCGTGCGGCGTCGTCGCGGCGGTGGGCTCCGGCGTCACCGAGCAGGAGGCGCGGGTCGGCCAGCGCGTGATGGACCATCACTACGAAGGCTGCGGCGTCTGCAAGCACTGCCGCGCCGGCTGGACGCAGATGTGCCTGCAGGGGACGGTGGTCTACGGTTCGGGCGGCCACGGTGGACACGCCAAGTACATGAAGGTTCCCGTGTCGACGCTGGTGCCGCTGCCGGACTCGCTCTCCTTCGTGACCGGCGCGGCGATCTCCTGCGGCACCGGCACGGCGTGGGGCGCGCTGAAGCGCGTCAATCTCGGAGGCGGCGAGACGATCGCCATCTTCGGCCAGGGGCCGGTGGGCCTGTCGGCGACGCAGTTCGCCGTGGCCATGGGCGCGCGCGTGATCGCGGTCGACATCGCGCCCGAGCGGCGCAAGCTCGCCCGGGAGTTCGGCGCGCACGAGGTCATCGATCCCACGTCGACCGACATGGTGACGGCGATCCGCGATCTGACGCACGGCGAGGGCGCGCACAAGACCCTCGACGCCTCGTCGGCCCCGGACGCGCGCGCCGCGGCCGTGCGCTCGGTGCGCTCGTGGGGCACGGCGTGCTTCGTCGGCGAGCGCGGCCAGGTGACGCTCGACGTGAGCCCTGATCTCTTGCGGCGGCAGGTGACGCTGGTCGGCTCCTGGACGTTCTCGAAGCAAGGCCAGGCCGAATGCGCGGAGTTCGTCGCTGACCGGAAGATCGACGTCGAGAAGCTCTTCACGCACCGCTGGAAGCTCGAGCAGGCGGACGAAGCCTACCAGCTCTTCGACACGCAGACGACGGGCAAGGCCGTCATCCAGCCATCATGACGACCGACGTATATCCCGGCAAGGATCTCGGGACGCTCGATGTCACGATCACGGAGGACATGGTCGAGCACTACATCAAGGGACTCGACGAGCCGAATCCCTGGTACACGACGACGTCGCCGTTCGGCGGACCGGTCGCCCCCGTGATCGTCTACCAGTCCGTGGACACGCTGTTCCAGGGCTGGTATCTCGACAACCTCTTCGGCAACCTGTGGCGGAGCCAGCAGTGGGAGATCCACGCGCCGACGCGCGTGGGACAAACCCTGCACTGCAGCGCGCGGGTGGCCGACCGGTACCGCCGGCGCGATCGCGACGTGGTGGCCCAGGAGATGTGGGTGCGCGACGATGCGGGGAAGCTCATCGCGCGGAGCGTCCATCACCAGAGCTTCCTGGCCGAGCAGACCAGCGGCGAGGTGACGCTCCGCGATCCCGCGGCCAAGGAAGGCGGTCGCGGGCACGTCGAGCCCTCGGGCGAGCCGCTGTCCCTCGAGCTCCGGAAGACGTTCACCGATGCCATGTGCAACGAGTTCTTCTACCGGAGCCGGAACTATCACAACGACCAGGAAGCGTCGCGCGAGCTGGGCTTCGGCAACACGGTCATCGGCGGCCGCATGACGCTCTCGTGCGTCACCGAGCTCCTCACGCGGCACTTCGGTCGTGGCTTCTACGTGGGCGGACAGCTCGAGGTGAAATTCACCAACGTGCTCTGGCCCGGCGAGCCGTTCACCGTCCGCGGCGTCATCACCGGCCGCACCGGCGACGGCGACCGGACGCGCGCCCACGTCACG
>Ga0075425_100002137_pt1 | contig 19622 bp, 18 predicted proteins | sample SoiMethybrSBSTD4_FD_75300 | JGI IMG/M metagenome (GOLD analysis project Ga0075425, IMG submission 75300) | Bulk soil microbial communities from a Populus tree surrounding site in Tennessee, USA - Soil MetaG P. TD hybrid SBSTD4 | ecosystem: Environmental > Terrestrial > Soil > Tree plantation... | reverse complement strand
CAGACGAACTGAATGCCGCGCGGCGAGCCCGCCCACGTCAACCCGTAACTGACGGCCGAGGCCGGCAGAATGAGGATGATCGCAACGGTGAGGGCGTCGACGAGGAAGGCTGCGATGCGGAGGAGTCTGGTCTGGGAGGTGTCGGTCATGAAACTCGGGCCGGGGATTGTCGTACAACCCGCTTGCAGGTGTCACATGACGACGCGAAAAAGTAACCTCTGGCTGCTCGCCCTTCTCCTCGCCCTCGGCTGCGGCCGGGTGGTCGGCGGGCCGCGCCAGACGGTCACGATCGAGCGGAAGTGGCCCGCGGCCGCGATCGAGCGCCTGAGGGTGTCCGAGGTCGGCGGCAACATCGAAGTGCAGGCGGTCGACACGAACGAGATCTCGCTGGTCGCCACCGTGCGAGGAAGCGATCTCGAGATCAAGCCCGATCGCGAGAACAAAGGCCTCTTCGAAACGCATCTCGACGGCGACACGCTGCGCATCGGACGTCGCGAGAAGAACCATTTCAACTTCGTGCTGTTCGACAAGGATGAGGTGGAGATCGACTACACCCTGCGCGTGCCGCAGTCGGTATCGCTCGACGTGAACACCGTCAACGGCCGCATCAGAACGCGCGGCAACGTCGACGGCGAGACCGAGGCGACGACCGTCAACGGCACGATCGACATCGAGGCGTCCGGCTCGTCGGAGCTGAAGGCATCGACGGTCAACGGCCGCGTGCGCGCGAAGTTCCTCCGCTCCTTCCAGGGCGCGAAGTTCCGCACGGTGAACGGCGGCGTCGAGGCGACGTTGCCCGAAGCGGCATCGTTCGCGGTCGATCTCTCGCAGGTCAACGGCGGATTCGAAGCCGCGTTCCCGCTCAGCATTCACTCCAGCCCCGGCAGCCGCCACGTGTCGGGTGAAGTGAACGGCGGCCGCTACGATCTCAAGATCGTGACGGTGAACGGCGACGTCGAGCTGATCAAGTCGAAGAGCGGCGTGTAACATCGCCGCCGCATGCAGCGGCGGTTCATTCCCCTCGTCCTCTTCGCCGCGCTGACTCTCACCGCACTCGGACCCGTTCGCAGCTACGACTCCTTCTGGCATCTCGCGACGGGGCGATGGATCGTCGAGCATCGCGCGCTGCCGCTGACCGATCCGTTCTCGGTCGCGAGCGATCGCGTTCCCTGGATCAATGGCGAGTGGCTCTTCGAGGTCGTGCTCCACGGACTCGAAACCGTCGGCGGACTCGTGGCGTTGTCGTGGTTTCGCGCCGTCGTCGCGGCGCTGATCTTCACGATCGCGTTTCTCTTCGCGGTCCGCGACGACGCCGAGCCCGCGGTTGCGATCGCGCTGGCCTGCGCAGCATTCGCTGCGTCGATGCCGACGCTCACCGCACGGCCTTCCGCGATCGCGGCGCTGCTCGTGCCGATCGCGATCGTTCTCGCGCGGCGCGAGCGCGTCGTGTTGTACGCGCTGCTCACGATTCTCTGGATCAACGTGCATCCGTCGGCGCTGCTCGCGCCGGTGATTTGGTTTACTGCGCGAGCTGGCGCTCGCGCGTGGAGAGCGGTGGCTGTCGCCACCGCAGTCCAGACTGCCGCCCTCCTCGTGAATCCCTTCGGCTGGAACGCGATCATTGCGCCGCTGAGACTTCTCTCCTGGGTGCGCAGCGGTGAGTTCGTGAATGTCGAGTGGGTCGCGAGCACGCCTCTCAACTCACCGCTGTTCTTCATCCTCATCGCGATCGGTCTGATCGTTTTTGCAACAGCCGCAGATCGCCACGCGCATGTCTCGCGCATCGCACTGTTCGTGATCCTCGGCGCGCTCGCCGTCGAGCACGTGCGCAATCAGGGACTCTTTCTCGCGGCGTATCCGCTCCTCGTTGCACCGGCCGTGCGACGCGAGCGCGTGCGGCCCGCGCTCGCGTACGCCGCGGCGGCGATCGTCGTCGCGTTCGTTGCCATCACGAGCGAGCATTCCCTCGGACCGCAGACGTCGCGCTTTCCGATTCGCTCCGTCGCGCGACTGAAAGCGACGGGACTGAAAGGCAACGTCTACAACCCCGACCAGTTCGGCGGCTATCTGATCTGGTCGTTCTATCCCGAGCGGCGCACGCTCACCGACGGACGCAACGAGCTGCAGCACACGTTCATCGCCGAGTACGCACACGCGCGGCTCGATGAGCGCGCGTGGCGCGAACTGTTGCGCAAACATCAGATCGTTCTCGCGGTCGACGAGCTGCGTCCGCCGATGCCGGTGCGCACCGGCGCAACGACGCGCATGATGGATGCCTCACTCGCGTACTGGCCGCGGCGCGAATGGGCGCTCATCGGCTACGACGAAGTCTCGATGGTGTTTGCGAAGAGGAGCGCGTTTCCGCGCGAGGTGCTTCAGAGGTGGGAGTTGCCGTCACCCTGAGCGAAGCGAAGGGCCTCTTCGGCGCTGCAGTTTCGTAGAAGAGATCCTTCGGCGTCTTCGCGCGTCAGTTGATCGTTTCGTGCGGTGAACAGTACGGCAGCTCTTCATGCGGCCATCTCTGTTGCAGCACGCGATCGAAGTGCGGCTGGATCACGACGCCGTAACGATCGGTGAATCCGGGGAAGAGCTCGAGGATCGCCTTGCGCGCGCACTCGACGAGGCAGCGCGCTTCCTTGTGCGACACCGTGCGATCGCTGCTGATGAGGTTGAGCGTGAGCTCGACGATCATCCGGATGCGGCGGGCGCGCCGGCGCTCGAAGAACGCCGAGCGGACCTCTTCGATCGGCTCGTACTCGAATTTCGGCATCGTCAGTTCACCGCGTCAAACCGGGGTCGCGGCGGCTGCATTCCGTTGCAATTGAAACAATTCAGGAGGCCGTTGTCCGTTGTCAGTTGTCGGTTGTCGGTGAGCTTTTGCGCCGAGGCCCACCGATAACCGACAACTCACAACCGACAACCGATTCAGGCGTGCTCGCGATCGCCTTCGGCCCAGATTTCATCGGCCAGATGCTCGTCGACGCGCGACTCGTAGTAGCGAATCGCATTGCGTCCGACGGCGCGAACGGAAACGTAATTCAACGCGCCGCCGGAGAGCACGCCGACGACCGGAATCATCTTCGCGAGACGCTCGCGCACGAAGCGCGCGCCGATCTTCTCCGCGATCATGCCGCCTTCCACCGATCCGAGCACCGCGGCGATGCCCTGCTTTCCGACGCCGATGCCGGTCGTGTACGCGACGCACGACAGCGCTTCGTGGAATCGCTCGCGATGCGACGGCCCGTGTCCGTAGATCGTCGCGACGCCGAGGATGAGGCGGAACTGCTGATACATGAGATAGGCGAGATCGGCGCCGAGCGTGCCGATCGCGGCCAGACCGATCGGAAGACCGGTGACCGCGCCCGCGGCGGCGCAACGAATCGCGGTGCGGCGCGTGAGGATGCGCGCGTGATCTTTCGCGCTGTAGTCGGGATTCGCGGCGCGGAGCTCGCCGATCTCCTTGTGGAGCTTGTCGACGTCGATCTCCTCGAAGATCGAGCGAAAGAGCTCCTCGAGCACCGAGTCGGCGCGTCGTTTGAAGTTCTTCGCTCTGCTCATGATCCCGAGCCCTTCGGCGGGCAGCGTCGCCACCGCGCTAGTCACTCTTCGACTCCGATTTCGTCTCGCTCTTCGCTTCGCTCTTCGTTTCGGTTTTCGTTTCGCTCTTCGTTGACGTCTCGCTGTTCGATGACGACGACTCGCTCTTCGTTTCCGATTTCGCGGCGGCCGGCTTCGATGCGTAGTCGGTCTTGTACCAGCCCGTTCCCTTGAACTGAATCGCCGGCGCGGAGAACAGCTTCTTCACCTCACCGCCGCACTTCGGGCAATGCGTGAACGGCGGATCGGAGATGTTCCGCAGGATCTCCATCCGTTCGTTGCACTGCGTGCACTGATATTCGTACAGGGGCATACGCTCAAAAGGAACAGGCCGCGGCCGGGGCCGATTTCAAGATCCGAGCCTGGCGGCCTGCGATGCCTCCTCGGCCGCGAACACGCGGCCCTCGCGGAAGTAGACCGCGGCGAGGCCGCCGGTCTGCGTGCGGTAGTACCAGCACTCGATCGTCGCGGCGCTGCGCTCGCGCGTCTCGGTCCATCCCGGCAGCGGCCTGCCGAGGATCGAGGCGACTTCGTGCTTCGACATGCCCTTGTCGATCTGGAGGAGCTTCTCGTGCGTGATGGCGAGCCGGTTCATCGCATCGGCGAGTCCGCGCTTCGCGTCGGCGTTCGCGGGATCGTGACTGAGCACGACGCGATAGAAGCGGACCGCATCCTGATAGCGGCCCATCGCGGCGAGATCGTCCGCGAACTCGAGCTGAATGCGATTCCACACCGCACGTCCGCGGCCATGAGTCGGATGCTTCTGCACGAAGGCGCGAACGGAGTCGGCGTAGATCTGTTTCTGCTTCGGTGATGCGTCCGCGGCCGTCGCCGCCTTCTTGTGCTCGAGGACCTGCCGCCACTCGGACTGATGATCGGGCTGATCCGCGATGCGGTTGCAGCCGCCGAGCAGCGCGGCCGCGAGCGCGGAAACAAGGGCGAAAATCCGCATCGATCGACACGGTAGCACGCACCTCGCTTCCTTGACACCTCACAGAGCGGGACTGATAATCGCTCCTCTTCCGGGTTCGGGCTCGGCACGAGGCAACTCACAGGAAACGGAGAATTTATGGCCGTGCGGGGAGAGGAAGTCGCGGGTTCGATCGACACCCAGGTGAAGGAGTCGATCGAGAGGATGGTGGCCGAGATTCGCTCGTCCGTTGAAGACGTGCGCTCCCTCGTCGACCAGCAGCTCAAGGCCGCGCTGCAGAGCGTCGACGCCGACGTCAAGTCCGTCACCTTCCTCCCGCAGATCCGGAAAGCGATCGGCGAGCTCGAAGAGTCATTCGAAGCATCGCGTCCCGCACCCGTCGCCGCGGCGCCGTCCGGAGCCGACGCGAAGAAGCTCAAGAGCGCCATCCAGGAAATCGAGAAGAGCAAGTCGCAGGTCGACGTCCTGAACGCACTTCTCGAACAGTGTCTGCACTTCGGATCGCGCGCAGCGTTGCTCATTCTTCGCGGCGAGACGTTCAGCGGATGGAAAGGCGCCGGCTTCGCCGCGCACGGCGGTAGCGACGAATCGATCAAACGATTCAACGCTGCGCCGGGACTCGTTCCCGAGCTCGACGTCGTGCTGAAGAACGAGCGCGTCGTGATCTGGGACGGCGCCAATCTCGCGACGCGCCTCGGCGTCTCCGCGCCCGAGCGCGCGCTGCTCGTGCCGATGGTGATCAAGGATAAGGTCGCCGCCGCGATCTACGTCGACGCGCTGCCGGACGACGTCGCGAACCTCGATACGAACGTGATCGAAGTGCTGGTCTTCATGACCGGTCTGCTCATCGACACGCTGGCGATTCGCAAGAAGAGTCCGTCGCCGAGCCTGCAGGAAGGCGAAGGCGCGGCTGCTGCGCCCGCACCCGCCGCACCGGCGCCAGCTCCGACTCCCGCGCCACGTCCGGCGCCACCCGCTGCCGCCGCACCCGCGCCTTCACCGCCGAAACCCGCACCCGCGCCACCGCCCGCGGCACCGAAACCGGCGCCCGCACCGGCGCCATCGCCCACCGCCGCGGAACGGACGGTCGCGTTCAACGCGCAGCAGATGCGCGAGATGATGTCCGCCGCGCAGCCCGGCTTCAACGTTCCGTCGGCCGACGAGTTCGGCGCCGCGCCTGTCGGAACGCAGCGCATCCCCGCTGCCGAACCACCGAAGCCCGCACCGGCGGCCGGCGGTGAAGAGCGTCCGAGCACGCAGTACATCCCGCCCGCGAACATCAAGAGCGGCGCGGCCGCAGGTCCTGCGAACGAGGACGCGAAGAAACACGACGACGCGCGCCGCTTCGCGCGACTCCTCGTGTCGGAGATCAAGCTCTACAACGAGGGCAAGGTCGATGCGGGCCGCAAGAACAAGGATCTCTACGAGCGGCTGAAGGAAGACATCGACCGCAGCCGCCAGATGTACGACGAGCGCATCAGCGAGGACGTCCGCAAGGTCTCGAACTACTTCTACGACGAGCTCGTGCGCATCCTCGCCGACGGCAACGCCGACGTCCTCGGCCTTTAGTGGCTTGATCCTGGCAGTTCGCGTGAAGTCGTGCTTCGCTTCTTCCGCCGTCGCTGGCTGGCCATCCTTCTCGTCACGATCGCGATCGCCGGTCTCGCCGCCGCGCTTCTGTACTACCGCCGGCCGCGCGCGACGTACGAAGAGGCCGGCGGAAAGGTCGAGAATCCCGCGCCGCCCGATCTCGAGAAACTGCGCGAGCCGTTCGCAAAAGGGCGTGAGGCGCTGCAGAACGACGACGGCGCGGAAGCGGTCCGACATCTGAGCTCGTTCGATTTCGGTTCGCGCGCGGTCGAGGAGTACCGCCTCTACTACCTCGCGAACGGACATCAGCTCACGGGCAACACGCGATCCGCGCGCGCGACGCTGGCCAGACTGTGGCGGCGCGATCCTCATCTGATTTACGCCGACGATGCGATGTTCAACCTCGGTTCGCTCTACACGCGCAGCGCCGACTGGCAACACGCGGCGGACGTTTACGCATCGATCGCCGCGCGCACGCACAACCCCGCGATCGCCGCGGCCGCGCGATGGAATGCGGTCGGCGCGCGCATCGGTCAGGGCGACGTCGCGGGCGCGACGCTCGTCGCGCGCGACATCGTCATCCACAATCCCGCGGCCAAGGAAGCCGACGACGCGATCGCGTTTCTCCGCGCCATCGAAGGCCTCGCCGAAAGCGATCCGCTTCGCCTCACGCATGCCGAACGGCTCACGCGCGCGGAGTCGCTCCTCGCGTCGAACGAGCCGCAGAAGGCTTTCGACGAGCTGCAGGTGCTCATCAACGTCGCGCCGCCTTCGCTCGCACCCGAGATCCATCTGCAGCAGGGCATCGCGCTGCATCAGCTGAAGCGCTTCGAGGACTCGAACAAACTTCTCGAGCCGCTCGTCTCAGGCGAGTTCAAGATCGCGATTCCCGCGCTGCGCTACGCCGCGAAGAACTACGCGATCGTCGCCGCGTCGATCAATCCAGAAGTGATCAAGGTCGTGAAGGAAAAGAAGAAGGTCGGCACGGTGAAGGTGCGCGTCGGGAAGGGAAAGAAACGGCACACGGTCACGAAGCCGAAGTACGCGATCGTTCCGAAGCAGATCAAATTGATCGATCTCGCGAAGAAAACGAAGAAGGACGAATACGAACGCCTCGCGAGCGAGCGCCTGAAGGACGTGCTGTCGCTTCCGATCGACGACGACGTTCGCCTCGACACGCTCGAAACGCTCGCCATGCGCGGCGAGCAGAAGAATCAAAGCGAATTCCTGCGCGAGATCGTTCCGCAGATCGTGAAACTCGATCCGACCATCGATCCCGCGCTGCAGTTTTTCTGGGATCGCGCGTGGTCCGCGTTTCAACGCGGCGACTTGCAATCGGCGGAGACGCTCTTCAGTTTCATTCGCGAGACGTACACGAATCCCGCGATTCGCCGGCAGTCCGACTACTGGTACGCACGCACGATCGAGCGCGCCGGCCGCGGCGCCGATGCGAAGGCGATCTATCAACGCATCGCAGGCGCTCCGTATCTCGATCTCTACTCGATCCTCGCCGCGCAGCACGGCGCCAAGCCGTCACCCGATCCTTCGAATCCGTTCGAACGGAAAGACGAAGCCGGATGGGGCGCGATCGCGGAAAAGGAAATGCCCCGAGAACTGCGCCTCGCGTACGAACTGACCGCGCTCTCCGCGATGCGCGAGGCCTTTCTCGAGACGCGCGCGAACGCGTCGCGCAAAAACGTGCGGTTCGCCGAGGCGTTGTATGCGGACGCGTACTACCGCGCGGGAAACATGCTGCTGGTGTTTCGCTCGCTCAAGCGCGCATGGCCGCAGATCGCGACGGTCGAGCAGGACTCCGTGCCGCTGTACTTTCTGAAGATGTACTACCCGGTTCGCTACACCGACGAGATCCGCAAGTATGCCGGGCGCCAGCAGCTCGATCCGCATCTCGTGCAGGGACTGATTCACCAGGAGAGCTACTACAACCCGAGCGCGCGCTCGCGCGTCGGCGCGACGGGCCTCATGCAGCTCATGCCACCGACCGCCGAGCAGCACGCGCGCAGCATGGGCATCTCCTTCAGCCGCTCCCGCCTGACCGATCCCGACGTCAACATCCGCCTCGGCACGTTCCACCTGCGCATGCTGATGAATCTCTTCGGCGGCAAGGAGCAGTACGCCGTCGCCGCGTACAACGCCGGTCAGGGAAGAGTCGCGCAATGGCAACGCGCCGCGGGCCGCAAACCGCTCGACGAGTTCGTCGAATCGATCCCGTTCGACGAAACGCGCGGCTACGTGAAACGCGTCGCCATGCTCAAAGCCGTGTACGCGCGAATCACGCCCTGAAGGATGGCGGATGGCAGATGGCGGATCGCGGAAACAGGCGGCCGGTTCTGCCATCCGCCATCCGCAATCCGCCATCGGAACCTAGGCTTTCCACTTGATCGTGCAGCCGAACTCGCGTGTCACCGTCTGCGTGACGTCCTTGCCTGCGAGCAGCTGATCGAGCGCATTCGTCAGGCCGGTGTTCTGACGGTCCTCGGGCTTCGCCGCGTCATCGACGTAACCGCGATAACGAACCGTTCCGGTCTTGTCGATCACGAACACGTGCGGCGTCACGCGCGCGCCGTACGCGCGGGCGACGCTGCTGTCCCCGTCCTTGAGGTACGGGAACGGATACTTCCGGTCCGTCGCGCGCGACTTCATGTTGTCGAACGTCTCCTCCGGATAGTTCGCGTCGTCGTTCGGATTGACCGCGTAGAACGTGACGCCCTTCGCCGTGTACTGGCGCGCGATCTCGATGATGCGCGGCTCGAACGCCTTCGCGTACGGGCAGTGATTGCACGTGAACACGACCACCGAGAGCTTCCCGTCGCCCGGCTTGAACGCGACGGTCTTGCCGTCGGCAGCGTTCACGAGCGAAAACGCGGGAGCCTTCGCGCCGATCCCGACCGCATCGCCGCCGACGCAGACGACCGCCGCCGCGAGCAGCGCCACAACCGAGAGAATGATCACCTTCTTCATGAATGCCTCCTGAGCAGTTCGCGCAACTGCGCGATGGTTTGATTGCGATCGAGGCGTCCGTCGTGACGCCAGACTTCCCTGCCGCTGCGGTCGAACACGATCGTCGACGGCAGCGCGCCGCCGAAACTGAAATGGTCGCCGAGGGAGTCGGCGCTGCCGGTGTAGAAGACATTGACGTATTCGATCTTCTGCTTGTCGAGAAATGCCGCGACCTGTTCCTTCGTGATGCCGGGCACCTGGTAGTCCATCGAGACGCCGACGAACACGATCTCGTCGCCGAACATCTCGTCCATCGCCTTCAGATCCGGCATCTCCGCGACGCACGGCCCGCACCACGTCGCCCAGAAGTTGACGACGCGCAACGTCGCCTTCTTCGGAAAGACGGCGTCGATCTGCGCAGGCTCTTTGATCACACGCAAATCCGCGTGCGGATCGGCGGCGTGCACCGAGGTCGCAAGGAGAACTGCGCTAAAGAATGAAACCGCGAATCGTTCGAACTTTCGCATCGGGTCGATCCACCTTCACTTCGATCGTTCGGTAAGACTGATCCTTCTTCGATGATTCCGTGTGGTAGCTCAGCACGTATTGCGTCCGCAGGTCCTGCTCGAGCTTCGCGTACGCTTCCTTCAGCTGATCGACGCCGCCGATCATGTACGCCACGCCGCCCGACTCCGCCGCCAGCGCGCGCATCTGACTGATGCCGCTGCGATCGAGCGCCGACATGCCGATGCCGATGAAGTACAGCGGTACGCGCGCCGCACGCGCGTAGGTCAGCATGTCGTCGTGCGTGAGGCGTGAGGTCGTGTCCGCGCCGTCGGTGAGAATCACGAGCGCGCGCCGTCCCTGCAGCGTGCGGAATCGATAGAGTCCCGTGACGATGGCGTCGTAGAGCGACGTGCCGCCGCCCGCGTCCGGAATCGCGCGGACCTGCGTTTCCAGCGCCGAGACGTCGCCGACGAACGGCGCGTTGCGCTGCGGATCCATCGCGAAGCCCGCGATGAACGCGCGATCGCCCGTCTTGATGATCGATTTGAAGAACTCCACCGCGGCGTCCTTCGTCGCGGCCATCCGCTTCTCCATCGATCCCGAGTGATCGATCAGCACACCGATCGACAGCGGAAGGTTCGACGCGAACTGAAAGCCGGTGATCGGCTGCGGCTTCCCGTTCTCGAGAACCGTGAAGTTCTTCTGTTCGAGGCCGGTGATCGCCGCGCCCGACGCATCGGTCACGCTCACCGGGAGCTCGACGAGGTTGACCTCGATCTCTTCGACGTAGCGCTCGCCGTTGAGGAACAGGAGGTCGCTCGCTTCGTAGCCGCTGTCGTCCCACGCCGACGCGCGAACGAACTCTACGCCCGCGAGCCGCGGCTTCGGAATGTCGATCGCGTACGGCGGATGCAGCCACTCCGCGAGCTTCTTCTGACCGGCGAACAGCGCCACGCTTTTGATGCCGCTGTTCTTCGGATTCTGCAGGCTGAGCTTGAAGTGCGTGATGCCGTCCGGCGTGTCGATGCGCGTGATCTTCACCTCGAGCGGCGTCTCGCGCTCGTTGACCACGAACGCGTCCGCATCGACGTAGTGACCCTTGTCGTCGTAGCCGACCGCGCGCACTTCGACGCGCTTCGGCAATTTGCCGAGGTCGAGCTCCGCGCGGAACGGCGGCGAGTTTCGCGCGAAGATTTTTTTGCCTTCGACGAGGAACTCGACGCGCTTGACCGGCGGCTGCACGTCGACGTCGACGATGAAGAGGTTCGGTGCGACGTCGCGTCGCGGCGGACGAATCTTCACCGCGCCGACGTGCTCCGGCTCGACGCCTTCCGCGAACATCGCCTCGGCGCCCTCATTCGGATCGGCGACGTACGTCTTGTTCGTCTTCGCGATCGTGAATTTCTGCGTCGCCTTGCCGAGGAGGACCGGGGCGACGTCATCCTCGACGGGCATCAGCAGGCGCACTTCGATCTCGATCTCGCCTTCGGGAAACGTCTGGATCGTCGCCGCATCGCCGCGGCGCTCGGGATCGATCGTGTAGCGGAAGTTGCGCAGCACTTTCCCGCCCTGCATGAACGACCCCTGCAGCATCAGCGTCGTCTCCGGCTGCACCTCGGCCGGCGTCGGGAAGTGAAACGCCACGCGCGCGACGACGCCCTGATCGTTGTCGCCGAGCGGCTCGAGCGCGATCGTGACGGGAGGCGCCTGTGTTTGCGCGAACGCGGAGACGGCGACGAAAAGAAGCGCGAGCCACTTCATCACGGAAAGGCGAGGATAGCGGCGAGAAGCCTTCGAAGTCGTGTCATAAGTGTTGCGAACATGCTCGTGTTCGCCATCACCGGCCTCTCGAACACAGGAAAAACGACACTGATCGTCGAGCTCATCGAGCACTTCGTCCGCGAAGGCAAGAGCGTCGGCGCGATCAAGCACACGCATCACGAGCTCAACGATGAGGATCGCGGCGACACGGCTCGCTTCCAGGCGGCAGGAGCCAATCCCGTGATGCTCGTGGGCGATGTCGATCCTGACGATCTCCCATCTCGATTCACGACCGACGTGCTCATCATCGAAGGCTTCAAGAATCGCGGACCGTGGATGCGATTCGAAGCACCTCTGACGCTTCAGGAAGTTCTCGATAGAATCGGCCGCCCATGATCATCGAACCGCTGCGGTATCGCGCCGTGCTGTTCGACCTCGACGGAACTCTGGTGGACTCATACGCCGCACTCGCCGAGGCGGTGAACTTTGCGCGGCGGGAGCACGGGCTGGACGAGCTGAGCGCGTTGCGCATTCGCGACTTCGTCGGCGACGGACTGGAGCGACTGCTGCAGCGCGCCTTCGACATGACCGCCGTGCCGGCGAGCGTGCGCATCGCCTTCGAGAATCGCTACGACGAGATCTGCTGCGGAGAATCGAAAGTCCTCGATGACGTCGAAGCGACGCTCGAAGAGCTGTCGCGCGCCGGCGTCGCGATGGGCGTCTGCACGAACAAGCCGACCGGCTTCTCGCAAAAAATCCTCGATTTCCTTGGACTTTCGAGGCATTTCCGCGCCGTCGTCGGTCCCGATCTCGCCGGCGCGCGCAAGCCGGAAGCCGCGCACGTCCTGCGCACGCTCGAGGCGATGCTGTGCGATACGCGCGGCGCGCTCTTCGTCGGCGACATGCCGATCGACGTCCATGCGGCGCGCAACAGCGGCATCAACGTCGCCGTGATCGCGAGCGGATCGTCGTCCGCGGATGAGCTCATCGCCGCGCGGCCCGATCACTATCTCGATCGCTTCTCCGATCTCGTGAAGCTCGTGCGTCGCGAGGCCGCGTGAAGTATCGATTCGTTTTCTTCGACGTCGACTCCACGCTGGTCACGATCGAAGGGATCGACGTGCTCGCCGGCGGCAATCCCGAGGTCGTACGCCTGACCGAGGCCGCGATGAACGGCGAGATCCCGATCGACCAGGTTTACGGACGCCGTCTGGAGATCATCCGCCCGATCCGCGCCCAGGTCGAAGCCCTCGGCGAGCTCTACACGCGATCGCTCGTCGACGGCGCCGCGCACACGATCGCGACCCTTCACAACGAAGGCGCACATGTGCACCTCGTCACCGCCGGCATCGCCCAGGCCATCGCACCGCTCGCGGCGAAGCTGAACGTGCGCAACGTCCACGCCGTGTCGCTGCAATTCGACGACGAAGGCAACTATCTCGACTTCGACCGCCGCTCGATGCTCACGCGCAACGGCGGCAAGGAACTGGTCGTCCGATCGGTGCTCGCAAGGTCGAAGGGCAAGTCCGCGTTCGTGGGAGACGGAGCGAGCGATCTCGAGACGAAAGGCGTTGTGGACTGCTTTATCGGGTTCGGAGGAGTAGTCGTGCGTCCCGCGGTGAAGGAGGGAGCCGAGCTCTACGCGATGAGTATGAGCAGCGTGCTAACGTACCTCACTGAATGAGCTCAGAGTGCAGAGTGCAGAAGGCAGAGTTTCGAGTTGTCGCGACTCTGAACTCTGAACTCTGCACTCTGCACTCTCTCTCTCTCACGCATGACTGACCCCTGCCGCTACTTCATCCCCGGACCCACTTGGGTCCGCCCCGAACTCCTCGCGGAGATGACCCGCCCGATGATCGGCCACCGTTCGGCCGAGTTCAAAGAGCTCTTCCGCGCGATCAATCGCGATCTGAAGACGCTCTTCGCGATGAAGGGCGATACGTTCGTGGTCACGTCGTCGGGCACGGGCGTGATGCAGGCCGCGCTCGAGAACTGTGTCGATCGGCGCGTGCTCGTCACGACCTGCGGCGCGTTCTCCGAGCGCTGGTACTCGATCGCGGAGTCGTGCGGTTACGAGGTCGATCGCCTCGACGCCGGATGGGGCAACGCGGTCGATCCCGAGGAGCTCGCGGAACACCTCGCGCGCCACGCCCGCGCGCACTACGACGCGGTCACGATCACGCACAACGAGACGTCGACCGGCGTGACGAACGACGTCGCCGCTCTTGCGGCAGTCGTTCGCGAGGAAGCACCCGACGCGCTCGTTCTCGTCGATGCCGTCTCGTCCCTCGGCGGCATGCCCGTGCTCGTCGACGACTGGAAGCTCGACGTCTGCCTCGCCAGCGTGCAGAAGGGTCTCGCCCTTCCGCCGGGCATCACCGTCGCCGCGGTCTCGCAGCAGGCCCTCACGCGCGCGTCGAAGCATCGGTATCGCGGGACGTACTTCGACTTCCTCAGCTACAAAAAGCATGCGGATGACGACAGCGTCCCGTCGACGCCGTCGCTCCCGCACTTCTTCGCGCTCGCGAAACAGCTCGAATCGATGATCCGCACGGAAGGCCTCGACGCGCGGTACGAGCGCCATCGCCGCATGCGCGACATCACCATCGAGCGCACGTCGCGTTTCGCGAAACCCGCCGCAGCGGCGAATTTCTCGACGACCGTCACCGCGCTCGCACCCGCGATGCCCGTCGAAACGCTCCGCGGCGAGATGAAAAAGCGCGGATACACCCTCGGCGGCGGCTACGGCCAGTGGAAGGAATCGACGTTCCGCATCGGCCACATGGGCGACATCCCCGTCGCGGATCTCGAGGCTATGCTGGATGCGCTCAGCGAAGTGGCGCGACCGTAGCAACTATCATTCGCCGCGCATGTTTCGCGTCCTCGTCACCGACACACTCGCCGACTCCGGCCTCGACATTCTTCGCGCCGCGAGCGACGTCGAGCTCGACTATCGCCCCGGCCTCAAGGGCGCCGATCTTCTCCGCGCCGTCTCCGAAGCCGACGCGCTGATCACGCGCAGCGGCACCGCCGTCACGCAGGAGCTGGTCGGCGCGGGAACGAAACCGCTGCGCGTCATCGGCCGCGCCGGCGTCGGTCTCGACAACGTCGACGTCGATGCCTGTACCGCGCGCGGCATCCTCGTCATCAACGCGCCGACGGCGAACATCATCTCCGCGACCGAGCACACGATGGCGATGATGCTCGCCCTCTGCCGCAACATCCCCGAGGCGCATGCGAGCGTGAAGCGGGGGGAGTGGACGCGGTCGAAGTTCATGGGCATCGAGCTCAATGACAAGACCCTCGGCATCGTCGGACTCGGACGGATCGGCTCCCGCGTTTGCACGCGCGCGCAGGCGTTCGGCATGCGCGTGATCGCGTACGACCCGTACATCACCGACGCCGCGTTTGCCAAAGCGGGTGCGGAAAAAGTCTCGCTCGATCAGCTGCTCGCGCAATCGGACGTGATCACGGTGCACACGCCGATGACCGACGAAACGCGCAGCATGATCGGCGCGCGCGAGCTCGCGAAAACGAAAAACAAAGTGGTCGTGCTCAACATCGCGCGCGGCGGCATCTACGACGAGAGCGCACTCGCCGCGGCTCTGACGAGCGGGAAAGTCGCCGGCGCGGCGATCGACGTCTACACGGAAGAACCGCCCGCGAACAATCCGCTGATCAATGCGCCGAACGTGATCGTGTCGCCGCACATCGGCGCGAACACGATCGAAGCGCAGGACCGCGTCGCGGTGCAGACCACGGAGATGGTGATCGAGGCGCTGCGCGGATCGATCTTCGTGTCCGCCGTGAACCTGCCGTTCGAAGGACTGTCCGACGTCGACGCAGCACCGATGATTCGTCTCGCCGAGAAGCTCGGCCTCTTCGCCGCGCAGATCGTCAACGGACCGGTCGAGCGAACGACGATCGAGCTGTGGGGCATCGAGGAGCGATTCAAGAAGATCCTCTCCGTTGCGTCGCTGAAGGGACTCCTTTCGCCGCGCCTCGAGGAGTCGGTCAATTTCGTGAACGCGGAGCAGCTCGCGCAGGGACGCGGCATCGCCATCGACGTGACGCAGCATCCGACGCCGCGCGATTACAACAACCTGATCACCTTCCGCGCCTCGACCGCGAACGACGAGGTCTGCGTCTCCGGCACCGTCTTCCACGAAAAGAATCAGCGGATCGTGTCGGTCAACAACTTCCGCGTCGAGTTCGAGCCGAAGGGACACATCGTCTATCTCATCAACCGCGACGTCCCCGGCGTCGTCGGCAAAGTCGGCACGCTCCTCGGCGACGCGGAGGTCAACATCGCCGAGTACAACCTCGCGCGCATGGCCAGCGAAAAACGCGCGATGGCGATCATCACCGTCGACTCGCCGCTCGACGAAGCCGCGCTGACCGGACTGCGCTCGCTGCGCGCAATCGAGGAAGTGCGGCAGATCGAACTGTAGAATCAACGCGATGCAGTATCGGGAGCTCGGAAAAACACACATCAAGGTCAGCGAAGTCGGCTTCGGCGCGTGGGCCATCGGCGGCGCGGCGGAAGTCGCAGGTGTGCCGATCGGGTGGGGACGATCGAGCGACGACGAATCGCTCGCCGCCATCCGCCGCGCGCGCGAGCTCGGCGTCACGTTCTTCGACACCGCCGACTCCTACGGCTTCGGCCGCAGCGAGTCGCTCCTCGGCATCGTGCTCTCGCGCACGCGCCACGAGGCTGTCATCGCGACGAAGGTCGGCGTCGTGCGCGACGTCAACGGCCGTTTGACGAAGGACTTTTCGAAGCAGCACATCTTCGACGCGGTCAATGGATCGCTGAAGCGACTGCGCACCGACTACATCGACGTCTATCAACTGCACAATCCGACGCTCGACGATCTGCGCCGCGATGACATCCACGAGGCGATGGATCGTTTGCAGGAAGTCGGGAAGATCCGCTTCTGGGGTGTCTCGGTCACGACGCCGGAGGAAGGCCTCGAGGTCATTCGCAAAGGTTGGGGCTACGTGCTGCAGGTGCTCTACAACATCCTCAATCAGGCACCGGCGCAGGAGCTCTTTCCGCTCGCGAAGGAAAAAGGCTACGGCATCGTCGCGCGCGTCCCGCTCGCGTCGGGCCTGCTGACCGGAAAGTTCCGCAACGACACCGTCTTCGCGCAGGACGACATCCGCCAGAACTTCCTCACCCCCAAGCGCCTCGAGGAAGTCGTCCCGCGCGTCGACGAAGCAAAGGCCATCATCGGTGGATCGGCGAAATCGCTCGCTGAAGGCGCGATCCGCTTCGTCCTCGCGAACGACGCCGTCTCGACCGTGATCCCCGGCGCGCGCAACACGCGCCAGGTGGAGATGAACGTCGCCCCGACGAGCATGCGCCTCCCGGATGACGTGGTCGAAAAACTGCGCGCGCGGCTGGGGGACTACAACTTTTACCAGCGGCACGGGATCAGGATCTGATCGATATGGCGAAGAGCGGATCCGGCCTCGATGCGGAGATCGACGCCCTCTTCCGGCACTCACTCGACGAGTTCACCGGCGCTCGCAACGCGCTCGCGAAGAGGCTCGCGAAAGAAGGGCGAGCGCTCGATGCCGAGCGCGTGAAGGCGCTCGCCAAACCGCCGGCACCGGCGTGGGCCGTGAACCAGCTCTACTGGCAGGATCCGAAGGCCATCGCGCGGCTCCTCGCCGCCGGCGAGCGCGTTCGCAAAGCGCAAACGGGACAGCGCGCGAACACCGACGTGCGCGAGCTCCTCGACCAGAAGAAAACGATCGTGGCCGCGTTGATGGAGAAAGCGTCGGCCATTCTCGGCGCAGCGGGCCACGCCGCATCACCCGATGCCATGCGTCGCGTGTCGGCGACGCTCGAATCGCTCGCCGTTTGGGGCGACTCGGATGGTGTCCCGAAGGCGGGCCGGCTCACTGCTGATCTCGATCCGCCCGGATTCGACGCGCTCGCCGCGATGATGGACGGGAAGAAGTTCGAGCCGGCGAGGGTGCTGCTGTTTCGCAGTCCGAAAACGGCGGAAGACCGGACCGCTGCGCGAGCACGTGCGCGCGAGGAAGTCCAGGCGGCCGAAAAGGCGCTGCGCGGTGCTCGACGCGACGCGGAGCACGCGGACGCGGCCCTCGCCAAAACCAACGCACGCGCCGCGACGGTCGAGAAGCAGAAAAAGGAGATCGACGAACGCTACGCCGAAGTGAAAGAAGAAGTGCGGGCGGCGTCGATCGAAGCGAAGAAGTCGGCACAGGCGGTCGCCGACGCCGTACGCGCGCTGGCGAAAGCGAAGGCGGCGATCACCGAGTAGGAGTGTTTCTCACCTCCGAAACGTTTCCATCTCGATATGCCCGCTTCGGTCATCTCCATCCGCGGCGCGCGCACGCATAACCTCAGGAACGTTTCGGTCGAGATCCCGCAGAGGCAACTCACGGTGATCACGGGTCCGTCCGGTTCGGGGAAGTCGTCGCTCGCGTTCAACACCCTCTACGCAGAGGGGCAGCGGAGATTCGTCGAGTCGATGTCGACGTACGTGCGGCAGTTCCTCGACCGCGTCGATCGCCCCGACGTCGATGAGATCGACGGCATCCTTCCCGCGATCGCCATCGAACAGAAGAACTCGGTGAAGAACGCGCGCTCCACGGTCGCGACCGCCACCGAGCTCGCCGATCACATCCGCCTCTTCATGACCTGGTGCAGCGAGACGTGGTGCCCCGACTGCGGCGTGCGCGTCCGCAAGGAAACGCCGGAGTCGATCACGAGCGAGATCCTCGAAACGCTGAACGACAAACGTGCGGTCGTCCTCGCGCCGATCTTCTTCGATGCCGAGAATCGCGGCATCGTCATCGAGCAGCTCACGAAGGCCGGTTACTTCCGCTGCTGGCTGAACGGCGAAGTGCGCGATCTGAACGACGTCGACACGAAAGGCTTCACGTCGCTGGAGCTCGTGATCAATCGCCTGCGCATCGAGGAATCGCGACGGCAGACGATCACCGAAGCGATCGAACAGGCGTTTGCGATCTCGAAGGGCAACGTGAATGTCCTCGAGGATTCACCGGAAGGCTGGATCAGCCATCGCTTCACGTCGCACTTCGCGTGCAACAAGTGCGGCACCGAATTCATCGAGCCGACGCCGCACCTCTTCTCCTTCAACTCCCCGCTCGGCGCGTGCACGAACTGCCAGGGCTACGGCCGGATCATCGGCATCGACATGGAGAAGGTCATTCCGAACCGCGATCTCCGTCTCGACGAGATGCCGATCGCGCCGTGGAACTCGCCGGGATACGAGGACTGCTACGAGGACCTCGAGAAGGCGGCCGCGAAGTACAAGCTGCGCCTCGACGTCCCGATCAAAGACCTCACCTCCGCGGAATGGACGCTGCTCTACGAAGGACGCAGCAAGTGGTACGGCATCAAGGGCTTCTTCGAGTGGCTGGAAACGAAGAAGTACAAGATCCATGTGCGCGTGAAGCTCGCGAAGTACCGCAGCTACGAGCCGTGTCCGCAGTGCCACGGCTCGCGACTGAAGACCGCGGTCAACAACATCCGCTTCCGCGATCTCACCATCGGCCAGCTCTTCGCGATGGACGTGAAAACGGCGCGGCGATTCTGGGAGTACCTGCCGCTCACGAAACATGAGGAAGCCCTCGCGGGACATCTCCGCCGCGAGATCGTGAATCGTCTGGTCTATCTCGACGAGGTCGGCCTGTCGTATCTCACGCTCGATCGCCAGACCCGCACGCTTTCCGGCGGCGAGTCGCAGCGCATCAATCTCGCCGCGGCCCTCGGCAGCTCGCTTACGGAAACGATGTACGTGATCGACGAGCCGACGGTCGGCCTGCACGCACGCGACAGCGAGCGCCTGCTCGCGGTGCTGCGACGCCTGCGCAACGCCGGCAACACGGTCATCGTCGTCGAGCACGATCCGACGATCATCGGCGGCGCGGACTACCACGTGGAGCTCGGACCGGGCGCGGGGGAGTACGGGGGCACGGTCATCGCCTCGGGGCCGGTGCGCAGCGGCGGCGACGCGCCCCTCCCACCCAGATCCCTCGACTCCGCTCGGGATGACAACGGCGTCATCAAAATCCGCAACGCGCGCGAGCACAACCTGAAGGGCGTCGATGCCGACATTCCGCTCGGGAAGCTCGTCGCGATCACCGGCGTCTCCGGTTCCGGCAAATCGACGCTCATTCGCAACTGCCTCTTCAATCGCTATAAGCGCGACGTTCGCGGCACGGCGGGACTCGAAACCGGCAAGGTCGACTCGATCGAAGGAACGGAGCTGATCTA
>Ga0075425_100002135_pt1 | contig 19625 bp, 19 predicted proteins | sample SoiMethybrSBSTD4_FD_75300 | JGI IMG/M metagenome (GOLD analysis project Ga0075425, IMG submission 75300) | Bulk soil microbial communities from a Populus tree surrounding site in Tennessee, USA - Soil MetaG P. TD hybrid SBSTD4 | ecosystem: Environmental > Terrestrial > Soil > Tree plantation... | reverse complement strand
CGGAGTACTTTCTTTACCTGCTCCGGTTTCTCTTTGATCTTTCGCTCCAGAGTGACTATTCCGATGGCAGGGAGAGGTACGGCGTCCTTGGACGAGCCCAGGCTCTTGAAGCCGGCCCGCTCGGCGACAAAACAATGCGGGGCGGTTAGAACGGTGGCATCGATAACGCCCAGGCGCAGTTGATCCATCCTGAGCCCCGCGTCTCCCACCGAGATGATGTTCACGTCTTTCTGCGGATCCAGGCCCGCGCCGCGCAGAATGACGAGCATTCTCTGATGCGAGGCACCGCCAAAGCCGCTGACGGCGAGCTTCTTGCCTTTGAGATCACGGATAGAAGTGATCTCAGGTCTTGCCATCAGAAAATCGGGATTGTTTCGAGTAACGACAGCAACGATCTTTGCCTGTGCTCCTCCGACGATTCCTCCGATGCTGCTGGTGATCGAGGTGATGTAATCAATGCTCCCGCTAACAAGCGCTGCCACCAAGATGTTGGATCGGGCGCGGACGAATTTAGCTTCTAAACCCTCGGCCGTATAGAAGCCTTTGTTCACGGCCAGATAATTCGGCAGCTCCGTCAAGGCGGGACTAGGATAGCCTATGATAATCGGGTCTGGCGAAGACTGAGCACAAAAAGAGGAAGAGACCGAAAAGGCTATCCCAAGTAACGTGAGGAGTAAAACACATGATTTGCGATATGAAATAATAATGAGTTTGGTTTCCCTATGGATGGTTGGGGTTGAACAAAGCTAGAGAAGAGTATTCCAAAGCGCCGCACCCCGTCAATTACATTTGATATGCGTGTTTAAAGATCCTACGCATGACCTCGACCGTTGGGCGCTTCTGCATCATTCAAGATCCGCAAGGCGCGGTGATTTCTGCGATCACTTACGCGAAGCGCTGAATGCCAACGCCACCGATCTTCGCCGTGAGTCTGCTCCCAAAATTTGTTTGCCGACGAGAGCCATTAGCGAAAGAGTTCCGATTGGTGAGCAAGACAGAAGGGCATCATGCGGAGGGTGACTGAGTCGGTGTCCCGATACTTAGGTCCCGGTCTGGATTCGCCTATGGTGAGCGTGTCGAACCACCGCTCAAAGCATGTGGGCATCAATAGCAGCGGACGCTGCTTTATTTGGCAGAGAGACCGGTTTTTCCAGAGCTGGTTGAAAAATCCGCTTTGCTCCAGGTCTGGAGCAGTGTTATCTCGGACCCCGCTTCGGCTTGCCTATCGTTGCGGTAACGGGTCGGGGCCGGTGAGCTTTTTGAATAGCTCTACGGCTTCTCTGTCGCGAGGCATGTCTTTGATTGTTTGTTCCAGCTCCTCCGGCATCTGCGGTTCGGCCTTCAGTCCGGTGAGTTTTGTGTATTCCTTCAAAAACTCGGGGTCTCTATAGGTTTTGCGCATCGCTTCCTGGAGGATCTGCGCACGATCTTTGGGTATGGCTGGAGGGAGGATAAACGGGTTTCCGCTGCCCACAAACGTTCGGTACATCGCGACCAGTTTCCGATCCATGTCCGATCTGGCAAACGTCTCGATGTCAGGGAGTTTAGTTAATCGCGGATGAGTATGTTTCACTCCCTTGAATCTCGATGATGCCATGGAAATCCATAAGATTTTTATCGACCCATTCACGATTCTCATGCAGCATAGAGTCCGCAACCGTCGATCTCGCGTCTATCTCGCCCCTTTCAATCGCGATGTCGAGCTCGCGCGCGTCGTATCCGGTGATGAATCTCGGTTGTTTCGGGCCGATCAGATAGGTGAACATTCGGCCCGAGATGTAAATCAGATGTCCCACGGACTGAGCGCCGATTCTCACACCCGAAGCTCCACGGAGTTTCTCCAGACTGTCGAACCCCGCTTCCTTGCGCGTTAAAAAAACGTGGTAGCCGCCGCTGTAGCTCGTCCCGAGATAAGTGACCTTATCGATGTCATAGAGCACTCCGCTCTCGCCGAGAATGGAATGCATCACGAACGGCGTCGACATACGGCCAATGGTCAGGCCGTCGGGACGGACCGATTTGTAAAGGTGGTTTGCGGCCTTCCGCCCGCCGCCGCCGTCCATGTACTGAATGACAACGGTAGGATTTCCCGGGATATACTTCTGCAGAAACGGAACAACGGCTTTAGTCCTCATGCTTCCGACTCCGCCGGGACCGCTACTCTCAAGGATCGTTACGGTCTTTCCTTGGAAAAAAGAGGTTTGCGCAGAGGAAACCCCGCTCGTGAAGAGAATGAGCACTAACGCGCCGAGCGAGATTTGGAAAAACATCGATGATTTGGAGTTGTCGCGTCTCATATGTACTCCCATCTATGAGAAATCTGTTTTCGTCAACTCTCGCTCCGGTAAAGCCACCGTGGCTCAAAGCCCCGAGTAACACCGCGACAAAATCGTGTCAATCAGGTTCTTGGCTTGCGGTCCACGCTGACTCTGTTAGACTCGTGGGCCACCCTATTACCTCTGACGTAGCAAGAGAGCAGGGAAAAGGGCAGACTGACGTGGTGGTAATTAGAGGTTTATGACTTTTTCCAGAGAGCTTGGCCAATCATTGGCTAATCACTTTGTCGCTTTGATCTTGGATAACGAAGTGACCGTCGGCGAATTTGTCACGAGTCCGCCGCTCCCGTGGATCCGCCTGATTCAGCATGAGGGGAAATTCCAACCCGAGGCCGGATACCCGACAACTTTGACAGCTCAACAAGCCCGATTCGAGATGAGCAACTGGGATCAAGTTTCGCCGCCGGCGATCATGCGCGCGCTCGCGGCGCTCGACGATTCCATGGATTATGTGATTTTCGGCAACAACGCGGGCCAGGGATTGCCGCTCGCCAAAAGCTTGCGAGCCGATTTGATTGGCGAGCGTGCTGCGGTGATCTATGCGAGCAGCCTGCCCGAGATTGATGCGTATAAGAGATTAGGCTATCGGGCTTTTTTTCCGCGGAGCGAAGCCGCCGCCCGTTTGATCCGATTGGCCGAAAGCGCAAAACGGCCGCTTGCGCTCTGCTTCATCAACACTATCCAACACAACGAGCTCAACTATCATGATCCTTAAGATAGATGCTAAGTAGTTCTGTAGTTGAGTGCGCTGCCTGCTCTCGATCGTTTCGTTATTGGATCACACCTTGCGCCCGGAGATCGGCCAAGTCCGCGGCGCTTAAACCGAGCGCACCGAGCACCTCGTCGGTGTGCTGGCCGATGGTGGGAGCGTCGTGGCGGATGCTGGTGGGCGTTTTGGAAAGATGGATCCAGGGCGCCAGCAAAGTGGTTGGGCCGGCGCTCGGGTGATTGCGTTCGATAAACGCCCGTCGCTCTTTGATATGGCGGTCTTCGATGACTTCGCCGAGCGACAGGACGGGCGCGCCGAAGTAATCGAGCTCGCGCAGGCTGTCCCAAATTTCCTGGCGAGTTTTGGTCCTTGCCCAGCTTCTGACGATTTCCTCGAGCTCGGTCCGGTGCTGCCTGCGCGCCGCCGCGGTGGCAAAGCGGGAATCTTCGAGCAAATCCTTGCCGCCGATCAGAGGAGCCGCTTTTGCCCAGACCGCATCATTCATTTCCGGCACGCGCAGCGTGAAGTAGCCATAGGCAACTTGCATAGGACGATTGCCGACGCTGTTGCCGGTGAAATGCTCGTGTAACGAGCTCGTCATGAAACCGAGCACGGCCTCCTGCATCGAGACTTCGACTTTCTGGCCTTCGCCGGTTTGTGCGCGCGAATGCAGCGCCGCGAGAATGCCCAGCGCAATGCTTACCCCGGCGGCTTCGTCAGCGATGCCAAGGGTTTTAGTTCCGTGAGCGCCGTTATTTTTCCACGCGCTATGGGTCCAGCCGGCGATGCTGTTGTTGCTCGCTGTTGTGTTGCCGTAGTTGGCGTAAGGACCCCACTCGCCGTAACCGCGTGAGCAGGCATAGACAAGCCGCGGATTGAGCGATTTGACCGAGTCATAGTCGAGACCGAATCGTTCCATCACGCCTTTTTGATAGTTCTCGACGAGCACATCGGCGCCGGCGATGAGCCGGCGCGCAAGCTCGACCCCCTTTTGCATTTTCAGGTTGAGAACAATGCTTTTTTTGTTGACGTTGATGGCCAACGACTCGTAGGCGTCCACGGTCGCGCCGGGTTTCATCCATAGGCGGCGAAACTCATCCCCACCCGGCGGCTCGACTTTAATGATGTCCGCGCCCAGATGGCCGAGTAGCATGACGCAGAAAGGTCCGGCCAGCGCGTGAGTGAAGTCGATCACGCGTAAGTCTTGGAGTGCGCCGGGCATGGTTCGATCCTCCTACAAAGACCGGAGTGATGGAGTATTGGAGTGTTAGAAATTTATGCCGGGCGAAACTTCGCCAAGGTGACGTCCGCTGTGACGTCGTCGAAGACAACGCGCACCGGCATTCCCACTCGTACTTCCTCCCACGAGCAGTCGATCACATTGCTGATCATGGTGATCTGTTGGTCGGTGCCGTCGAGGGTGATGTGCGCGACGACGTAGGGTACGTCCTCCTGAAAAGCAGGAATGGATACGTAGTGGACGACGACAAATGAAGTTACAGTGCCGGTCTCGCCAACCTTCGTCCAGTCGAATTTCCACGAGTAGCAATGCGGGCAGAAAGCCTGGGGCGGCCAGCGAAACTTCCCGCAATCGCCGCAGCGCTGGGCCGAAAGCTCGTGCGCTTTACAACGGGTCCAAAACTGCTGGGAGTCCAGATCCGCAATCGGTAGCGGCTTCAAATAATCTGCCATGGTTAAGCTCTCCTCAACAGCACGGCGCTCTCACCGCACTCGCCGCAGACGAGCGCGATCTCCGGGTTTCGGACCTGTCGGCAGGTGGTGCGGTCGTAGGTATGCGCGCCGTTGCATAGATCATCGACCACGCCCTCGGGGCGGAGTTGCTGGACCGCTTCAATCACGTGATTGAGCCCGTGGATGTGCGCCTCGGACATGAGGCCGCCGTGGGTGTTGACTGGCAGAGAACCGTCGAGGCGGTTGTAGCCGGCGGTGACCCACGGGCCGATCTCGCCCTTTTTGACCAAGCCGAAGTCTTCGATGTGCGTCATGCACATGAACGTAAAGGGATCGTAGATCTCGGCGATGCTGACATCTTTCGCGGTGATGCCCGCGCCCTCGTACAATAGCGGCGCGGAGTTGGCGCCGTTGGTTTCCCAAAGACCTGCGGTCTGACCCTGGCCGCCCATGCCCGACATGATATAGACCGGCGCATGCTTGGTATCGCGCGCCCGCTCCGACGACGTGATCACCAGCGCGACGCCGCCGTCACTTTCCTGGCAGCAATCGAGCAAACGAAACGGGTAAATGATCCAGCGCGAGTTCTGGTGGTCCTCGATGGTGATGGGTTTCCGCATCATGGCTTTTTTGTTGAGAGCCGCATGACTCCGCTCGGTGACGGCGACATGGGCAAAGTCCAAGGTCGTGGTGCCGTAGCGCGCCATATGCGCCGTAGCGATCGGACCAAACGACGCGGCCGCATGGTGGATGCCGAAAGGGGTAGTGAACTGCGCGTCGCCTTTGACGTCGTTGGCGCGCTCCGCCCGCGCCGCGCGTCCCTGGCTGTAGCGATTGCGCGCTTTGAAAACCAAAACTTTCTTGCAGATTCCCGCGTGCACGAGCATGGCGCCGGAGAGCACCGCGCCGCAGTTCCAGCCACCACCGCCATCGCTGTAGAATTCAAAGTTGCATTTTTTTAGTCCCAGCGCGCGCACCAACTCGCGCACCATCTGACCTTCCGGCTGGCGGTGATAAAATGAAACCACTCCGTCGATGTCCTGGACGTGCAACCCGGCATCCGCGATCGCTTTGAGACTTGCCTCTGCGGCCAAGGTCAGAGTTGTGACGCCGGAATTACGCGAGAACGCGGTCCAGCCAATTCCGACGATTGCTGTCTTGTCTTTGATTGCTTGCTCCGGCATTTTTACCCCAGATCTATGTTGTGAAGCATTGTGCAAAAACAGTTCAGGAATCCTCGACAAAGCTCAGAGCCCGCCCTGACTTTATTGATGGGGCGAACGGGCGGTTCCCGTTCATGCTGATCCCTCGACAGTCGAGCCGCCGCATTGAGCCAAGTCGAAGTGTCGAAACGTTTCGAATTGTTCGGCACCTAAGCTTCAAAAATTTCGTCAGTTCGAAAAAATTGCTTTCATCAGCTTCGAGTCTTCGTCGAAATTTTCCGCCCAAGCAGGATCAACGGGCACGATCTCGGCGCCTCTTACTTTCATGCTCTCGTCTTGCGGCAGGTCGGTTCGCGCGACCAATCGCCCGGCGTTTTGGTAAAGTTGCTGCCCTTCTCTCGACAGCAGAAAATCGACGAGCAACCGCGCCGCCGCGGGATGCGGCGCTTGCGAGACCAGACCCACTCCGACCATAAGACCGGGCAGGGGCCCGAGCGCAACCCAATCGATAGGAGCGCCTTTTTGCTTCAACCGGTTCACCGTCACGCCGTTGGCGTTAATCTGGAGCGCGGTCTCACCGGCGGCGACCAATTGAGTTATCAGAGTCTGGCCGATCCGCAGCATCGGGTCCTGCCGTGATAGATCTCTCATGTACTTAACGCCTTGTTCCCTCCCCAAAATGTGCAGCATGGCCGTAAACCAATCGATCTTGTCCTTCTCCAGAATCATTTTGTTTTTCCAGAACGGAGCCAGCAGATCTTCATAGCGCGTCGGCAGGTTTTGAGCCGGGACGAGTTTCGTGTTGTAGAGAACGACGTAGGGATTGTAGTAAGTGGCCGTCCAATATTTTTCTTCCTTGAAGCCGCGCGGAAAAAAGCGATCTTCGGCCGAGGAATATGCGCCGACAATACCTCTTTTTTTGAGCGAGTGAAGATAAAAAGCCGGAGTTTGCAGGACGTCGACCAGAGACTTTTTCGCACGCGTCTCCTGCAAGACTTTGGTGACGATCCTTTCGCCTTCCGAGCGGTTGATGTTGACGTCGAGAAACGGATACTTGGCTTTGAAGCGGGCGCTCATCGCGCTGGCCTCTTCCAGGTTGCTCGTCGTGTAAAAAACTACTTCACGATCTTTTTTTGCCGCCTCGATGAGGTCATCTCGTGTCGCCGCCCTCGATCCTCGAGCAAAGGCGAGCAAAGCAGCAATGGAGAGGATCAAACAGATAGGCTTCATGTGATCAGTCGCCGACTGGATTCCGACGATATCCAACAATCGAAGCGCGCGTCAACCTGATGATCGTCAACGCTTACGTTGACTTTCTTCGTAGACTGCAGCTATGAGACGTAGAGAAAAGTGCTTCGGGAGATAAGCGATGTTTGTTCGATATTCATTGATTGCCGTATTGCTTTTTATCTGTGGTCCTTCAGGAAAAGCGGGAGCTCAAAGTACCAAATCTCTGACTCTGAGTGATTTGGCCAAATACAGCAGCGCCGATCGCGCGCGCATCCTTTATGACGGAGCGAAAAAAGAAGGCAAATTTTCGTGGTACACATCGCTGATCGCGAACAAAGAGATCGTCAAGATCTTCGAGTCCAAATATCCCGGTGTCACGGTCGAGACCTATCGCGCGAGCGGCACGCAATTGGCTTCCAGAGTTTTGGCCGAAGCGCAGTCAAAGCGTTATCTCGGCGATGTAATCGAGACCTCCCCGCCGGGTCTGATGGTACTGCGCGACAACGAACTTCTTCTGCCGTACGCCTCGCCGTTTCTTGCCGAATATCCGGAGGTAGCCAAGCAAAAAGCTGCAAACGGTCTGACGCTTTGGACGACCGACCGCGAGTCGTACATCGGCGTCGGCTACAACACGAATGTTCTCTCCGCCGGCGATGTACCGAAGAGCTTCGATGATCTATTGAAATCGGCACTAAAAGGCAAGCTCGCGATCAGCAACGACGATGTTGCGGCGCGATTGGTCGGCGGCATGATCAAAGCGAAGGGCGAAGCGTTCGTAAAAAAACTAAAAGACCAAGACGTCAAGGTACACGCGCTTAACGGTCCGGGGTTCAATGAGCTGATCGTTTCCGGCGAAGTACCGATATCGTTCACAGCGATCCATAGCAACATCGGTCACGCCGCGGACAAAGGCGGGCCGGTGGCATGGGTTCCGATGGATCTGGTGCCGGCGATCTCCGGCGGTGTGGCGCTCTTCTTCCATGCTCAGCATCCGTACGGCGCGTTGCTGTTGGTCGATTTTCTGCTGAGCCCGGAGGGTCAGAAAATGCTGATCGAGACATTCAAGCATGGTAGTGCGACGAAGGATTATGGATTCAAGCGATGGTATCCCGAAGAGGGCTTGACCACTTCGCAATACGATCAGACGATGGATAAATGGCAGAAACTGGTCGCGGAATTTATGCGGAGATGATTTTGTGTCGTGTCGGTGCGCGATCGTGCGGTCGTATGAGTCTTCGATAAAATGACTGACCAGATGATCTTAAGCAATTTAGCGCCGGCGAGGGCGCCGAAGAAATAGCCCAAGTTGGTTGGACAACAACAATGAAGGTTAGTGCCGTACAGGGGTGGCTCGTGATCGGTGTGCTCTCAGCGGTCTTGTGGCCTCTGAATGCGAGTTCGGGTTCGTATGGGCCTTTCAGCTTGCAGGACTTTCAAACCAAGGCAGCTTTCGAGTTGGTTGTTACCGACTCTAAGGCTCTGAAGCCCGGTACGAGAAAGATCGCGGCTCAAAGCGCTTATGTTACGCTCGCGCACGGCTTGGTCCGGGGAAATGTCGATGGACTGGAAATCCAGTTTTTCCCAACCCAGGCTACAGAGAAAGTCAAAGCGGAGATCCTCGAGAACGTGCGAGCCAAGCCGTGACGGCGGCGAGCATGCAGGTGCTCGGTTCGGACATGGCGCCCGATCGCGGGCGGTTCTTCGGTTTCTGGCGCTTGATCGGCGAGATCGGCGGCCTCGTGAGCTCGGCGCTCTTCGGTGTTCTTGCCGAGCAGATGGGTTAGTTGATTTCATTCGCGCTGATCGATTTGTGCGCGCTCCCGACCGCAATGCTCTTGCCTTTCTCCATCAAACAAATCGTCAGCGGTGAAACCCTTCTCTGTCGCCAAACAACAGCCGTTGGGCCTGAGGGGGAAGGTGTGGCTCGTGAACTCTAAGGCGACCACGATGCGGAGTTCAGCCCATGTCTGACACTGCGGACCGCACGCCGAAGCGTTATCCGTTACGCGCCATTTTTTCGACGTCTGCGATGGTGAGCTTATCCATCCGAAAGGCGCGGTGCGGATTCCATTCGAGAACTTCCATGGTGCGGATGCCGCGCCGGTGATGCGAATCCTGGGCGGCGATCTTTTTTGCTTCGTCGAGACTTGACGCCAGCATGATATAGATTCCATAGGCGCCATCGGTGGTCGGCCCGGAGAACAAAAGCCGTCCGGCCTTGTGCTGTTCCTCAAGCCATAGGCGATGTTCGTCGTAATGGGCCTGTTTGTCCTGTTCCGTTTCCGGCTTCGATCGCGAAAGAACGATGTACCACATGATCGGTTTTTCCTCTCTATGAAATATGTCAAGGGTTCCGCAAAGTGAAGGTGAACTCTTGACGTTGAGCCTTGGCGTAAATTTCTCGAAATTCTTCTTGCGAACGGTATTTGATCTTCGGGATCAGCTTGCCGCGCACGCTCACGCGCAGCGGTGATTCGTCGAACGGGTAGGGATCGACACCGACCGTTCGTCCGTCCAGGACTCGAAGCTGAATCTGACCTTGTTCATCGCCGAGTTTTGATGGCGTCGGTTGAATCGTCGCGCCGTAATAAGCCTTGCCTTCTCTGGTGTGCGCGCCTGCGACGGCTACCGCCGTGATGTCGAAGTTCGAGCAGAAAAACAACGATAGCCGATCAAAGACTTGCATCAAAAGGTAATTGTGCCAGATGTGCTCTTGGCTGGTGAGTCCGGCGTACTGTTCCATCCGCCTTAGTTTCTCGATCATTTGCTTGTGCGTGGGTTCACGCTCGGCAATAAATTTTTGCGAATAGGGATCGTCGCGGTCGACCATCGTCGGCATGGTGCCGTAGCGCTTTTGCGGCAAGCCGACGCCGTGCATGCTGACCACCAGACCGGCATAAGGATCCCGCGCCGCGACGTTGTCGATGCCTTTGCCGTAAAATGTCGACCGAAATTCACGGGACGTGCGGGTAAACGGTATGGGCGCGCCTTGCTCGTCGATGGAGGGATAGATGTCCCAATCCCACCAGCCGTTATCGTGGGTTTCCGCGGCCAGAACCATCGATTGATAGGGCTCGAGCTTCGCGAATTGCTCGTTACCCCAATGGGCGGCAAACTGCCCGGCGAGATCGCCGTGATCGTTTTGCGAGATCATTCGATAGGATTCCGAATTTTCCGCGATGATCATGGATAACTCCTTTCGCAGACCCGTATATTCCCCTTTTGCTTTTTGAGCGAGTCAATCAGCCTGGTCAAACTGTGATCTCCATTTTAAATTCGCTCCAGATCTCGTGATAGAGGTCGGTGAAGCCTTTTTCGTTATGGATCTCGAATACGTTGCGCGGGCGCCGAAGCGGCACGTCGAAGATCCGTTTCACCGTGCCGGGCCGGCCGGTGAACAAAACCACCTTGTCCGAAAGCGCGATCGCTTCGGTGAGATCGTGGGTCACGAACAAAATCGTTTTCTTGTTCGCGTCCCAGATCCGCAGGAGCTCGTCTTGCAGAACCAGACGAGTTTGCGCATCCAGAGGCCCGAAGGGCTCGTCCATCAAAATGATATCGGGATCGTAGATAAGCGTTCGAATGATCGAGCCGCGTTTCTGCATGCCGCCGGAAAGCTCGAAAGGATAGTGAGTCTCAAAGCCGGTGAGCTGCATGGTGTCGATGAGCCTTTGCGCGACCAAGGCGCGCTCGGTTTTGGCCACGCCGCGGATCTTCAGCGCGAGCTCGACGTTTTGGCTCAACGTGAGCCAGGGAAAGAGATTGCTGTCCTGGGTGACAAAGCCGACGTCGGAGTTGATCGAGGCGATCTCGCGGCCTTTGTAGTTGAGGCGCCCTTCGTAGGGGAGCGAAATGCCTGCGATAATTTTCAGCAACGTGCTCTTGCCGCAGCCGCTCGGCCCGATGATGGTGGTGAAGGAGCCTTTTTCCACCGGTAGCGTGACATTTTTCAACGCCAGAACGCGTTTGCCCTTGGAGCGATAGGTCTTGGTGACATGAGCGAGGTCGATGATCGGTTCCATTGGGTTCGCTCACGCGCCGACGTTTTTGGCTTCGACTTCCGGGCGCCACTTCAACAGTCGTTTTTCCACCAGCGAAAGCAAGCCGTCGAGAACGACGACGAGCAAAGCCAGGATCGTGACCCCGACGAAAATTCCGTTGGTGTCGTAGGTGCCCTGGTTATAGTTGATGAAAAACCCCAGTCCCTTGGTGGAAGCGATGAATTCTCCCACTACGGCGCCGATGACCGAAAACGGAATGCCGGCGCGAAGTCCGACCATAATGAACGGCAATGTGGCCGGCAAAAAAACTTCGCGCACGACTTGCCAGCCAGACGCGCCCATGATGCGGACGATGGCCACGTAGTCCTCGTTCACCGAGCGCAGGCCGGCGAAGGTGTTGATGAACACGACGAAGAAAACCATCGTGATGATGATCGCGATCTTCGACATCAAACCGATGCCGAACCAGATGACGAAGACCGGCGCCAGCGCGACCTTCGGGATGCCGTTAAAGAGCGTGATGTAAGGATTCAAGATATCGCCGAGCCATTTTATCCGGCCGCAGAGAAAGCCGAGGGCCACGCCGGTGACAGCTCCGATCACGTAACCGGCCGCCATTTCTTTTATCGTCGCATCGAAGTGCTGCCAGATTATACCGGTGGTCACGACATCGACGATCCCGCGGCCGATCTCGATGGGCTGGCTCACCAGGCGGGCAACACTCGGCCATTGCCAGGCGGCAAGTTCCCAAAGCAGAAGTGTGCATAGCCCGGGGAGAAGGACTTGAAGGCCGCGAAAGCTCGCGAGCGCGAAGGTCCGTTGCGGCGATTCGGCGGGGTTCTTATCTGCCAAGCCGGTGGACGCCGAGCTTGTGGCGGTGCGATCTTTCATAAAGTTTGTTTATCGACTTTCGTCCGTGCTCCTTCAAAAATCGCTTTGGAGAAAGATCTCTCACTTCGTTTCGAAATATAGGGAGTGTCATTCCGAGCCGGAGGCGAGGAATCCTTCCTCTAGCATTTTCATTGCTCGAGGAGAGCGCTAAGTCATGAAAACTTTCTGGAGTTCAAATACTTTCAACAACGATCGATTTTTTCCGGCTATACCGGCCTTCCGCTGCTGGGTCACGATGAACTCCAGGCGGGGTCCAAAGAGGGCGTATGGCCATACACCCCTACGAAATTCCCGGATTCCGGGTTGCGCAACCCCGGACTCTGATCCGGGGTTGCCCGGAATGACGACGCATTGTGTTGGCTAGTTCAGTTCCCATACCGAAGCCGGGACTATTGATACAAAGCAAAACGGAAAGATTCCTCGTCGCTTCGCGCACTCGGAACGACAAAGTTGTCATTTCGACTTGAGGAAGAAATCTTTATTAGATAGTCCGTTGCTTTTGTTCGGTCCATGAATAGTTCGGACTACGGTAAATACTGGTTGGTCCAGAACTCACCCTCGGCGGTATTGAGGTCGGATTTGAGCAAGCCCACGGCGACGAACACCTTGTGCATGTTGTCCCATCCCGATTTGGTCATTCTCAAGTTACGCCGAAAGGTCGATCTGCTGTGGCTCATGACGGTCTTCAGAACCGTTGGGTTGATTTTAGGAAACTGCTTGATCAAGAGATCATCGGACTCTGCCGGGTTGTCGATGATCAAATTATTGCCGCGCGCAATCGCCCGCAGCAGAGCTCGCGTCGCGTTGGGATTTGCCTTGATGTAGTTATCCAGAGCATGCACGGATTCGTGGGGGTAGTCTTTGAAGATTTCAATCTCGTTACCGAGTCGGATAAATGTGTAACCCCAACCTTCCAATTCCGGCTGCTCGGTATCGGGAATACCGCCGACGATCATGTCGACCTGGCCGTTCTTGAGCGCATTAACGCGCGCCGCGCCGGCGCCCACCGCAGCGAAGCGCACGTCCGAGTCGGGTTTGAGATTATTCTGCCGCAGTAAATAACGAACCACTTGCGCGGGAGCGCCGCCGACGGTTACGGCACCGATGGTGGTGCCTTTGAGCGCCTGGATTTTTTGTGCGACCGTCATCTTGGCAATCTGACTCTTCACCAGGCCCCGGCTTTCGAGCCATTTGTTGTTGGTTGCGATGTGCCATTCGAGGGAAGCGGGAAAAATGCCCACCGAAAACATGCGATCGCCGCGTGCGCGGGCAACCAGCACGTCGGATGCGGCCGTCGAAACAAACTGCACGTCGCCGTTCATGACTGCCGCCATAGTGACCGCGCCGCCGGTGGTCAAGATATGCTCGAAATCGATGCCTTCTTCGTTGAAGTAGCCCTTGCGCTGGGCAATCCAGATGGGCGCGAAGTCGAGGCCCGCGGTGGAAGTTGCGAGTCTTACCTTAACCGGCGTTTTTGCTTGTGCCCAAAGCGGCGCCGGTGCGCTCAGGAGGATCAACAGAAATGACGAAAGGGCGAGATGTCTAGTCGATCGTTTCACTCGAGCGCCTCCTGAACGCATCGCTGCGGCTAATTCGATGATAGCAAATAATTGATCGCCAACTTTTCAGCGCCATAGTACTCGCGCAAAAATTCTTCCTGGCCTGCATAGCGGCGCTTGGGTATCAACCGGCCGTGAAACGAAACGATCAGTGGATCGATATCGAACGGGAAGGGCGCGACCCTGGCGCGGCTTTCGTCTTTGATCGTAAACGTCAGGATCGTGTCCTCCTTGCCCGGCCGGGTGGGCACGGGGACGTTGCTCATGGTGTTGCTGGGACCGTTTTTACGCTCGGTGCTGTTGAACGGGTAGCGATTGCAAACGAACTGAGCCATCTGATCGTAGACTTCCATGAGCTTGAAGTTGGTCCAGAGTTGTTCTTCGGAGACGAAGCCGCTGTATGCCGGAGAAGTTTTCAATTGCGTTATGAGCTCGGCGCGGTAGTTTTCCTGCTCGGCGAGAAATTCCTTCACCTCCGGGTAGATCGTGTAGTCCGGCATATACGGCAGCAGCCCTCGGCCCTGTGTGAGCAAACCGTCCGAATGCAAGGAAACGATGTAGCCGGAGTAGAGATCTTGCTCGGCGAGGCGCTCGATCCCGTGGCGATAAAAATCCAACCAGACTTTGCCACCGAGATGCTTGATGCTGCCGATGTAATCGGGCGGCAATCCTTCGGCATTCAGCTGCGGTTTAATCTCCCAGTCCCACCAGCCGGTGTCGTGCTCCTGCGCGGCGAGAACCATCGCGGCATAAGGAGAAGGGCGGGCGAAATGATCGTTGCCCCAGTGTGCCGCAAGCCAACCGGCGATTTTCGAATGATCTACCTGCAGGATCAGCAGCAATCGTTTGTCATCGTACGGACAAACCATCATAAGCTTGACCTCCATCCTCGTCGCTGAACATTTTCAAACCCGCTGGCGCGACCCGTGTTGCCGCGGACTAACTTTTTCGTTCAAGGTTCCAAGTGCCAAGTTCAATGTCCGATTCTGACTTGAACCCTTGAACATTGATCGTTGAACAAAGTCGCTACGCCATCAATTCGCGTACCGTCCCGGCAAAAATACTATCAAGCTCGGAGCTCGGCCATGCGGTATTTCCTAATGCGGCGACTGTGTCCTTTTCGGCGTTCGGCACATGCGGCACGTCGGTGCCGAAAACGAGCCGGTTGACTCCCCACGTGGCACGAGCGCATTCCAGGGCTGGACCATGAATGCATGCGGTATCGAAGTAACACCGGCGCAAATAATAGCTGGGCGGATGCGGGCAATTGGAAAATCGTCGATAGCCACGATCGATCCGGTCGACGATCATTGCCAAACTGCCGCCCAGGTGAGACCAGACGATTTTCACGTCGGGACATTCTTCGAGAACACCGGCAAGCGCAAGCCGGGTTGCCGCCATTGCGGTCTCGCCGGGGTAACCGACGGCGAGAAAAGTTCCCGGATCGTTCTGCGGCCCGTCGCAGGGGGAGGTCGGATGGACCAGGACCATGAGCTTGCGCCGGCTCATCTCGCGCCAGAAAGCACGCAGCTCCGGAGCATCCAACGCTAAGTCGCCGATAGTGGTGGTGATGCCGATGCCGGCGGCGCCCGCGACGAGCGCGCGATCTAACTCCCGTAACATCGCGTTCTGGTCTGTACAGGGCAGCACGGCGACGAAGCGAAAGCGCGTTGGGTGCTGTCGGCAGACGGCGGAGAGTCCGTCGTTGATGAAGCGCGCCGCCGTTTCGTCGCTCGATCCAGCCCAACCGACATTCAGTGCGCCGACGGAAAGGATCGCCGTAACGATCCGAGCTTTATCCATGGAGGTCAATCGCTTTGGCAAATTATCCTGCTCAGCCGGCACCGACATGACGTGGCTACCGCGGTAGAGCAGGGACTGGCCGCGCGGATTATCAACGAGCTTGAAGTCAGCCCGGCTTTTGATCACCTGGCTGAGGCAACCTTCGGGATAGATGTGCGCATGAACGTCGATGATTTCGTGAGCAGTCATTAAATTATTCTCGATCTGTCATTGCGGCTTTTATTTTGCGGCTTCCGCTTGTTTTACGAGCTCGAGAACGTAGTCGGGTTTGAGCGGCAATTTTTTTACTTCGACGCCCAAGGCGTTAGAGACCGCGTTGGCCAATGCCGCACCCGCCGCGGTGATGCCGCCTTCGCCGGCGCCTTTGACGCCGAGGGGATTATGCGGGCTGGGAAAATCTTCCGTAGAGATCAACTGGGCTTTGGGCATCTCCATCGCCGTCGGCAACAAATAATCCATGAAGTTGGTCGACAGCGGCTGACCGTCTTCATCGTAGACGAATTCTTCCAACAGAGCGCCGCCGATGCCCTGCGCCAGGCCGCCCGCCATCTGGCCTTCGATGATCATGGGATTGATTTTTCGCCCGACGTCTTCGGTGACGAGATAATCGAGGATTTTTATTTGGCCGGTTTCCTTGTCCACTTCCACGGATGCGACGTGCACGCCGTAGGGAAACGGGCGTTTATCGGTGGCAAAAAAATCTTCTTCGGAGATGCCGGGAGTGATGCCGGTTTTTAGGGCCGGACCAGGAAGCGCGAGGCGGGCCAGGTCCGCGAAACCGAGCGAACGCTCGGGCGCGCCTCGAACCGCAACGCGACCGTCGCGGAGAACTAAGTCGCTGACATCGATTTCCAAATTTGCCGATGCGAGCCGGAGCAGCTTGTCCTTTACTTTGCGCGACGCTCCGACGGCTGCGCTTCCTGCCATCACGGTGGAGCGGCTCGCGTTGCTGCCGTTGCCGTAGGGGACTTTTGCCGTATCGCCGTGGACCACACGCACGTTCTCGATGGGGACCTGCAATTCGTCGGCGACGATCTGGCTCAACGCGGTTGCGATGCCCTGGCCGACCGAGTTGCAGCCGGAGTAGAGAACGACCGTGCCCGCATTATCGACCTCCACCCGGGCATATTCCCACGGGCCGATGCCGCTGGTTTCGACGAAGCAGCCGATACCCACCCCAATGGCACGGCCGTCGAGCTTTGCCGCCGCACAGGTGGCCTTGAGATCTTCGTAGCCGAAGCGTTGTAGCGCGCGCTCGAACTGTCCAGGCAAATCGCCGGTGTCGTAAACCATATAGTGAAAGGGATGCTTGCCGAGATCGTAGGGCATTTCGTCGTGGCGGATCAGATTGCGCCGGCGGACGTCGGCGGGATCGAGCGTCAGACGATGCGCGACCATGTCGAGCAAGCGTTCGCGGACAAAATTCGCTTCGTAGCGCCCGGGGCTCCGATAAGTGCCGACGGGTGTCTTGTTCGTCAGAACGCAAAAAACGTTGCAGCGATAGTTTTTTACTCGAAACGGACCGCGCAGCATCGCAGAGGCGGCGATGGCGGGAACGCCGCCATGAGTTCGAGTATACCCGCCCATATCAAAAAGTATCTCGGCATCCATCGCCATGATCGTGCCGTCTTTTTTGACGCCGATCTTCACCCGGTGCCTCTGTTGGCGCGACTGGTTCAAGGCTTTGAGATTTTCCGAGCGATCTTCGATCCAGCAAATCGGCCTGCGGAAATGCCTGGCGACAAAAGGAATCAAAAAATCTTCCGGGTAGAATTCGCCGCGCGCGCCGAAGCCGCCGCCGACTTCCGGCTCGATGAAATGGATCGAGCTCTGCGGCAAGCCGATCAGCTCGGAGAGAATACGCCAATTTGTGTGGGTCATTTTGGTCGGACCCCACATGGTGAGCAAGCCGCGTCCTTCGTCCCATTCGGCGACCAGGCCGCGATTTTCCAGCGGCACGGCGGAGTGGCGCTGGGTGGAAAATTCCTCCTCGAGGATGAGGTCCGAATCGCGGAAAGCGCCATCGACATCGCCGACGTTAACCTGAAAATTTGCGGCGATATTGCTGGGCGTCGCATCGTGGAGCTGCGGCGCTCCGGGCTCCATGCTGGCGCGCGCATCGGTGACAGCGCCGACGCGCTCGTACTCGACTTCGATCAATTCGAGGGCGTCCTCGGCGATGTAACGGTTTTCCGCGACAACCACTCCGACCGGATCGCCGACGTAGCGCACTTTGGCCGTCGCAATCGGCGTTTGCTGCGAGCGTTCCAGACCGGGAATGACGCCGGTGCGCATGGGAATCGTTTTTACACCCGGCATGTCCACCGCGGTGAGAACGCCGACAACGCCGGGCAATTTAAGCGCGGCCGCCGCATCGATTTTCACGATCCGCGCGTGCGCGTGCGTACTGCGGAGAATCGCGGCGTGGGCCATGCCGGGACGGTGAATGTCACCGACATATTTGCCGATGCCGCGGAGGAGCCGGACGTCTTCTTTGCGCTTAACTCGTGAACCGATGTAGGGCATGCTGCTTAGCCGAAATTTTCGCTATCTTTGATCATTTCCAATGAAGTAGGGCTAATGCAATTCGGTCTCACTTGACCCTCACCCTAACCCTTCCCACGACGTGGGCGAGGGGATCGATGCTTAATTCTTCAACCCGTGTGTAGAGCAAACTGATTGCAATTTTCTGTCTCGCTTCTGCCGTCGCCTTGTCCTTCCCGATTTAGGGGCGAATGCAATTCGCCCCTACACAAGATCGGGAATGGCATCAACGGTTATGCTACCCATTTTGTTTGTCTGGAAAGTCATCAGCATTCGTCATTCCGGCGGAAGCCGGAATCTAGGTGAAACATAGCAACAAATAACCTGGATGCCGGCCGGAGTTTATCCTGAGCAGTATCGAAGGGGAGGCCGGCATGCCGAATTTTAGTTCTCTGCTATAAAAGTAATTTCCGTACACAAACCCTACACAAACATAAACTCAAGATTTGGCGTTATTGATTGTCTTTGCCGCTTCCTGGATGGCCGTGACGATATTCTGATAGCCGGTGCATCGGCACAGATTGCCGCTCAGCCATTCGCGGATCTGCGTTTCGCTCGGATTGGGTGTCTCCTTCAACAACGCCTCGGCGGTCAGCAAGATTCCCGGTGTGCAGAAGCCACACTGCAGGCCGTGCAACTCCCAAAACTTTTCCTGAAGCGGATGGAGCTCCGTCGGACTAGGCGCCATGCCTTCCACGGTTTTGATCTCGGCGCCGTTGGCTTGCACGGCAAAAAGCAAACAGGAGCGCACGAGCTCGCCATTGAACAAGATGGTGCAGGCGCCGCAAACGCCTTGCTCGCAACCGACGTGGGTCCCGGTGAGTCCGAGATCGTCGCGCAAAAAATCGGTGAGAAGCTTGCGCGGTTCGACTTGCCCGGCGTATGCACGCCCGTTGATGGTCAACCGTACCGGCCGGCTGCTCATTGTGTTTTGCCTTTCATCTGCTCGGCTGCGCGTTGAGCTGCTCGCGTGAGCGCGCGCCGTGCGAGCACGGCGCATGCCGCGCGGCGGTATTCAGCGCTGGCGTGAATATCCGAATCCTGTTCCAAGTTTTGGGTGGCGCGTCGCGCCGCCTCGCGAAAAGCCGGATCCGAAGGTCTTTCGCCGAGCAAAAACTCCTCTGCTTCCTGCGAGCGCATCGGCGTCATGCCGGTGAGAGTGAGCCGAGCCTGTTGGATGGTTCCGTTTTCGCCGAGCGCGACGAGGGATGCGGCGCCCGCCAGAGCAAAATCGCCATGGCGTCGGCTGACTTCCTGATAAGACCAGCCGCTGTTCGCGGGCAGGGGCGGCACGCCGATCTCGGTCAGAAGCTCGTCTGGTTCGAGTGCCGTGGTCATATAGGAGACAAAAAAGTCTTCGGCGCGCGCGCTGCGCTGATTGGCTTTCGATCGCAAAGTAAATGAAGCATCCAACGTGACCATCGCGACGGGCAACTCGGCCGAAGGAAATCCATGGGCCAAACTGCCGCCCACCGTGCCGCGGTTACGAATCTGCACATGGCCGATGTAGCTCGCGGCTTCACGAAGCAGCGGACAGCGCTCGGCGACGACCATCGAGCGCTCAATTTCGCGCTGGCGAGTGGTCGCGCCGATGCGCAGCGGACCGCTATCCGTTTTTATATAGCTCAGCTCCTCGACGCCATTCAGATCGATCAGGTGCGCCGGCCGGATCAAGCGGAAATTCATCAGCGGCACAA
>Ga0075425_100002134_pt1 | contig 19626 bp, 20 predicted proteins | sample SoiMethybrSBSTD4_FD_75300 | JGI IMG/M metagenome (GOLD analysis project Ga0075425, IMG submission 75300) | Bulk soil microbial communities from a Populus tree surrounding site in Tennessee, USA - Soil MetaG P. TD hybrid SBSTD4 | ecosystem: Environmental > Terrestrial > Soil > Tree plantation... | reverse complement strand
GCGAAGAATGCCAGGCCGATTGAGAGGCAGTAGTTCATGAAACCCATGTGGAACGCATAGCCGTACACCAGAACCGTAAGAAACGGCGTGAGCGACCACGGCGCGCGGCCCGAAACCGAGCTAATGAAGGCAAATCCTCCCCAAAAGAAAATCAGCACCACGATGGAGACGGCAATCTTTTCTGCGGCCGCGAATCCAAACCAGTTCGCGGCATGCAGCACGATTAAGTCGAAGAGCACGTTGCTCCACTGGTGGACGACGATGACGCCAGAAATTTCATGGCGCTCCACCAGTTGAGCCAACCACGCGTTGTAGATGTGGCTGCCCAAGTCTCCCGCCTGAACGTGCGTGTGCCAAAAGCAAGGAACCAGCAATAGAAGAGAGAGACAAAGAATCGCTGCGACGTTTTGACGCGCAAACTGAAAGGCCGCGCTTGGTGCAAATGCTGAATATTGGGCGGGAGAGGAATCGGCGGGAGTGCGTAGCATAGTTCGGCAGCATTTTACACGGGCACGCCCTGCAAATAGAAAGGCCCCCGAAAAACCCGGGGGCCTTTGCAGGAAACGGGAACTTGGAGTTAGCGGATCGTGGCGTGGCTTTCGCCCAGGCGCTTCAAGCGATCACGCAGGCGGCGCTGCAGCGGAGACGGCGTATTGGGATTGAAAGCCACCAGGTACCACAGCGGCTGGCTGCGATCCTTGCTCAGGTAGGTTAGCGTGGCGGCGTCGGCATTCGGATGGCGTGCGACGTTCTCGCGAATCGCGGCATATGGATGGCGACCGAGACGCTGCAAAGTCTTCGCATTGGAACGCGGGTGCTCGCTAATCAACCGCAAGAGATAAAAATCTTCTTCGGGAGCCTGCTTGGCGAGCTTTTCCAGCATTTCCGGTTTGGCGTCGGCGCTCAAAACCAATCCGATCTTCTCATCCCATGCGGTGTTGATCTGATTCAGTTCCCGGGTGCGCGCGTGAATCAGTTCTTCCAGCGAACGCCGCTCCTGCTGTGCGCGCGCGATGGGCAAATCCGTGCCTTCCAGGGAGTCCAGCACCCGCAGCAAGTGCTGGCGTTCGCCAAAAACGATCTGCGAAGTGCGCGAAGCCGAGTCTTTTTCTTTTTCCTTGTGCTGCACTAAATCCGAACGTCGCATGTCACGTTGCTCCTGCCCGCTTCCCCCAAGAACCACGCAAACGGGCAAATCGTGCGCCGAAAAAGCGAAAAGGGTCCCAGAAGATTTCCGCAAGGCGATTATGTGGCGCTGCACTGGTAGGGTAAAGTTTTGTGAAACGGTTTGTGCCCGATGCGGTACGGCCCAATTTTTTCTTGCGACAAAACGCGGCGGAGTCACGCGCGTTGTTCGCGAGCAATACGCTTTCGGAAGAGGACCAACGATGTCGGCGTTTACCGAACACAAGGATGAGCTGGAACACTACGAGCAGATGTATGGCAAGGAGCGCGGCCGGCTGGCGGTGGGACTCGATCGGCTGACGAACGCGTTAGTGCTGGTCGGGCAGCACGGCGTGTACTGCACGAGCCAGCGTAATCCGACCGTGCCGGCAATGGATATCCGCATGATCACGCAGGAGCTGGTTCACGCCAAGGAACTGGTGCAGTCCGTGATGGAAGAGATGCGGAAGGCGCGAGAAGAGAAGAGGAATTCACAGAGTTAAAGCCTGCTCGGACTGTCGGTACTCCGCCGAGTTATTTTTCAACTAGGAAGGGATTGCTGTGACGTTCCTGGCCGATGCTGGTGGGGAGGCCGTGGCCGGGATGTACTACGGTATCGTCGGGCAGAGCGAGGAGTTTGGTCAGCAGCGACTCCATGATTTTTTCCATCGAGCCACCCCACAGATCGGTACGCCCGATGCTGCCCGCGAAAAGCGTGTCTCCAGCGAAGAGAACAGGAGTTGCGACGGTGACCTTGCCTGCGTCGGGAGGAAGGAAGAGACAGGTACTACCCGGCGTATGACCGGGCGTGTGAATCACCTGCGCTGCAAGATTGCCCCACTGCAGCGTATCACCTTCGCGCAAGAAGTGATGCACTTCGGTAATCGGCGGAGGCTCGATGCCGAGAAAGCCGGCTTGCATTTCCATCGCCTGATAGAGCGGAACATCGTCGCGGTGCATCAAAACAGGAGCGCCGGTGTAATCGTGAAGTTTCTTCAGGCCGCCGACGTGGTCAATGTGGGCGTGCGTGCTGACGATGGCTTTTACGGTGAGTCTGTGGCGGCCGAGGATGTCCATGATGCGGTGGATTTCGTCGCCGGCGTCGAGGACGATGGCTTCCCGCGAGACGGGATCGCCGATGATGGAGCAATTGCACTGCAGCAGGCCGACCGGAATAGTGAAGTGCAGCATGCGCTGGCCGTTTTGAACAACATTCGATCCGCCATTTTTTGCACCGCGAGCATCCGACATGTGGTCAGTATAGCATTCGCGCGATGTGACCGGCCGGCGCGACGCTGCCGTTGGCAGCGCATTTGTTACACTGCAAGCGAGAGATGAGTGAAGCTGCGACAAGACCGGTGATGGAGACCCCGCTGCTGGCACTGCATAAGAGCGCAGGCGCGCGGATCGGGACGTGGTTTGCGTGCGCGCTGCCAGACAACTTTTCTGGCGCCGCTCACGGCGGCGGCTTCACGGATGACTGGATTGCGGAGTATCGCGCTGCACGAGAAACCGTCACGTTGATTGACAAGAACTATCGTGCGTTCATCCGCTTTGGCGGACCGGATCGCACGCGTTACCTCAACGCGATTCTGACCAATAACATCAAGGATCTGGCGGATGGGCACGGCGTGGTGTCGCTGTTTCTGAATCCGCAAGGTCGGATTCAGGCGGAGATCGAAACTTACGCGACCGGCGAAAGCTTGTGGTGCGTGACGTTTGCGATGATTCGCGAGGCGCTGGTCCCGGCGCTGGACAAGTACATCATCATGGATGACGTGATGCTGACCGATGAGACGGAGATCTTTGGCACGCTTGCGCTGGAAGGCCCGCGTGCGGCTGAGCTTGTGAAGAAGTTGGCGGGAGTCGATCTGAAGGACCTGGACGAGCTGGAGTTTCGCGAAGCTGAAGTGGCCGGAATTTCCTGCGGAGTGACCAAGCGGTCGCCGGGAGGAATTGCTGGCGCGGAATTTCTGGCAGGACGCGCAGATTTGCCGAAGCTGTGGGAGATTTTGCGAGAAGAAGTGACGAAGGCCGGTGGGCGGCCAATGGGATATGAGGCGCTGAGCGCGCTCCGGCTGGAGCAAGGAATTCCGTGGTTTGGCTACGACTTTGGCGAAAAGCAGATTCCGCATGAAGCGGGCTTGCAGGACTCACACATCAGCTACACGAAAGGCTGCTACACCGGGCAGGAAATTGTGGAGCGGGTGCGCTCGCGCGGACAAGTGAACCGGGTGCGCGTGTTGCTGAAGTTTTCAGGCATAGAAGTTCCGGCGAGCGGCGCTTCCCTGCTCGCCGCCGATGGCAAGGAAGCTGGATTCGTCACGCGCGCAGCGTATTCCCCGCTGCTGCAAGCTCCCATCGGCATGGGCTACATTCGCCGGGAAAACAGCTCCCTCGGCAGCGAGCTCGCTATCGCATCCGGCAAGGCCTTCGTTGTCGCCGCACCAAACCCGCACTCTTGAAAGCGCAGGGTGTGGCACCCCTATACTCCAAGTCCGCTTAACTTCGCGCCTCCCTGCACTGCTTAGCGTCCACAGACTAAGACGGCTGCTCAAATCGCCGGGATTTGTAATGGCCGCGGTGGTGTCGGTTGGGCTGGGAATTGCCGCAAACGCGACGATCTTTGCATTGGCGAGCTGATCTGTTCTGAAGCCTGCTGGCGAAGCTAGTTTTTGCTGTAGACGCGGACGTAGTCTACGAGCATTTGTTGCGGGAATTGGGTGGTTGCGTCGGGATTTTTGGGCCAGTCGCCCCCGACAGCTACATTCAGGATGATGAAGAAGGGGTGGTCGAAGACCCAGCGGCCGCCCTTGGGCCATTCGGCTTGGGTGAAGGTGGCGTAGTTGTTGGAATCCACGTAGAAGCGCACGACGCCGGGTTCCCACTCGACGGCGTAGAGGTGGAAGTCGTCGGCGTAGTTCTGTCCACCTGGCAGCGGTGTGCCTTTTGAAGCGTCGGACGTTGGCGCGACGAAGCTTGGCGCGTGGAGCGAGCCGTAGTCCATGCCGGGTTCGCGGCCGATGTTTTCCATGATGTCGATCTCGCCGCAATCGGGCCAGTCGACGCGATTGATGTCATCGCCGAGGAGCCAGAAGGCTGGCCAAATTCCCTGCCCGCGTGGAATTTTGATGCGCGCTTCAAAGCGGCCGTAGGCTTGCGCGAAGAGACCCTGCGTCTTGAGGCGCGCGGAAGTGTAAGGCTGGGTGATTCCGTCGGCCCCGGTGTACTGCTCCTGGCGCGCGGTGATGACCAGATTTCCGCCGGCGATTTGGGCGTTCTCCGGCCGTGAAGTGTAGCTCTCGAGTTCGTGATTGCCCCAGCCGTTGCCGCCGAGGTCGTGGGTCCATTTCTTGGGATCGGGCTTGGAACCGTCGGAGGCGTTGAATTCGTCGGACCAGGCTAGTCGCCACAGAGATGAGGTAGAGGACGTTGAGGAGGTAAAGGAAGTAGAGGAGACCGCGTTGCCCGCTAAGGCGACTGCGACAAATACAGAAAGGGTTATTCCGAGCCGGCGTGTCGACAAAAGGCGATCCCAGTCAAGATGCCACACGAAAGGGTGGCGCTACGCAAAACCTTAGGCGATGTTGAGGGCGCGCTTGAAGGAGCCCTTTTCGGAGTCGATCTTCTTTTGCAGCTGGAGGATCGAGTAGAGCAGCGCTTCGGGGCGCGGGGGGCAGCCTGGGACGTAGACGTCCACAGGGAGAACTTGGTTGCAGCCCTGCACGATGGCGTAGTTGTTGAAGACGCCGCCGGAAGTCGCGCAGGCACCCATGGAGATGACCCACTTGGGTTCCGGCATTTGATCGTAGAGCTGGCGAACGATCGGGGCCATTTTTTGCGAGAGGCGTCCGGCGACGATCATGAGGTCGGCCTGGCGAGGCGACGGGCGGAAAACTTCGGCGCCGAAACGGGCGACGTCAAAACGGGCGGCGGCCATGGACATCATTTCGATGGCGCAGCAGGCGAGTCCGAAGCCGAGGGGCCAGATGGAGCTTTTGCGGGCCCAGTTTACGGCTTTATCGAGCGTGGTGAAGATGATGCCTTCGTCTTCAAGGAGCTTGCCAAAATCGTCCGGGCGAGTCAGCGTGACATGTTTGCCGAGAGATGTACTCATGTGGCCTCAGGGATATTTTGGCATAGAGCCGCGGTTGAGACAATCGGATGCGCGATGATTTGGCGAACTGCGGAGCCCATGGTTGGAGGATTTTTATGCGTTAGTTGCCAATCCATCTCCTACCTGCAACGATCGGGCGGGGGCAATCTCCTTCCAGCTGACTTCCCCTCGGAAACTGTGCAGATCGCTTAACTTTTGGCGCGGCCTTTTGGCGGATCTGGACCTTACGTCAACAGCAAGCGGGCGTCGATTCCGATCAGATCTCGACCGTGGTGGAGGGCAAATCGGCAGACGAAATCAGAGTCATCAGCAAGAGCGTATGCCCGCTATCGCCTGCCTGATCGGTGTTTGGCCGCGCGATGTTCAACTGGGGAACCGGCAGTCAAGGCCCCTTCACACGCTGGCGGCTTTGGCTTTGGGGCGCGCGGTCTTATCCTGCCAGGCTTTGCGCAGGTCTTCGCGGCGCGCGAGGACTTGCGCCTTGGCGTCGTCGAAGCTGGCGTAGACCTTCGTGCCCTTGATGGTGTTGCAGGGCGCGCAGCAGGCTACGAGATTGTCGGCGTTCTTCTTCCCTTTTCTGGCGCGCGGGACGACAAAATCCACACGCATGATTAGCGCGTTTTCAAAGCTGGCGCGGCCGTCCAATCCGCAATACTGGCAGACGTAGTTGTCGCGCTCGAGAATCTTGCGGCCTTCTTCTACGGTTACCGGAGAATCTACCAGCGAAAGAGAAACGAGGTTAAGCGGCATGAGGACCTCCTTGAGCGGAAGCCGTGCGCGGACCGGAAAAGGACGACTTCCAGACTGATGTGTGGAGGAAAGGTAGGACGGGCTTTGGTTGGTGTCAATACCGGATGCGAGCTAGACGCCGGTGATCCAGTGGGCGATGGCGAGCCAGGCAGGGGTAGTGCCCCCAAAGATCGCTCCGAAGACGAACAGGAGGAAGGCGACGGTGCTCCAAATCCAGGCAACGTGGACGCGTTTGCGCGTGAAAAGATCGTAGGCCATACACGCGAGCAGTAAGGCGAGCTGGACGCCCAAGGTCTTTGGTAACACCGCGCTGGTGGTGAAGATGAAAAAGATGCGTGCGACGGCCGGCGTCAGGAGAAGAATTGTGGCGCCGACCATGAGGCGCTTATGAGTTTCCGGGCGGTTGCGCAAAAGGTACGCCGCGGCGATGAGCGCAACAAACGCAAACAGACCCAAAAGTTGGAAGGCCAGGAAAGAAAGTGGATGCGGGCCTCCGGGCGGAGTGAAGCCGCGCTGCGCGGCCTGCACCGACATGATCCAGCCGAGCGCGAACATAGCGACAACGATGGCCATGCTCGCATAACCGAGCTTTTTGTGAACCTGAATCTTCCTGGTGGAAACCAGCAAGGCCTGCGTGACCAGGACCACCAGCCAACTGGAAAAGACGACGCCGTGAACGATGAAAAGCGACGGCAAGTGCAACTTGGCGAAGAAGCCGTTGAGATAGAACGTGCGCGCGAAGCCGGCGAAGACGAGTGCGGCGGTGAGGATGGTGATCGAGAGGTAGAAACGGCGGTCGCGAAGACGCGCCGACAATGCGCTGCTTTGAGCCGGGCTCGTGGCCATGTTTTCCCTTACCTGGTTGAGAGAACTTGGCGGCAGTTTAGCACAAGGGTTGCCGCTCACGAGCCAGGCGCAACGCCAGAAGGTCTAGTCAACCTTTAGAACGACTTTCCCGAATTGGGCGCCGGATTCGAGATATTCGTGGGCGAGGCGGCACCCGGCTAGCGGGAAGGTGCGGTCGAGGACGGGCTTGAGTTCGCCGGCGGCGACGAGTTTGAGGACGGTGGCAAACTCGGATTTGTTGCCCATGTAGGAGCCGAGGATGGAGAGCTGACGGCTGAAAAGGAACCGGAGGTCAATTTTGGCGTCGAAGCCGGTGGTGGCGCCACAGGTGACCAGGCGTCCGCCGCGGGTAAGGCTGGCGACGCTGTCTTCCCAAGTGGCGGTGCCAACGTGTTCGAAGACAACGTCCACACCGCGCTTGGCGGTGAGGCTGCGGACCTCGTCTTTGATTTTTTGGGTGTGATGATTGATGGTCTCGTCGGCGCCGAGCTCTTTTGCCCTGGCGAGTTTGGCGTCGTTACCCGCAGTGGCGATGACGCGGCAGCCGAGGAATTTGGCGATTTGAATGGCGGCGGAGCCGACGCCGCTACCTGCCCCTAGGACTAGGACGCTTTCGGCGGGCTGAAGCTGCGCGCGAGTGAGCAGCATGTGCCAGGCGGTCTGGAAAACGAGCGGGACGGCAGCGGCCTCCTCGAAGGAGAGATTTTCGGGGTACGGGAAGCAGTTGACCTCGGGGCAGCGGACGAATTCGGCGCAGCCACCGTCAATCATGTAGCCGAGATTGGTGAACTGCGGGCAATAGTTGTCACGGCCGGCGAGGCAGGCGGCGCATTTCCCGCAGGTGACGCCGGGAGCGAGGACCACTTTTTGGCCGGGTTTAACGTTGGTGACACCTGCACCGATTTTTTCGATGACGCCGGCGATGTCGCTGCCGGGAATGTGTGGGAGCGGGATAGAAACGCCGGGGAGGCCGCCGCGGACCCAAAGGTCGAGGTGATTGAGCGCACAGGCGCGCACGCGAACGAGGACCTCGCCGGCGCGGGGTTCGGGTTCGGGGACGTCGGTGTAGCGGAGGACGTCGGGGTCACCGTGGTGGTCGAAGAGGATGGCTTTCATACGTTAGCCTCAATAGGGCGAGCAGAAAATATAGCAGAGCTACAGGGTAATGCCCCGGCGCGTTGACAGGCTCGGAAGGGCGGCTTAGGCTGAGACTAAAGCCATGGACCTGTTTGAGGAAATTGTGAGGATGCGCAAGGCCGGAATGCGCGGGGCGCTAGCCACGATTGTGCATACCAACGGCTCGATCCCGAGCTATGAGAGCTCGCGGATGCTGGTGCGCGACGACGGGTCGATTGTGGGAACAATTGGGGGCGGGTGTGTGGAAGCGGACGTGTGGGCGGCGGCGAAAGAAGTGATGGAGAGAGAATCGCCGCGGAAGATGGTGTTCACGCTGAACAACGAGGCGAGCTACGACAACGGGCTGATTTGCGGCGGCACACTAGAAGTGTTTGTGGAGCCGATCTTGCCGCAGCCGGTGGCGTACATTTTTGGCGGTGGGCACATTTCGATGGCGCTGGCTAAATCAGCGAGCGCGGCGGGATTCGGGATTGTGGTGATCGATGATCGGGAGCAGTTCGCGAACAAAGAGCGGTTCCCGATGGCGCAGGAGCTGTACACGAGTTACGAGGATGCGTTCGCGCGGCTGCTGCCGAATGCGGCGTCGTACTTGGTGATCGTCACACGCGGACATCGCGACGACATGCGCGTGCTGGCGTGGGCGGTGCGGACGCAGGCTCGCTACATCGGAATGATCGGGAGCAAGCGCAAAGTCATTTCGGTTAATCAAGCGCTCGAGAAAGAAGGCTACGGGCCGGAAGAGTTTTCGCGAGTTTACGCGCCGATGGGATTGGAAATTGGGGCGCTTTCGCCGGAAGAGATCGCGATCAGCATTACGGCGGAGTTGGTGGCTGTGCGTCGCAATTGGAGTTTAGCCCAGCACAAAAAGTTGCAGCGCGAGCAGCGGGAGTCCGCAGTCCAGCATTAACGCTTCGCGCTACTCAGGATGGTTATGCTGGCTGCCGTGATTCTGTCCGGCGGTGCGTCGCGCCGCATGGGTTCGCCTAAAGCTCTGGTGTCCTACCAGGGCGCGTCGTTTCTGGAACATTTGTTGAGTGTGACGCGGCATCCTGCGATTGGTGCGCGGCGCGTTGTGCTGGGCCCCGATGCGGAGACGATTTTGCAGCAGGTTGCTCTGGCGCCGGACGAAGTCGTCGTTAACAAAGAATGGGAACGCGGGCAGCTCACCTCGATACATGCTGCCTTGCGCAGTTTGCCGGCGGAAACTGAGGGAATGCTGTTGTGTCCCGTGGATCATCCGCTGGTAAGCGCGGCCGTGGTGAACATGTTGATTGCGACGTTCCTCGAAACGCGTGCGCCGGTCGTGTTGCCAATGTTCGAGGGACGGCGCGGACATCCCGTGATTTTTTCCGCGGCGGTTTATGACGAGCTGCTACGGGCGCCGCTGGAAACGGGAGCAAGAGCGGTGGTGTGGGCGCACCAGAGCGACCTACAGGAAGTTTCGACGACAGAAGAGGGATGCGTAGTCAATTTGAATGATCCAGACGCCCTTCTGAAGGCTAAGATCAAGCCGTTGTAGCTGACGGTGTCGTGAATCAGGGCTGGAGCTTTTTGGCGATGGCGCGAGCGGCGTCTATGGCCAGATGTGCGCCATGAATGGTTTCGGCTGGCAAACCGCCAAGTGACTGCGACAGATCTTCAATAGAGATCTGGCGGAGCTTTACCACACCGTTTCCGCCGATAAGCTCGGTTAGACGTGAAGCGCAGGCGATCGCGGTTGTGCAGCCACGGCAGAGGAAGCGGGCTTCCGCGATTCTTCCCTGCTCGACCTTGACGGCTAGCTTCAGGATGTCGCCGCAGACCGGGTTGCTGACTTCAACGCAAGCAGTTGATGCGGCGAGTTCACCGGCGTTGCGCGGATTCTGGAAGTGGTCGAGGACTTCCGGAGAAAACATAGTTTGAGTATGACGAGTAACGAGGGCGCGCAGCAAGTCAGCTATTTCGTCGCTAGCAGACTACGAGGCACTTTTTTCGAGTTGATTGCCGCGCTGGATACAGCCACATGGCGCCCCGAATCGAGTATTCTTTCTGCTAAGGGCCGAGCATGAGCCTGGAGGTTGTCGCTGCCGTCATCGAACGGTCCGATCGACGCTTGCTGATCGGGCAACGCCGGTCGCACGACAGCTCGCCCTTGAAGTGGGAGTTTCCCGGCGGGAAGGTTGAGCCCGGCGAATCCGCCGCGCAAGCGCTCGCGCGCGAGCTGCGCGAAGAGCTGGGCGCAACACTGCTGCGCTCCGTTCCGCTCGCCCGGGTGGAGCACGACTACCCAGATCGCGGCACTGTCGCCGTCTCGTTTTTCGCGGCCGCGATCAAGTCCGAAGAATTACGGCCAACCGCATTCCGACAAGTCGCATGGGTACTTCCGCGCGAGCTCAACCAATACGACTTCCTTCCCGCGAACGCCCGGTTGGTTGCGGAATTGGCCACGGGCCGTGTCAAGCCGGCTGATATCCTCCGGTCGGCAGCGGGAGAAGCCGGTTCGAGCGGGCAGTGATGGACTGGAAACCCATTGCTTGAACGGCCTTGCGACATTTCCGCCTGCGTACTATTTTGATTTCTGGGGACGCACCTGCAAATCGCGGATCTCTGGCACTGAAGGTTTATTGCCGCGGTCCCAACAATTCTCTTCCCAATGATTAACGGCAAACGAATCCTGGTGGTGATGCCGGCCTACAATGCCGCCAAGACCCTGGAGCAAACGTACAAGGAAGTTCCCCGCGAATTCGTGGATGAAATCATTCTGGTGGATGACGGCAGCCATGACTCCACCGCCCAGGTGGCTGCCCAGCTTGGCCTGACCACTTTTGTGCATAGGCAGAATCTTGGTTACGGCCGCAATCAGAAGACGTGCTACCGCGAAGCCCTGCGGCGCGGCGCGGAAATCGTTGTAATGCTCCACCCGGACTACCAGTATTCGCCAAATCTAATCGTTTCGTTGGCGGCAATGATCGCCTATGGCGAGTATGACGTAGCGCTAGGATCGCGCATCTTGGGAGTCGGTGCCCTGAAGGGCGGAATGCCGCTCTACAAATACATTGCAAACCGTTTACTGACTTTCTTCGAGAATTTGCTCTTGAAGTACAAGCTTTCCGAGTATCACACGGGCTATCGCGCCTTTTCACGAACGGTTCTGGACAGCCTTCCGCTGGAAGCGAACAGCGATGATTTCGTGTTCGATAATCAGATGCTCGCGCAAATTGTGTACTTCGGCTATCGCATGGGCGAAGTTTCCTGCCCTACACGCTATTTCGCCGAGGCCTCCAGCATCAATTTCTGGCGGAGCTGCAAATACGGGCTGGGCGTTCTGGCCACGTCGCTGCAATTCCGGCTGCAAAAGTGGGGACTAGCCAGCTTCCGCATCTTCAGCACGGAAGGCCACAAGCTTCTGCCTGATTATTACGTCATGGTGAAAGAGTGAGTTCGATTCCCGCGCCCCCGCCTTCTGAGAGCGCGACGCCTTCGCAGGAAAAAGAAATTTCACCCTGGCTCGTCGCAGCCACCCTTGCTGCACTCACCTTTCTCGCATACTGGCCTATTTTTTCGAATGGTTTCGTAAATTACGACGACGACGGCTATGTCACGCAGAACCACGCCGTCCAGCAAGGCCTTTCTTTCGCCAACGTGGCATGGGCTTTTCGCGCGACGGTGATGGCCAACTGGCATCCATTGACATGGCTCTCGCACATGGCCGACGTGCAGCTTTTCGCCAATCATGCCGGGGGCCATCACGCCACTAGCCTGATCCTGCACGTAACAAACGTGATTCTGCTTTTTTTCCTGGTCCGCGCGGCGACCGGTTTCGTTTGGCGCAGCGCCGCTGTCAGTGCGTTGTTTGCCCTGCACCCATTCAACGTTGAGAGCGTTGCGTGGATTTCCGAGCGAAAGACGCTGCTCTGCACCCTGTTTTTGTTCTTGTCCCTGTTTGCTTACGGCTGGTACACGCGGAAACCCGGCGTGGGTCGGTATCTGCTGGTCGCCGTCCTGTTCGCGCTGGGCCTGGCGTCCAAGCCAATGATCATTACCCTGCCTTTCGCGCTGCTGCTGCTCGACTATTGGCCGTTGAACCGGTTACCGGTGCCGGACAGCCAGGAAAACCGCAAACTCTTTCTCAGCAAGCTTTGCCGGTTAATCCTGGAAAAGTTACCGCTGTTTCTCTTGTGTGCGGCCAGCGCTTACATCACGGTGTTCGCCCAGGGCCACTCCCACGCGGTGGCGTCTGTGGTCGATATGCCGTTGCGGGCGCGCGTCGCCAATGCTCTCTGGTCTTATGTGGTCTACCTCGCAAAGGGTATTTGGCCACTTCGCCTGGCCATTTTCTACCCCCACCCGGAAGGCAGTCTTCCGCTCTGGAAGCCGGGGTTAGCCACGGTCTTCATGCTGCTTTTTTCAGGATACTGCCTGCTGCGCCTACAGCGGCGATACTTGCTCACCGGCTGGCTTTGGTACCTCGGCTCGCTGGTGCCGGTGATCGGCTTTGTCCAGGTGGGTAGGCAAGCGATGGCCGACCGCTACGCGTACACACCCTTCCTGGGGATTTTCGTACTCGTCGTGTGGTCTCTGGCGGAGAGCTTTCCCTCAAGCGTTCAACGTTCGCGTGTTCTGGCCGGTATCACCGGAATATTTCTTTTGTTCTTCGCGGGGCTCACGTGGCGGCAAACGACCTACTGGAAGGACAGTTTTTCTCTCTTCGGGCATGCGCTGCAAGTGGTGCCTGCCAACTACATGGCGGAGAATAATCTTGGCAGCGCCTACGTGGACGCCGGGGACATCGATACAGGCTATCAGCATTTTTTGCGGGCTACCCAGGAAAGGCCAAAATATGGCCTCGCTCACTACAACTTGGGAAATATGCTGCGCCGGAAAAATCGCCTGGCGGAAGCGGTCGTCGAACTTCAGCTGGCCGTCCAATACGCCCAGGATCCGGCGCAACTGGCGAACGCCTTTCATAACCTGGGCGTAGTCTGGATTGAGCAGAACAAACTGGCTGAAGCACGGGCCGCATTCACTGAAGCGTTGACCGCTCAGCCTCAAAAACAGAATAGCTATGTCGCACGGGGCCTGGCTGAGTTCCGGATGGGCGATTACGCAGCAGCAGAAGCAGATTTCGCTACAGGAGCGTCGTTAAGCCCGGATGGCGCAGCCGTTTATTGGCTGGGACGATCACGCGAAGCGCGCGGAAACATCAACGGCGCTATTGAAGCTTACCGAACTGCGCTGGCCTTACAACCAGAATTGCAGGAAGCAAAAGAGCACCTGGACGCGGCCACCTCAGGTCGCGTGTCCTTTTTGCCGAACGCAAACTGATTGTGCCCATAGCCGGCGGACGTCGCGGCGTTCCGTTATGCCAGCACAGGGTTGCGTTTATCTTTGCTGATGCCGAGTTCCTCGGCGGCCTTCTCAACGGTTTTGCCGTCGAGCTTTCCGTCGAGGCTGAGCTCGTAAAGTGTCGCGAGCGTGATGAATCTGGCATCCACTTCAAAGAAGTCGCGCAGCGCCGTGCGGCCTTCGCTGCGGCCGAAGCCGTCGGTACCTAGCGCGGCCAGTCGGCGCGGCATCCACTTGGCGATCATGTTGGGTAAGGTCTTGAGGTAGTCTGATGCGGCAACCAGCACGCCCTGCGAATCGGCCAGACATTGTGAGACGTACGGGACCTTCGGCTTTGCGCCGGGGTTGAGCCGGTTCCAGCGCTCGGCTTCGATGGCGTCCACGTAAAGTTCCTTATAACTCGTGACGCTCCACACGTCCGCCGCCACGCCGAATTTTTGTTCGAGGATCTGCTGCGCGCGCAGCGCTTCGTTCAGAATCGCTCCGCTGCCGAACAGCTGAGCCTTTAGTTTTGCTTTCTTATTCGTTGAGGCACGGAACTTGTACATGCCTTTCAGGATTCCTTCACGCGCCCCCGCCGGCATCGGAGGCATCGCGTAAGGCTCGTTCATGACGGTGATGTAGTAGAACCAGTTTTCTCCGTCCTTGTACATGCGGCGGATGCCGTCCTGAACGATCACGGCGATTTCATACGCGTAGGCCGGATCGTAAGCCTTCAGGTTCGGAACGGGCAACGCCAGGATGTGGCTGTTGCCGTCCTGGTGCTGCAATCCTTCGCCCGAAAGAGTGGTGCGGCCAGAAGTACCGCCCAGTAGAAAGCCGCGGGTGCGCATATCGGCTGCAGCCCAAACGAAGTCGCCAATGCGCTGGAATCCGAACATGGAGTAGTAGATGAAGAACGGAATCGTGTTGATCCCGTGGGTGGCGTATGCGCTTCCCGCTGCGATGAACGACGCCATCGAGCCAGCTTCTGTAATTCCCTCTTCCAGGATCTGTCCGTCCTTGGCTTCCTTGTAGAGCAGCAGCGTATTCATGTCGACGGGCTCATACTTCTGCCCGCCGCTGGCGTAAATACCGACCGTGCGGAACAACGACTCCATACCGAAGGTGCGCGCTTCGTCCGGCACGATCGGTACAATCAGCTTGCCGATTTCCGAATCCTTGAGCATCTTGCGCAGCATGGCCACGAAGGCCATCGTGGTCGAAACTTCGCGGTCCTCGCTGCCTTCAGTGAATTCCTTAAACAGCTCATCGTGGTCGGCGACCAGCGGTTTGGAGCGAGCGCTACGCGCCGGCGTGTAGCCACCGAGCGCTTCTCTGCGCGCACGCAGATATTGAATTTCGATGCTGTCGTCTGACGGCCGGTAGAACGGCACGGTCGCGCAGTCTTCGTCGTTGAGCGGAATGCCGAAGCGCGAACGAAATTCGCGCAGCTCTTCCTCGTTGAGCTTCTTCTGCTGGTGCGTTACGTTCTTGCCTTCGCCCGCTTCGCCAAGGCCGTAGCCCTTGATGGTGCGCGCGAGAATGACTGTCGGGCCGCCTTTGTGTTCCACGGCTGCTTTGTACGCCGCGTAGACTTTGCGAGGATCATGCCCGCCGAGGCGCAGCCGCCGCAGCGCTTCATCCGGCAACGGTTCGACCAGCTTCAACAAACGCTCGTCGTTTCCGAAAAAGTGTTGACGCACGTATGCGCCGGAGGAGACCACCAGCTTCTGGTATTCGCCGTCCACCAGTTCGCCCATGCGCTTGACGAGCAAGCCTTCGGTGTCGCGCTCGAGAATAGGATCCCACTCGCTGCCCCACAGCACCTTGATGACGTTCCAGCGAGCGCCGCGGAACGCGGACTCGAGTTCCTGAATGATCTGGCCGTTGCCGCGAACCGGCCCGTCCAGCCGTTGCAGGTTGCAATTGATGACAAAAATCAGATTGTCGAGATTTTCGCGCGAGGCCAGCGTGATTGCGCCGAGCGATTCGGGTTCGTCCGTCTCGCCGTCGCCGAGGAATGTCCATACCTTCGCGTCGGTCGCCGGCTTCAGGCCGCGATTTTCCAGATAACGGTTGAACCGCGCCTGGTAAATCGCCATCAGCGGGCTTAATCCCATGGAAACGGTGGGAAATTCCCAGAAGTCCGGCATCAGCCATGGGTGCGGGTAGGAAGAAAGCCCTCCACCTGGTTTCAATTCGCGCCGGAAATTCTCCAGCTGCTGCGTGCTGATACGGCCTTCCATAAACGCGCGCGCATAAATTCCCGGCGCGGCGTGTCCCTGGAAGTAAATCGTGTCACCCTCGAAGTCCGTAGTCCGCCCTCGAAAGAAATGATTGAAGCCGACTTCATAGAGTGTGGCCGCCGACGCGTACGTTGAAATGTGCCCGCCGATGTTGTGCTCTTCGCGGTTCGCGCGGACTACCATCGCCAGCGCGTTCCAGCGAATCAGCGATTTGATCCGCCGCTCCAGCTCCTGATCGCCGGGGAACAGCGGCTCCAGCCGCGCGGGAATCGTATTCGCATAAGGCGTATTTGCCGTAAACGGCAGGTCAATTCCGCTGACCTTCGCGTGGGCCCGCAAACGCTCCAGAATTTCGGTAGCCACTTCCGGCCCGCTCGATTCCAGCACCGAATCCAGCGACTCCAGCCACTCCTGAATCTCCACATCCTCCACGTGATGAGGCTGTGTGTACGTCTCGTTGGTCATTTTCGCGTTGTCCCTTTTTGGATACCCTGCTTCATGCAGTGCCACGGTCGCCGTCCTTATCTGGCCATAAGCTAAATAGAATACACTGCCGTAGGATGCCTTGCATCTCCACAAATCGATTTTCTAATTTGAAATTGCTGCGCGTTGCTTTCTACAGCGTGCGTCCGCCATCGAGCACTAATGTGTGCCCCGTCAGGAACTCCGCCGTCGCCAGGTACACCACGGCATCCGCAATATCCGAAGGTCTGCCTGTTTTCTTTAGCGGCGCAAGCTTGACGAACTCTTGTTCCCATTCCGGTGGATCGCCCTGCATCGTAATCGTCCCCGGCGCAATTGCGTTCACGCGCACATCGGGCGCCAGCGCCTTCGCCAAACTCTTCGTTAAATTGATCACGCCCGCCTTGGCGACGGAGTGGCCAATGAATCCCGGCCAGCCCAGCACACCTCCGGTATCTGCAAAATTCACAATCGCGCCTTTCGAACGCCGCAACATCGGTGCCGCTGCCTGCGCCACAAAAAAGGGAGCCTTCACATTGGTGTCGAGCGAAGCGTCCCAAACCTCTTCTGTCGTAGAAATCACACTCCCAGGCAAGAAGTTCGCTGCACTGTTCACCAGCAAGTCCAACCGCCCAAGCTCATTTCCAACCTGCAGCAGCAGCTTGCGAATCTCAGGCACGCTGCGCAAGTCAGCTGCAAGCGCGACCGCCTTCTGTCCCATCTCCTCGATCTTGCCAACCACTTCCGCGGCTTCCCGCGCCGAACTTCCATAGTGCACCGCGACATCCATTCCCTCTTCCGCGAGACGCAGCGCCACGGCTCGCCCCAACCGCTTCCCGGCGCCCGTCACCAGGGCCACTTTGCCTTTCAACTCGCCATCCATAGCCGCCAAACTTATCACAGCTTGCGATGCAAATTTCACAGCTCACTAGTCACGAATCACAGCTCGCCCTTACAATTCCATCGCAATCATACGGAGCCACCATGCCTCTCGACATTCTCGCTATCGCCGCTCATCCTGACGACGTCGAACTCACCTGCGGCGGCACTCTCCTCAAATCCGCGCAGCAAGGTTACAAAACCGGCATCCTCGACCTCACAGCAGGCGAAATGGGTACGCGCGGCACTCCCGAAACACGCGCCAAAGAAGCGGTACTGGCTGCCAAAATCCTTAAAGTCAGCTACCGCGGCACGCTCGGCGTTCCCGATTCCGACGTCCAGCCCAGCCGCCAGCACAAGCTCGCGGTCGCAGAAAAAATCCGCGAACTCCGCCCGCACACCGTCATTCTTCCTTACTGGGAAGCACGCCACCCCGATCACTACAACGCCTCAAAACTTGGCTACGAGGGTTGCTTCCTTGCGGGACTCAAAACTTTGCCTATCGACGGCGAACCATTTCGACCGTTCAAAATTCTCTATTGCACCTCGTTCGAAGGCATGCCGCCAACTTTTGTCGTGGATATCAGCAAGCAATACGAAACGCGACGCCGCGCCATCCTCGCCTATCGCTCACAATTCCGCCCCGCAGCCAGCGAACGCCAGCAGCGCGTCTATCTCGCGATTGATGAACTCGATGCCAAAATGGATTTGCTCGCCCGCCGCAATGGCGATCTGATCGGGGTGAAATACGGCGAACCTTTCCTGCAAAAAGAACTGATGCAGGTCGAAAACGTGGTCGATCTTGCCGTTCGCTCAATCTAAAGATAGTCAAAGGTCGAAATAAAAAACGGCCGCTTGGGATGGTCTACAACTTGAAACGGTGTGTGACAGCGCACGGAATTCTTGAAAGCAAACTCTTGAACTCTTCGCTTTCGACTTTCACCTGCCGACTCTCTCAAATCCGTTCGTCTTCCTGCGCCGGCGAAAAGCCCGGCAACGTTTGGCCGCCGGCCGCTCGCTCTACTTTCACGCGCACCAGCGCCTCGCTCTCCGCGCCGGACTTTCTCAACGTCGCCATCGTGCTCAGCGCTTCCGAATACACCCGCGTCACCAGAAACGTCTCGCCCGTTTCATCCTTCTTCCACAACTGTCCAATCTGGATTTTCGACACACTGTTCGCCATTTCCCGACTCTATGTTCACCGCACCAGTGTGTCAACCGGCTCGCCTCACGCGTGCATCCTGCAAGGCAAGCCGGTCTCTCAGATTACCCGTTTGCGCCTCACGGCTTGTTATCGTGCGGCTTTCCGCCTTGCTCCTTTGGCCGCTCTTGCTTTGCTTGAGGTTGCGGCTTCGATTTAGGAGCCTGCCGCTCCATCTTTTGCTGTTGCTGTTGCTGACGCTGCTCCATCTTCTGCGTCTGCTGCTGATGCTGCGTTTCCATCTGCTGTCGGCGAGCATCATTTGCGCGCTGCTGGTCTGCTCGCGCGTGCTGCTGGTCCTGCTGCCTTTGCAGATTCTGCCGTTCGGCCTCCTGCTTCTTGTACATGTTGTCCGAGCGCTGCTGATATTTCTGGTCTACCTTCGCGTTACCGCTGCTCGGAGGACGATCCGGTCGGTTCGCCTTTGGCACGTCGTTCGGATGCGTGTAGGTCGGACGGTTGTTGCCTTCCCCTCCGCGCGCGTTCGGCGGACGATCATTGCGCGTCTCTGGGCGATTGTCCGGCCGTGCACCGTTATTCGCGCCGCGATTGGCTGGAGGATTGTATTTGCCTTCGCGTGCCGCAACGACATTCCCGCGGAATTGGCCCGGCCGGTCTGTAGCCGCGATCGGCGGCTTGCCGCGGTTGTCGGACGCTCTCAATGCACGATCGGCGCGCGCTTCCTGGATGTGCTGTTGTTGAGCAGGAACCGCTGCGACATGCCGTTCACGAAATGCCGCTTCTTCCTGCCGGTTGGCCCGTTCGCGGACTCCCCCATCGCCACCGTTGTAGCTGACACGGGTCACGTTGACGTTGTTGATCACGGTCTTGTTATAGACGTTGTGAATCTGGGTCACGTTAATGTTGTTCACGCTGCGGTTGTAGTAGAAGCGGTCGCGCTCCCAGCGCCCGCCGTAATAGCCGCGTCCCGGATATCCGTAGCCATAGTTGATGCCACCATAGAACCCGATACGCGGCCCCCAATAGCCTTCATAAAAGACGAACGCCACGCCGTTCCATCCCCAGTACGGCGGCGTCCACAAATAACCAGGCTGCGGCGCCAGCACCCACGTTCCCGGCACCCAGTAGTAGTCGCCATAATCTGGATCCCACGCCCAGTATCCCGGCGTCCAGATGTATCCTTCCCCCGGGCAGAACGGCTGCTCATACACCGGCAACGCTGGCGGCGCAAAGTTCACCGAAATCCCGATCGATACTTGCGCCTGCGTTGGTCTGCTGCCGGACAACGTGAGCGAACCCACCATCATCGCTGCCATTGCCAGGGCCCGCACACCTACAGCTTTGCGAAAGAGCTTCATGCTTCCTCCTGCCCGCACCCGCACGTTTTCTGGATTGTTCTTGATTTCCCTCTGCGGGCGCGACCTTTGCCCAACGAAGCGATCCCTGGGCTATCGCCTCACGCTTGATTAAACACTATCGTTTGCGTTTGGTTGCACCTATACCGTGTCCCATGTACTAGCCGACATCAACAATCCTTATAGTTCGCGAGTGCGCTT
>Ga0075425_100002133_pt1 | contig 19630 bp, 15 predicted proteins | sample SoiMethybrSBSTD4_FD_75300 | JGI IMG/M metagenome (GOLD analysis project Ga0075425, IMG submission 75300) | Bulk soil microbial communities from a Populus tree surrounding site in Tennessee, USA - Soil MetaG P. TD hybrid SBSTD4 | ecosystem: Environmental > Terrestrial > Soil > Tree plantation... | reverse complement strand
CGGTAGTGCGGCTTGCTCCACGGCTCGATGGCGCCCTGCTGAATCGACTGCGAGGGATCGGGCACGACGAGATTCATGTCGAGCTCGATGATGTTGCCGAAGCCGTGACATGTCGGGCAGGCACCGAACGGGTTGTTGAACGAGAACAAGCGCGGCTGCGGATCTTCGTACGTGATGCCGCAGTTGCGGCACTCGAACCGCTCGGAGAACTGATGCATCCGCGTGCCGTCGAACGCCCACGCCGCGCCGCCGCCTTCGACGTACGCCGTTTCGATCGAATCGGTGAGCCGCTGTCGCAACTCCTCTCCGTTCAGCTGCACGCGATCCACGACCACCTGCAGCATCGTCCGATCGGCGAACGTGGACGGATCGACGTCCTCCAGCGTGACGGCGCGATCGCCGTTCAGCACGCGTCCGAAACCCTTCCTGCGCAGCGCCTCGAGCGTGGCGGCGACAGTTTTGTGGCGCTCGGTCTTCGACGCACGTGCGGCGAGCGGATCGTCGCGCTCGCCGTCGGTGTCGGCCACTTCGGTCGTCTCGTCCACTTCAGGACCGTCCACAGCGGTCGCCGTGGTGTCGACGATCGGCAGGTCGAAACCGATGATCAGCCGCGTACCCGACGGCAAATCGGCGAGTTGCGCGGCGACGACCTCGGCGGTTTCGCGCACGACCTCGCGGCCGCACTGACGGCAGAACGTGCGGCCCACGCGCGCGTAGAGCAGGCGCATGTAGTCGTGAATTTCCGTTGTCGTGCCGACGGTCGAGCGCGGGTTCCGGATGCTGTTCTTCTGCCGAATGGCGATGGCGGGCGAGATGCCGTCGATCCGATCGACGTCCGGCTTCTCCATCCGTTCGAGAAACTGGCGCGCGTAGGCCGACAGCGACTCCACGTAACGGCGCTGCCCTTCGGCGTAGATCGTGTCGAAGGCGAGCGACGACTTACCCGATCCGCTGACACCGGTGACGATGATCAGCGCCCCGGATGGCAGCGTCAGGTCGATGTTCTTGAGATTGTGCGTGCGCGCGCCGCGCACGACGAGATCGGCCGCGGCCTCTGCCGCCGACGCCGGGGTTGTGTGCACAGTCAGCTTTCCTGGGAAACGGCTAAACAGTGATCGTAACAGGGCGATGCAGGCGAGGCAACCGGACTTATCATTAACGGGACGATGAAACCTGATCAGTTCGACGATCGATCACGATCTCGACGTTGGTTCCTGCGGCTCGGCGCGGCCTGGAGCGCCGCGCTCGTCGCCTGCCGCCGTCAGCCGGGCGGGAAATCTGCGGCCGGCGAGCCGCGCGCGCTCGGCGCGCCGATCCGCGAATATGGCAGCCGCTCGAAGTTCGAATCGGCGAAGCGGTTCGTTCAGCAGGAGCGCCAGGCTCCGCTCGAAGAAGCGGCCAGCCAGACGCCGCTGCACGAGACCTGCGGCATCATCACGCCCTCGTCGCTGCATTTCGAGCGTCATCACTCCGGTGTGCCTGACCTCGATCCGGCAACGCACACGCTGACGATCCACGGGCTCGTCGAGCGGCCGCTGGTCTTCACCGTCGACGAGTTGAAGCGGCTGCCGTCGGCGTCGCGCATCTACTTTCTCGAGTGCTCCGGGAACAGCCGCAGTGAATGGCGCAGCAGCGGCACCACCGACGTGCAGCGGGCCCACGGGTTGACGAGCTGCAGCGAGTGGACCGGCGTGCGGCTGTCGACGCTGCTGCACGAATGTGGCGTCAAACCGGAAGGCAGCTGGATTCTCGCGGAGGGCGCCGATCCTGGCCGTCACGATCGCAGCATACCAATCGCGAAGGCGATGGACGATGCGATGGTGGCGTACGGCCAGAACGGAGAGGCGCTTCGTCCCGAGCAGGGCTATCCGCTGCGGTTGATCCTTCCGGGCTGGGAAGGCAACGCCAACGTGAAGTGGCTGCGGCGCATCGAGGTGCTCGATCAGCCGGCGATGTCGCGCGAGGAGACCTCGAAGTACACGGACCTGATGTCCGACGGCACCGCGCGGCAGTTCACGTTCTACATGGAAGCGAAGTCGGTGATCACGCGGCCATCAGCCGGAGACAAGCTGCACGGACCTGGCGTGTACGAATTGACGGGGCTCGCATGGTCGGGCCGCGGCGCGATCGAGCGCGTCGAGATCACGACCGACGGCGGTCGGACATGGCAGGCCGCCGAGCTCCAGACACCCGTTCTGCCGAAGGCGCACACACGCTTCCGCTGGTCGTGGAAGTGGGACGGCCGCGACGCGATCATCGCATCGCGAGCCACCGACGACACGGGTTATACGCAGCCGAATGTGGCCGATCTCATCGCCGTCCGCGGATTGCAGTCCGGATATCACAACAACGGCATTCAGTTCTGGAACATCGCGTCGGATGGAACGGTGACAAATGGGAACCGGGCGTAGCCTCCGGTGGCGGATTTCAATTCCTGCGGTGATTGTGATGTGTGCCGCGGTCCTGTCTGTGCCGCGACTTCGCGCGCAGTCACCGTCCTTCGGCGTCGGCCGTGCGCCGACAGCGGACGAACTGAAGGCGATCGACATCGAAGTCCTGCCCGATGGCCGCGGTCTTCCACCGGGGAGTGGCACCGCACGTACGGGTAAGGACGTATATACGAGTCGCTGCGCGACATGTCACGGTCCGACCGGCAAGGAAGGACCGCAGGACGTGCTCGTCGGCGGGAAGGGAACGCTGAACACGTCGAAGCCGCTCAAGACGGTCGGCAGCTACTGGCCGTACGCGGCGACGCTCTGGGACTACATTCGGCGCGCGATGCCGTTCGATCATCCGGGCACGATGTCGAGCGACGACGTCTACTCGACCACGGCGTATCTGCTCTTCCTGAATGGAATCGTCGGCGAAGACGACGTACTCGATCGAACGACGCTGCCCAGAGTGCAGATGCCGAACCGCAACGGATTCGTCGAGGACCCGCGGCCTGACGTCCCCGTCAAACGGCGCGAATGATCACCCGGTGCGATTTCCGCGCTCAAACATCGTCAGCGTCCACGTGTCCGATTCGACATCCTGGCGGACGATGTACACGTCGCCGTCCTCTGCGCGCAGCTTGAAGTACCGATGGTCGGGCGCCAGCCATTGATCGAGGACCTCGGCGACAGGTATGCGCCGATCGCCGAGAACGACGGCGCGCGGCGTCTGTTCGCCGCGATATCCGGCGTAACACTCGACCGCGATTTCCAACAGTTCCCGCATGTTCCCGCATCGTCGCGCGCGCAGGCGCGAGCAAGGCGCCTTGGCCCCGACGGCACCGTGGCACCTTCAAACCGTCGTGCTAAAATATCGCGTTCACGCTGGCCGGCGTAGCTCAGTTGGCAGAGCAGTCGATTCGTAATCGACAGGTCATCGGTTCAAGTCCGATCGCCGGCTCCATCAAGACTCCCCCTGAACAATCGAGGTCCCGAGGCGGCCGCCGCCGTGGCGTTTCTGCTTGCACGTCGTCTCGCCGCGACCGGCGGAGGGTCGGCGGGATGGTCACATTCCCCTGGCTGCCGGCGTCCCCGGCGCTGCCGGGAGAAAACGCACCAACAACACGCGCTGAAATTCAAGAGCGTTGGCGAAGGCGTGAGAGGAATCGCACTCGACAGATCATCAGGTCACGTGCGATCGGGGACTTCAGTCTGTCCTTTCGTCCCCCGGCACTCCCAGCACAGATTGCAGGCGTCACCGCCGGCCGCGCAGGCCAGCACCCGCTCGATGACGGCCGCCTCCGCCGGCTTGACGATGTGAACGTCGAAGCCGGCCTCGCGCGCGCGGATCTTGTCCTCTTCGTGTCCCCAGCCGGTGATGGCCGCGAGGAACACGCCGGCGCCGTGCCGCGCGCGGAACTCCCGCGCGAGATCGTAGCCGTTCTTTCCAGGAAGTCCGATGTCGAGCAGCGCGACGTCGGGGTTGAATTCCTCGAACACCCGTTCGGCCGCCCAGGGATCGAAGGTGACCCGCGTCCGGTGACCGAACACCATCACCAGCTTCGACAGCATCTGCGCGGCGTCGGCGTCGTCGTCGACGATGAGCACTCTGAGTGAGCGTGGCGCGAGCCGCCGGCCGTGTGCCCGTCGTTCTTCCATCGTCCGTCATCATCACACGGCCGACGGCTCTTCGGTTCACGCAATTTGCGACGCGCTGTGCGATCAATCCTCTAGAACACCGGTACGGTCATCGTCTGCGTGTGACGCGTGCCGGACTGGTCGACCAGGACGACGTTCGCCAGGAGCGCCTGCGGCTGGAACGCCACGCACGTGAACTGCGGAAAGAACGCAAATGTGCGCTGCGTGCCGGCGCGAACCGTCGTGGACCCGAACTTCGCGGCGAGATCGGTGGCCGACACGAGGAGCGGCGATCCGCCGAGGCTTTCACCGCTGATGAGCTGAAAGCTCGCCTGGTTCAGCGAGATCGTGCTGGTCGTGTTCAGCAGCAGATCGAACTGGGTCGTGAACGTCGGGAAGAGCGGGCAGCCGACGGCGACGATCGGCGTGACGACGAGTCGCTGCGGCACGATCGCGGTGGTGAACGTGATGCTGCCCCACTGGAAGACGCCGCCCGAGACCGGTTTGTCGTCGTTGCATGCAGCCAGGCCGATGACGAAGAACGCAGCGATGATCACGATCGGCAGTCGCTTCGACGAGCGGGGGAAACTCGCCATAGGAACACTCCTTCACCGTGTTTGCGGGGTTACGAACCTGAGGGCGGCCGGCTGCGATACATCCCGCGAATGCTAGTAGATCGTTTTGCGGGCACGCAAGAGCCGCGGGAATGAGGTATAACCGGCGTTTCGCCGGCGGACGAGGCTCTTTTCTGGAGGTTCGTATGCCCTTTCGTATCTGCGCGATTTTCATACTTCTTGCTGCCGGCCTGCACGCCGCGCCCGCACGCGCGCAAGTGCAGGGCACCGGGCTCGCCGGCGCCGTCACCGACGCGCAAGGCGCGGTGCTGCCGGGCGTCACCGTCACCGCGTCGTCACCAGCTCTCATCGGTACGCAGACCGTCGTCACGGAACCGAACGGAACGTATCGATTTCCATCGCTGCCGGAAGGAACCTACGCGCTGACGTTCGAGCTGACCGGATTCCAGACGTTCAAGCGCGCGAACATCGTCCTCGCGCTCGGCCAGAGGCTGACCGTCGACGCGCAGCTCCAGGTGCAGTCGCTGCAGGAGAGCGTCACGGTGATGGCCGAGTCTCCTGTCGTCGACGTGCAGACCACGGCAGTCGGCTCGACGCTGAACACGCAGAAATTGATTGGCGTGCCGACCGCGACAGATCTATGGAGCGCGCTCGCGCGATCGCCGGGCGTGCGCATGCAGGGATACGACGTCGGCGGCAGCCACAAGAGCGAGCAGACCGGATACGAAGCGTTCGGCGTCCGCGGTCAGGCCCGCGTGGTCACCGAGGGCGTCGACACGACCGAAGGCGCCAACGGCGCCGGCTTCTATCAGGATTACTACGCGCAGAACGAGATCGCGGTGAACGCGGCGGGCCAGGACGTCACGATGAACACGCCGGGCGCGATGGTGATGTCGTCAATCAAGAGCGGCGGCAATCAGCTCAGAGGTCTCGTGACGCTGGCGTACGAACCGATCTCGCTCATCGCCGATAACATCGACGCTGAGCATACCGCACGCGGCTTCACCGGCGTGCCGAACAACAAGTTCTGGGAGTTCCATCCCGATCTCGGCGGCCCGATCGTCCGCGACAAGCTGTGGTTCTTCGGCGCGTACAACCACTTCACGATCGACGAGGACATCAGCGGCGTTCCGCACGACCGCGCGACGTATCAGGGCTACTACAACAACTTCACGACCAAGGAGACGTTCAAGGCGAGCGCGAAGGACACCATCATCGGCTACTACCAGCTCGGAAAGCTGCGCACGCCGAACCGCAATCTGTCGGCGTTGACGAGCCCCGAATCGGCGGCGACGCAGAACAGCTCGACGCACATGTACAACGGCAAGTGGCAGCGCGTCTGGAGCAACCGCCTGTTCTCGGAGCTGAACGTCGGCGACTTCGGTTATCACTTCCCGCAGGGACCGCTCGTCGACTATCGCACCAATCCGCCGCGCATCGACACCACCACCGGCGTGCAGACCGGCGCGGCGTTCGCGGCGGCGGGCGCGAACGGACCGTTCGTCATCGAGCGCAACAAGCCGCAGATCTTCGCGACCGCCACGTACTATCTGCCGACCGGCGTCGGCAGCCACGATCTGAAAGGCGGCATCGAGTGGATTGACGACGCGCAGCTGACGGAGAACACGGGCGAGTCGGGACCGGTGTATTACCAGGACGCCGGCGGCAAGCCGGATCAGGTCCAGCTGTTCAACTTCGGCAACACCGCCACGCTCGGCACCGAGTGGACCGGCGCCGACAATCGCAACCGGCGTCAGGCGGTGTTCGCGCAGGATCGCTGGTCGGTGACGAACCGCGTGACGCTGACGCTTGGCGTGCGGTACGACAGGCAACGGCCATACTACAAAGCGTCTACGCTCGCGCCAACGCTGCGCGACATCTTCGCAGCCACCGCGATTCCCGGTGCCACGCTCCTCGTGCGCAACACGGTGGCGCCACGCATCGGCGTCAGCATCGATCCCACCGGCGACACGAAATCGGCGGTGAAGGCGTTCTACGGCCGCTACTACAACAATATGGCGCAGGACTTCGCGAACCTGAATCCGGGCGGCGCCGCATCGCGGACCTACAAGTTCATCGATCTCAACGGCAACACTCTCTATGACGGCACGCAGGAGCTCGGCACGCTCGTCGCGACGACGGGTGGCACGACAACGACGCTCGATCCCGCGCTGAAAGTGCCACACGCTGACGAGGTCGATCTCTCCTACAGCCGGCAGTTCTGGGGTGAGTCGTCGGCGCGTGTCGCGTACGTGCGCAAGATGGTGCGCGACATCTACGCGAACTTCAACGTCGCGCGCGAAGGACAGTTCACGGTGCCGATCAGCGCACCGGTCACGCTCCGCAGCTTCGACGGCGGCATTCAGGGGATCACCGTGTTTACGGTCTACGACATCCCTGCGTCGCTGCGCGGCGTCGTGCGCAATCAGTTCACGAACATCCCGGCGTCAGTCGGCGGCGGAGCGTACAACTACAACACGTTCGAGCTCGCGTTCAACAAACGCTTCGCCGGCGGATTGTTCTTCGACAGCAGCTTCGACTATCTGACGCGCGACGAACTGAGGCAGAACACCGCGAGCACCAACCCGTTCGCCACCGATCCGCTCGCGATCAACTACTTCCAGAACGTCTACCCGACTGTGTCGAACCGGCAGACCAGTTCGACCTGGCAGGCGCATTTCGCCGGGCGGTATCAGTTCGCGTACGGAATCGGCGCGGGTGCGAACGTGCAGGTGCAAAGCGGATGGCCGTACGCGCGGCTCGTTCAGGTGTCGCTGCCGAACGCCGGCACGCAGACCTTCTTCCAGGAAGACATTCGCACCAACCGATCGGACACGGTCCCGCTCGTGGGCCTGCGCGCCGACAAATCGTGGCGCTTCCGCGACCACCGATTCATGTTGATGCTCGACGTGTTCAACGTGACGAACTCGAACGCAGTGACGAACTTTGCGCTGATCAACGGTCCGAACTACAACAAGATCCTCGCGGCGCTGCAGCCGCGGACCGTTCAGATCGGGACGCGGCTGGAATTCTGAGGCAATTCAGAAGTTGGACTTCAGAATTCAGAATAAGGAATTCAGAATCCAGAATGCGTACGAATCCCGCGGATCAGAACTGCACACACATTCTGAATTCCAAATTCCAAATTCCAAATTCTTATCGCCGGGCGGGGCCGTACAACACGCGGCCGGGCCGGGCGGCCGTCATCTTCCCGTCCTCCATCGCGATCTGACCGTTGACGACAACGAGTGTGACGCCTTCGGCGTACTGATGCGGCTGCTCGAACGTGGCGAGATCGCGGACGGTATTCGGATCGAAAACGGCGATGTCGGCCTTCAGCCCTTCGCGCAGCACGCCGCGATCGGCAAGACCGAGACGCTGCGCGGGAAACGCCGACATCTTGTGCACCGCGTCCTCGAGCGTGATGACCTTCAGATCGCGCGCGTACCGTCCGAGCACACGTACGAACGTGCCATAGCTGCGCGGATGTGGGTTCGCCTGACCGAAGATCGGCACCTCGCCGTCCGATCCGATCATCGTCGCCGGATGCTTGAGAATGCGCTGCAGATCCTGTTCGTCGATCGCGTGGAAGATACCCGAGCAGCCGCCCTTCTCCACGATCCAGAGGACCGTGTCAGCCGCGTTGTCGACCGAGGGTTCGAGACCACGGCCTTTCGTCACCTCGTCGAGGCGTTTGCCGTCGAGCGAATGATCCCATTCGCATCGCGCCATCTGCACGTTGTGCGGATCGCCGCCGCCGCGCTCTTCATTGATCAAGCGAATGGTTTCGGCGCGTATCTCCGACCGCGTCGACGGCGTCCCCATGCGTTTCAGCGTGTTCTGCCGGCCGCCTTCGAGCGCCCATGCCGGCAGCAGCGCCGCGGCGATGCTCGTTGACGAGGCGGTGTACGGGTATTGATCGATCGTCGCGTCGACGCCGCGAGCGCGTGCCTCGTCGATCAGCCGCAGCGTGTCCGCGCTCCGGCCCCAATTCTTCCGGCCGATGATCTTGTGATGCGTCACCTGCGTCGGCAGGCCGCCTTTCTCGCCGATCTCGATCGTCTCGCGAACGCTGTCGAGCACGTGATTCGCTTCGTCGCGCATATGCGAGATGTAAATCCCGCCCATGCTCCCGGCGACTTTCGCGAGCTCCACGACTTCCGCCGTCGGCGTGAACGTGCCCGGCACGTAGAACAGCCCGGAGCTCAGGCCGAACGCGCCGTCCTCCATCCCCTGCTGCACGAGTGCGCGCATCTTGTCGAGCTCGGCGGCGGTCGCCTTGCGATCGACCGATCCGATCACCTGCTCGCGCACCGAGCCCTGACCGATCATCGACGCGAAGTTCGGCGTCACCTTCCGAGCCGCGACGCGATCGAGAAATTCGCGCAACGGTATCGGCGACGATCCGTCCGGACCTTCGATGAGCGTCGTCACGCCTTGTCGCACGTAGTTGTCGGCCGTCGGCACATCGAAAATGCCGCGCCGCGCGTGCGTGTGGATGTCGATGAACCCCGGTGCCACCACCTTGCCGCCGGCGTCGATCACACGGGAAGCGGAGGCCTCGATGCGTGGAGCGATGCGCGCGATGGTGTCGCCGCGCACGGCGAGATCGGCGCGGTACCACGGGCTGCCGGTTCCGTCGACGATGCGGCCGTTCCGGATGACGAGATCGTAGGCCGGCGTCTGCGCGCGCGATGTCGGAATCGCGAACGCGGCGGCAACGAGGATGAGGATGAGAGCGAAGGCGTCACGACTGCGCATGGCGCGCACTATAGCCGATGTCCAGGCAAGCAGTGGCATCAGCGTACCGCCGTCCTGAGCCTGTCGAGAAGCGAGGTTGCATCAGCGTATCGCTCGCCCTGAGCCTGTCGAAGGACGAGCGCCTGGCTTCTGGTTCGTGCTGATTAGTGCAGTTTCCAGACGCGTGTAGCGCAGCCCTTTCAGGGCCGCGTCTACATCAATATCGAAAACGCGCTAATCCTCGCGGGTGCGCTTCACGCGAGGAGAATCGCGTTGCCCGCGGGATCGTGCACAAGCACGCCGTCGTCGCGCTCCTCGAACTCGATGCCGGCGGCGCGGATGCGATCGGCGACGGCCGCGCGCGCTTCCGCACTCGGGAGCCGCACGACGAAATGGCGCAGGCCGATCGCCCCGGGCGGCGGCGGCGGCGCGCCGACGCCGGCCCACGTGTTCAACCCGATGTGATGGTGATATCCGCCGGCCGAGACGAAGAGCGCCGACGGTCCGTAGCGCTGCATCAATTCGAACTCGAGCACGCCGACGTAGAAGCGTTCGGCGTCGGCGAGGCGTGAGACGTGAAGGTGCACGTGACCGATGACCGTACCGCTCGCGAGGCCTTTGCCGTTGGCGCCCTCCGCTTCGGCGAAAATGGCGTCGACGTCGAGCGGATCGGCGCCCATGCGCAGCTGACCCGACACGAACGGCCATTCGGCGCGCGGACGGTCGCGATAGATTTCGATCCCGTTTCCATCCGGATCCGCGAGATAGAGCGCTTCGCTGACGCCGTGATCGGCGACACCCTGCAGCACCGTCTCGGTTTCGACCAGGCGGCGCAGCGCGCGTCCGAGATCGCGCCGCGTCGGCACCAGCACGGCGAAATGATACAGGCCGGTCGTTCCGCGCACGCGCGGAGCGCGCTCGCACTGCATGAGCACGAGCAGATCAGTGTTCCCGCCGGCTGCGCCGAGCGTGGCGGTGTGGTTCTCGCGGCGGCGGACGACGAAGCCGAGATGCGACTCGTAGAAACGAATCGATCGATCCAGATCGGAGATCGTGAGGTGGACGGCGCCGATCGTGGTCGCCGGATGGATCACCGGAAGCGGATCCGGAAACGATGATCGACGCTGATCGGTCCCGCGCCGTTCGCGGCGAGAAAGATGAAGATGAGGCAGTACAACAGCGCGAGCTCGCCGAGGTTCTGAACCGGCCAGCCGCCGCGCGGCCGGTGCGCGAGATAGAACGCGGTGAGCATCTCGCAGGCAAGAACGAACGCGACCGGCCGCGTGAAGGCGCCAAGGATGATCAGCAGTCCGCCGACGAACTCCAGCCAGCCGGCGACGCCGTAGCGCGACATCATCGGTGCGGTCACGCCCGGGCTGCCGAACCCGCCCATGGCGCCGAACAGCTTCTGCACGCCGTGTTCGATGAACAACAGTCCCGTGCCGATTCGAAGGATCGTGTGCGCCGTGCTTCTCATGGTCCGATCACCACAATGACCTTGCCCGGCCCGTGCACGCCGAGCGTGAGCGTCAGCTCGATGTCCGCCGTGCGGCTCGGCCCGGTGATCATCATGCAGCTCGATGCCTGCGCAATCGCGTCCGCGCGATCGCGAAAGTACTCGCCCATTCCGAATCGTAAATCACCGCGCCTGACGACGGCGAGGTGGACCGGTGGCAGCAGCGACGCGGCTCGCGGCCGTCCCGTGCCGGCGAGCAGCGCGAGCGTGCCCGTTTCCGCGATGGCGGCGTCGCATCCGGTGAGACCGATCTCTGCGCCCGCCTGCTCGTCGCGCGACGCCGTGCCGAAAATGAAATTCATCGGCACGGACCCGAGGTCGTAGGGCAGGAACGCGGCGTCCCAGCTGAACACGCGCTGTTCGCCCACGATTGTCTTCACGCGCGTGCGCACGGCATCGGCGCTCGCCTCCACGTGAAGCTCGACGCCGAGCGCCGCCAGCTCGCCGCTGAAGCGGCCCGCTAGTTCGTCGGCCGTCTGCGGCGACGGCTCCGGCACTTGTGCACGCGGAATCGCCGGCATGCGCCCCGTGCGCTGTCCCTCGCGAAGCCGACGCAGAATCGCTGTCCGAGCCTCGCTCATCTTTGCGACCTCTGCGACCTCTGCGAACTTTGCGAACTCTGCGAACTCTGCGATCTCCATGCCTTCCACTGTTCCTGAAAGGTCCTCGGACCCGGCGCTTTGAGGTCGCGGTACTTCGTCCACGGCGCCGCCGGTCCAGGCGCGCGGGTAATCCATCCGTTCGACGACAGCCTGCGCAGCGACCACCGCACGAGCGCGGCGCCCCGCCGATATAGCACCGGACGCGACGCGACCCACGCGAACATCTTCATCGCACGCCCCAGTGCCCGCGACGTCGGGGCTTCGCGCTCGACTCGATCGCGAAGCGCGAGCAGCATGCGCGGGATATCGAGACGCACCGGGCACACGTCGCGGCACGCGCCGCACAGCGAGCTCGCGCCCGGCAGCTCCCGAAACGGTTCCAGGCCGCGCAATCCCGGCGTGACGACCGCACCGACTGGACCCGGATAGATGTCGCCGTACGCGTGACCGCCAATCGTGCGATACACGGGACAGACGTTGAGACACGCGCCGCAGCGAATGCACCCGAGAATCTCGGCGGTCTCGCCGCCGCGCATCCTGCTGCGGCCGTTGTCGAGCAGCACGACGTGGAGCTCTTCGGGTCCATCGCGTTCGCCGGGCTTGCGCGGGCCGTTGACGAGCGTCGTGTAGACCGTCAGCTTCTGTCCCGTCGCGGATCTCGCGAGCACTTTCAGGCATCGATCGAGATCGGCCAGCGTGGGAATCAGCTTTTCGATGCCCATGAACACCACGTGCACGCGCGGCATCGTGGTGACCATCCGGCCGTTGCCCTCGTTGGTGACCAGACAAATCGTGCCTGTCTCGACGACGCCGAAGTTCGCGCCGGTGATGCCCATGTCCGCGCGAAGGAATTCCTGGCGCAGCCGCTGCCGTGCGATTGCGGCGAGCTCGCGCGTGTCATCGGTGTAGGGAACCGCGAGCTGCCGTTCCATCACGCGGCCCACGTCCTGGCGCGTCAGATGGATGATCGGCGCGATGATGTGCGACGGCCGATCGTTCGCGAGCTGGACGATGTACTCGCCGAGATCGGTTTCGACGGCCACGACGCCCGCGCGCTCGAGCGCGGCGTTCAGGTGCGTCTCCTCCGACACCATCGACTTGCTCTTCACCGCGCGGCGCACGCCGGCACGTTCCGCGATGTCGGCGACGATTCGGTTCGCGGCATCGGGCGTCTCTGCCCAATGAACGCGCGCGCCGTTGGCCATCAATCGGGCTTCGAAACGCTCGAGGTGACCGGCGAGATCCTCGATGGCGGTGAGCCGCGCGGCCCGCGCGGCATCGCGGACGATCTCCGCGTGATCGAGCGACGCAAAGGCGCTCTCGCGTCTCGATCCGAGTGCCCCGGTGACGCGATCGAGCGCGCCGCGCAGCCGCGCGTCGGCAAGCGCATCGATCGCGCGCTCAGCGAACGCCATCGGCCGCTTCGTCGAGGAACTGCGCGAGGTGCTGCGCGCGGACCTTCGAGCCGCGCCGGTGCAGGCCGCCGCCGACGTGGAGCAGACAGCCGAGATCGCACGCGACCACGCGATCCGCGCCCGACGCTTCCAGCGCCGCGATCTTCCGTTCGAGCATGCCGTTCGAGATCGGCGCGTTCTTCACCGAGAACAACCCGCCGAAGCCGCAGCATTCATCGTGTTCCTGCACGTGGACCGGCTCGGCGCCCTCGACACGTTCGATCAGTGCAATAGGCTCGCGTCTGACGCCCAGCCCTCGCAGGAGATGACACGACGGGTGGTAGGCGACACGCGACGCCAGTCGACCTGCGCGAAATTCAGGCGCCGCCTCGCCGAGGAACTGACTGAACTCCCGGCAGCGCACAGCCACATCGTGCGCCGCGCGCGTCATCTCGGCGTCGTCCTGGAACAGGACGGCATACTGATGAATGATCATGTCGGCGCACGAGCCCGAGGGGATGACGATCGTTCCTTCAGTGCGCGACAGCACACGCAGGGTGTGCCGCGCGATCTCGCGCGCATCGTCATGAAAGCCGGCGTTGTATGCAGGCTGACCGCAGCAGGTCTGGTCTTCGGGAACGTCCACCGACGCTCCGGCGCGCTCGAGCACGCGCACGACGGCCATGCCCACCTCGGGGTCGATCTCGTTGACCAGGCACGTGTGAAAGAGAGCGACTTGAGTCATCGGTGTCGCGCCCGTCGTGATCAGGGATCGGGGATCAGGGATTAGGGATTAGTTAGGGATTAGGGATTAGGGATTAGGGATTAGTTAGGGATTAGGCATTAGTCAGCGATTAGAGATTGAACACGCTAATCCCTGATCCCTGATCCCTGATCCCTGATCCCTGATCCCTGATCCCTGATCCCTGATCCCTGATCCCTCTAATCCCTAATCCCTAATCCCTAATCCCTAATCCCTAATCCCTAATCCCCCTAATCCCTCTTCCCTCCCCGGCGCTCACCAGCGTCAGAGGTAACGCGCTCAGCGAGCAGCCGCTCAACGAGCGTCGCGATCTCGTGCTTCGCTTCGTCGTGGAACTTGCCGCTCGCGGCGCCGGGGAATCCGGCGTGGACGCTGCGCACGCGTCCGTCGCGACCGAGGAAGAACGACGTGGGGAACGAGTTGAGGTTCACGGCCTGCGGCACTTTCTCGGTGAGCTCTTTCGGCTCGCCCGCCAGCAGCATCGTGTAGTCGACGCCATAGCGCTTCATGAAGGAGCGCAGCCGCGTCGGATTCTTCAGCTGCGCCGCTTCTTCGAACGACAGTCCGACGATCTCGAGTCCCTGCGCGTGATACTTCCGATACAGCTCCACGAGGAACGGCACCTCATCGTGGCAGTTCGGACACCAGCTGCCTGTGATGTTGACGATGACGACTTTGCCGCGGAACCGATCGTCCGTGTTCGAGACGGTACGGCCGCTCAGATCGGGAAAGCTGAAGCGCAGCGGCTCCGTCGGATCTTTCATCGTCGTGAAACGTGACGGATCCGACGGCTCGGGCAGGCCCTTTGCGCGCGCGATGTCCGAGCGCACGGCGGTGAGCGGATTGTCTTTGTTCTGAACGACGCTGAGCGTGCCGTCCCCCTGCGGCGTCACCTCGACGCGCAGCGGCCGCGCGCCCGAGAAGTGACTGAGCACGAACTTGCCGTTCGAGTACGTGCCGGTCAGCACGCCCGTGTCGCCGTCGACGCGCAGGATGACCGCCGACGCTTCGGCGCCCGACTGCCGCACGATCAACTGCCACGCGTCCTCGCCCTTCGAGCTCTTCACCTGCACGTTCCACAGGCCCGCGATGGACGGCACGTCCGCGGCGTCGACCTTCGACGGTGCGAAGCGCTGCGCCTGAAATGGATACGGCGCACCGCGCGTGCCGCGGGTGTACTGCCCTTCGAGGCGGCCGTCCTTGAGCGTCGCTTCGAGCTTCGTCTCATATTCGTCGAAGCTGAGGACGAGCGATCCATTCTCGAAGCTGCCCGTCGTCGATGTCACCTTTTGATCACCGTTGAAGAAGGATCCCTTCACCGAGGAACCGGTGCCGGCGATTTCCATGCGGAACGGCACGGTGACGTCGCCGACGACGACGGTGGCGTCCCACAGACCGGCGAGTGACTGCGGCTGTGCGATCCCGACCGAGGGCGCCAGCACGAGTGCGGCAGCGAGCAGCAGAAAGCGGTTCCTGGTCATAACGCTCCAAACAAAAAAAGCCCGAGAGGTCGCGCCTCTCGGGCCTGGGTCCTGCCGGTTCGAACCGACTCGGCTGTTACGCGAGGCCGATCCGGGTGAACGCGGCGCGACGCAGGCCGGAGGGGTCCCCGGCCGGACAACACGAGCATCGGCAACAGCAATCGGCGTTCACAGTGGTATTTATCGTCGCGATCGGTGGGGCAAGTCAAGCAACACGAAAGCGCGTTAGACGAGCTGGAGGGCTCGGTTGGGACGCCGTTCTTGCATACGAACGCAGCCGTTGTGAACGCCAAAGCGACAATCGCTGCCCGCACGGGGGTTACGGCGCTCACCCCGACGCTCGGCGCATTGATGCACGACGACGGCGTTCGGTTTCGGGTGTGGGCGCCTGACAGCCATCGCGTCGACGTTGTCTTCGATCGCTTCGGCGCGACGGTCACCCGCGCGCTCGAACCCGAAGCCGGCCGCACATTCTCAGGCTGGGTTCCGGGAATCGAAGAAGGCACGAATTACCGATTCCGACTAGACGGCACCCGCGCGCTTCCCGACCCCGCGTCGCGCTGGCAGCCGGACGGCGTGAACGGTCCGTCGCAGGTCGTCGACGCTGGCCGGTTTGCGTGGAGTGATGACCACTGGAAAGGCGTCACGCTGCGAGACCTCGTCATGTACGAACTTCACGTCGGCACGTTCACCGACACCGGTACCTTCGCAGGCGTTCAAACACGTCTCGAGTATCTGCAGCACCTTGGCATCACGGCGATCGAGATCATGCCGATCGCGGAATTCCCCGGGCGTCGCAACTGGGGCTACGACGGCGTGTTCCTCTTCGCGCCGTCGCACCACTACGGGCATCCCGACGATTTGCGGCGCCTCGTCAACGCCGCGCATCAGTGCGGCATCGCGGTGATTCTCGACGTCGTCTACAACCACGTCGGACCAGACGGCGCCGTGTGGTCGTCGTACACGCCGCGCTATTTCACGGATCGGCATCGGACGCCGTGGGGCGCCGCGGTCAACCTCGACGGCGATGATGCGCGCGCGGTGCGTGACTTCTTCATTCAGAATGCGCTGCACTGGGTGCACGAATATCACGTCGACGGCCTGCGTCTCGACGCAACGCACGCGCTGCACGACGAGAGCCACACTCCGTTTCTCGCCGAGTTGAGCGCGGCGGTTCACGACGCGGCGCATGGGCGATCGGTTCTGGTGATCGCCGAGGACGATCGACGCATGCTGAGAGTCGTCGAGCCATCCGCGTGCGGCGGCTTCGGCCTCGATGCGATGTGGGTCGACGATTTCCATCACGAGATGCGGCGGCTGACCGCCGGCGATCACGAGGGATACTTCGCGAAGTACAGCGGCACGACCGAGGGCGTCGCGGCGGCGCTCGCGCGGGGCGGGCGGCTCGATCGTGATGCGTCTGCCCTGCAACCGTTCGTCATCTGCCTGCAGAATCACGATCAGGTCGGGAACCGCGCGCTCGGCGATCGCGTGCATCACGGAATCGAACATGCGGTGTATCGCGCGGCGTCGGCGGTACTCTTCACGGCGCCGGAGACGCCGCTCCTCTTCATGGGCCAGGAGTGGGGCGCATCGTCGCCGTTCTGTTTTTTCACGGATCACAACGAGGAGTTGGGAGCGGCGATTACGAACGGCCGGCGCCGGGAGTTCGCCGCGTTCTCCGCGTTTCAGAATCCACGCATGCGCGAGCGAATCCCCGATCCGCAGGCGGATGCCACGTTCATCGCGAGCCGGTTGCGCTGGTCCGAGCTCGGCGCCGACACGCACCAGCAGCTGTTCCGGTTGTATCAGGCGCTCCTCGCGATCAGGCGCACCTACGCGGCGTTTCAGTTCTCGGACGTGAATGACGTGACAGCGTGCGCACTCGATGAAGATTCGCTGGCGCTCGTGCGGCACCCGGAGGGCGTCGATTCCATCCTCGTCGTCGCGCGGCTTGCCGGCGCGGGCTCCGTCGATGTCCCGCTCCCGTCGCCTGTGCAGAAGCGATGCTGGTCGACGATCCTGACGACCGAGGATCGGGCGTTCACGGCGTCACCGCGGCCTGTTCGCGTTCGCACGACGCCGGAGTCGATGCGCGTCACGTTCCCCGGCCCGGCCGCGGTCGTCCTGCGCGGCAGATAGAGATCGCGTACACACGAACGCGGAGATCGTGGAACCTGCAGAAGAAAAATTCTGCGAGGTCCGCGAACTCCGCGCTGCGGTTGACGTTCTGTTATTCGCTCGTGCAGGTCGACGAGACCATCTTCACCGACGTGACCTTCAGACTCGGGTTCGCGCCCGAGCGCGAGCTGGCAGATCCCGCCGCGCCAGCGGCCGCGCCGCCAGCCGTCGCGTTGCGATCGATCGTGCCGGTCACTTCGATCTGGTGTCCGACATGTTTCTCGAGCTCGGTGGCACTGCCCTCGAGCTGGTACTTGTTCCCGCCCATGCGGCTGCTCTCAGTCGTCGCGCCGCCTGGCGCCGTGCCGGTCGTGCCGGCCGTGCTGCTGCCGCTGCTCGGCTTCGCGTTCGCCAGGATGAACTGCGCGCTCGAAGCCGATCCTGTCGTACCGGTTGTCGCCGACGAACTCGACTGATCGCCCTTCTGCAGACAGCCCGTCACGGTGACGGGTCTATCTGACGACGTCTGTCCGCTCGTCGCGCTGCTGCTCGTCTGCGCAGCAACGGTTGCACCCGCGAGCGCGATGGCAACGCAGGCGCCAATCCAGACTTTCTTATCCATGCGTCTTCCTCCTCACAGTGAACGTCAGCGGCGAGGGCTTGCAATGTCGGCACCATCCGGAGGCGCGTAAGTTTTTCAGAGAATCAAGCCGGATTCTGAGCGAGTGTCGCAGCAAAACGCATCGCACCTAGTCATTCCGACTCGGTGGTGACGGATTCTGATGAGCTGGGGATCGCGAGACCCGCTGAGCCGGACCCGATCAGAAACCTGGACGGAAATTGACCGCGAGCGTCCACCCGCGCGGTAACTGATCCAGCGTACGAACTGCGTCGAACTCGAAGATGAATCCGCCGACGTTGAGGCGCGCGCCTGCGCCGACGCTGCGCAGCGTCGTGCGTGCGGCCGGCTTGCCGCTGAGCGCAGCCGAGTCGAACACCCCGGCATCCGCGAAGATCACCGCGTCGAGTGGCAGCGCATTCGACCCCGACAGCCGGCCGAATGGACCGATGAGCGGGACGCGCATTTCGGCATTCGCGATCGTCATGCGCGCCGTGTCGAGCACGATCAGCGGATCGTACCCGCGGACGAGATCGCGCAGCGACCATACGAGCGGCAGCAGCCGCGGATCGCCGGCCGCGTCGCCGTAGCGGCCGACGTGCTCCGCGCGCAGCGCGATGCTGATCGGACGAATCGGCATCATGTAGCGTCGATAGTCGGCGGTGAGCGTGACGAGCGAGAGATCGCCGACGGTCGGCGCGGCTTCGAGCCGGTATCGCGTGCCGAGCACAGGCGCTGTTGCGCCGAACACCGAGCTGTCGTGGACGAACGCGATTGCGCTCTCGATGAGCGTCACGGAAGCTGCGGCCGCTGTGCGCGTGGTGTTGTCGGTCAGAAGCCGTCCGCTCGAACCGGAGTACACCTGCGTCGCGAGCTCGCGCTCGAACGCGATCGCGTGCACGCCGCTGCGGATCTCGATGCGGCGGGCGGCGCTGAACGGGTACATCGCGACGCCGCTCACCTCTCGATGTATCTGGCGGAGCACTTCGGTCTCTCGCGTGATCGTCGGCGACGCGGCCAGCTCGCCGGTGAACAGGCGCGTGCTGCCGATGTCGAGCGGCATCTGACCGCCAATCACACCCCAGTTCCAGCGCGACTGGCGGTTGATGAATGCGGTCTGCACGGCGAGATCGCTGATCGCGCTTCCAACCTGCACGGCGGTCTGCAGCTGGCGATCTTCGAGAAGATCGGAAAAGGCGACGGACATGCCCGCGCGGAAGTAGGTGCCGATCATGCCGCCGCCGGCGCTGACGTACGGCTGGCCGAGTCCGCTCAGCGTCAGCTTGCGGTTGTACGCCTTGGACTCCACGATCGTGAGCGCAGGCGCGGGCGCGGCGCTGCGTGGGCTCGTGGTCGCGTCGATTGGCACGTTCGTTCCGCCGGCGTGAACGTCGGGCTGCGCCGATGCGGACGTGATGCGGACGTTGTACTGGCCGCGTTCGTACTCACTGAACGCGAGACGATCGCCCTGCGCCGACACGGAGAGCGCGGGGCTGAGCGGCGTGATGCCGCTCACCCCTTCGCGAACGTCGGTCACCTGGCTGATATCGCCGCTTGCGACGTCGAGTCGGAACACGTTGTTGACGCCGTTTTCGTCCGCGATGAAAAAGAGCGAGCCGCCCATCCACTGCGGATCGATGTGCTTCGCGCCGGCGATGAAGGGCAGCGCCCTGATCGAGCCGCTCTCGACGTCCAGCAGTGCCAGCCGGCAATCGCCGAACGTCAACGCGTCGAGCGACGAGGTGAAGC
>Ga0075425_100002132_pt1 | contig 19633 bp, 19 predicted proteins | sample SoiMethybrSBSTD4_FD_75300 | JGI IMG/M metagenome (GOLD analysis project Ga0075425, IMG submission 75300) | Bulk soil microbial communities from a Populus tree surrounding site in Tennessee, USA - Soil MetaG P. TD hybrid SBSTD4 | ecosystem: Environmental > Terrestrial > Soil > Tree plantation... | reverse complement strand
TCGTTGACGATCACGTCGTAATGCCCCGTGTCTCCACGCAGCAAACATCCGAGGCAGATGATGGCATTGTATTTTTTGGTCTCAGCCAACGTGCGCGCCGCAGAAGGTTTCGGAACGGCCGAGGATTATTCGGTGCCTTAACCAGAATTCAGGCAGAGGTCGCCGAGTACGCAGAGAAAGTCGAATTCACGGAACCGGTGCCGTTGCATCTGTTTTCAGCACAGGGACATTCAAGCGACTGGTTTACGCTGTGTTTCTGGATCCCTGTGCTGAACAATACTCTTCGGCGATCTCGGCTTACTCTGCGGTTCAAGCATTTGAGGTTATCGTCGGAACAGATCCCCGATCGCCTGCTTCATCACCGCCCCGCCCACTTCTGCAATTGACGTTGTCAGCGGAATCTCCTTCGGGCAGGCCTCAACGCAGTTCTGCGCGTAGCCGCATTCTTGAATTCCGCCATCTCCCATGAGGGCAGCCAATCGCTCGCGCTTCAGCGCTGCCCCGGTTGGATGAGTGTTGAATAATCGAACCTGAGAGATCGTTGCCGCGCCCACGAACCCGGTTCGCTCGTTGAATTGCGGGCAAACCTCCATGCAGCAGCAACATGAGATGCACCGCGAAAGCGGGTATGCCTCTTCCTGTGCCTGCATGGTGACGCGCGGGCCGGGCCCGAGATCGTAGGTGCCATCCACCGGCACCCAGGCTTTTAGACTTTTCAAATTCTCGAATAACACGCTGCGGTCAACCGCGAGGTCGCGGATGACCGGGAATTTCGACAGCGGTTCGAGCCTGATCGGCTGATCGAGTTTATCCACCAGCGCCGAACAGGCCATGCGCGCCTTGCCATTGATCAGCATGGCGCACGATCCGCAGACTTCCTCGAGGCAATTCGAATCGTAGGTGATCGGCGTGGTCGCCTTGCCATCCCGCGTGACGGGATTCCGCGCAATCTCCATCATCGAGGAGATCACATTCATCCCCGGATGCCAGGCCAGTTTGAAATCCTCCCAGCGAGGTTTCTCGCTCGGAGAGGATTGGCGTCTGATTTTGAACAGGACGGATTTGGCCGGCATTGATGTTCGATTCAAATTTCATCGTAACAAATATTGCCGTCATAATGCCCAGATCACGGCCCCAACTGCTGCGCCTCAAACTGTAGGCTGCTATTTCCGGCGGTGGCAGTTCCGGCTACTGCGATATTGCCCGAATGGCCTTGCGTCGAAATTGGAAAAGAGACAAGTCCGTTGACGTCGGACTGAACGGTGGTTCGTGCGCTGCTGAGGATCACCGGTGTGCCAGACTGCGAAATCCCGGCTTCCCCCGCCCAGAGGATTGGTTGATTTGACGCCACCCGACCCACATAACTAATGAAGAGCACACTCGCGCCGAGGATGGAATTCGCGGGAGCAGAGGAATCAACCACTCGCACAACAACGGGTTGAAAGCTCTGGCCGGTAGCAACAACTTGCAGTGTCCCGGTCACTGGCTGCAGCTGGAGTGAAGAGGTTGCAACAACCGACGCGGTGAAAATCTGGCATACAGTGTTCGCCGGCGCTATGCAAACATTTACCTGGACCGGTGCTGAAAATGAGCTCAGTTGCAGATTTACTGACGCATTTTCGGCCGCGTCGGTCTGAGACGCGCTCGCACTCAGAGTTGCACTGCCTTGGACAAGACGATAGTTCTTCAATGTGCTTCCGCTTGCTGACGCTCCGTTCGAAAGCACTCGAGCAGCTATGGGAAGGTTCAAACTCGCGCCCTGCGCAATCCACACGGACGGATTGAAGCCAGGCCAAGCTGCGAGGAGGTCGCAGTTAACTGCGTGCTCAGCTGCTGCGGAAGCGGGTAAGTCGCGGGCGAGCTTCGCTATGATTGTCCCAACTCCTGCGCTCAATGGCGTCATGAAACTTGAAGCCATTCCGCTCACGTCCGTCAAAACGGTGCAATTCGTGCCGCCACCACACGCAGAGAACCCCACCGAAGAGGAAGTGAACTGCACGCTTGCGCCGGTCACCGGAGTCACTCCACCTGCCCCGACTACCATGACCACGACTGGAGAAGCTGCCTGGGCCCCCTAGTAGCAGGATCATCATCAATAAGCGGCAAGCTCGCATGTTTATTCCGGCACCACCCGCCTGAGCGCCATTGCCACAGACTTCAACTCAGAGTTTCGAATTTGTCTCTTGGCTGGATTTCCGCCTCTGCCTTCGCTCTGAATGGACCAGCCCCAAACTGCCAGCCACCGGGCTCGTCAACCCCAGCTTGCTTTGCGGATACAAAAATAGGAGGACATGCTCGCCGGCCTGATACCGCTCGCCCGCCTGCCACAACCCTCCCCATTCACTGATTTGAATGCTTTGGCCCTTTTTGACGCCGCGAATGGCCTCGTCAATTCGGAAGGTCACGCGTGTAATGGGAACACCCGGGCTGCCCTGAACCAGGGCCGCACTTGTGCAGCGGTAGGAGGGACGACCAAATTTCGATGGTAGCTGTCAAAAGCCTTTAACCGCAAAGCGCGCAAAGAAATCGCAAAGAGCGCCAAGAAATCGACTTTGCGTCCTGTGCGATGCCTTGGCGGACTTTGCGGTTAAAGGCTTTGACTCGATTATTCCTGCCTCAGGAAGATCTTCTGCGCCGAAAGGTGCGCTCCGGTCAGCAATAGCAGTCCTGAGAGAAACGCCCAGAACATCATGCTTACTGAGATCGCGAACGGCCCATAGACCTCCTGAAAGTTCAGCCTGGGCAGCAGGAGAATATACGAATATTTCAGAATTTCAGAACAGAACCCCATTATGATGGCCGCCGGCAACACTGTTTTTGCCGTAACCTTCCCGTTCGGCAGCAACCAATAAATTAGAAAGAAAATCGCCATGCTCGTTACAGTGGCAAACACTTTTGCGGTGAGAAATCCAAGAATCCGCACCAGCAGAATGTCGTGTCCGAACGCCAAGAAGCGTAGCAACTGCACGTTGCCCGCGCTGAGAGCAATCGAGATCAGCGCCAGAATTCCGCACGCGAAAGCCAGGCCGAGAGAAATCAGCTGATTTCCAATGTAAGAACGATTGTTTGGAAACCGCCAGACCCGATTCAGTGCAACCTCGAGCGGAAGAAAAACTCCGGTCGATGTAATCAGCAACATGACCAATGAAAACGCCTGGGCTTTGTTTTTGGCAGTAGCCAGCGCCTCAAGGTTCCGAATCACAAAGTCCTGTCCAGCGGGCAGATAGTCACGCAGCAATTCTTTGATTACGTCGCTCATCACTTTGGAGTGAAACACCCGCAGCGCCAAACTCATCAGCAGCAGCACGAATGGAAAAAAAGACAGGATGGCGTTGGCCGCGACCGAAAAAGCAAAGGTGTGAACTTCGGTATGCAGCAGATACTTTACTGTCGACGCAGACAGCCGATAGTAATACCGGACACGATTCCCAAAGGAATCCTTTTCGCTCGGCTGAGGAGAATTGGAGCTTGAATCAGGCGTCGCTGGCGGCACAGTTGGTCAATATTATCAAACACTTAAGCAATGTTCAGTCTTCTGAAAATGGGCATGTTCAGGAACACGTCTCTCCTGGCTCCGGCGAAAAACGTTTTAGTTGTTAATTTTTTCCTTGCCAGAAAGGTAAGTTCCTGAATATTATTTTTTGCCACTGCCTCGGTTTCGAGGCATTGCATCAGAATTCGGGCTGATGTTATCTGTGCCACGTCGTCGAAAATCGCGCAACAAGATCGCTCCTCGGCCGCACTGGAGTTTTCTCCGGTTACGGTGAGGGGCTTTGCTTTTTGGGGTACGCGGCTAGCGGACATTACCTGAGCAAACCTGGCGTTGTCGTCTGAGGGGGGATGTTGAGGCACAAGGCCTCGCAGGGGACGGCGCGGGAATCTATCAACAGAGGCGAAAGGAGTACTTTGTGAGAGAGAAGGGTACAGTAAAGTGGTTCAACGGGGCCAAGGGCTATGGATTTATCCAGCGCTCTACCGGCGAAGATGTTTTCGTTCACTTCTCCGCCATTCAGGAGAACGGCTATCGCAGTCTTAATGAGGGCGAATCGGTTGAGTTTGATTTGCTGAAAGGGCCGAAAGGCTTCCAGGCAGCCAACGTTAGCCGCGTCTAACTGAGTCTCGTCCCACTTACACCCTTCCAGCTTGCTGGAAGGGTTTTATTATTTTGGGTGAAAGAGATTGTGCAGCTGGCGAAAATTGGGTAATTGGGAAAGTTGGTAATTTTGTAGCTTTGGCGAACATCAACGATAGCGCCATCGCGGACGATTGACTGTTCCAGTTACCAAAATACTAAATTTCCCAATTACTCAATCCTCTCGGTGCAGCTCGGTTTATTGTTGGGTTGTCTCTGTCTGATACATTGTGACGGCGTCCAAATCGTCGCTTCGGCACGACCTTGTCTGAACAACCTTTGAAATCCAACAGCCTGACAGAAGGCGGCAAGACCAAGGCGCCAGGATCACCTACGTCGATTGCTGTTGTTTGTCTCGTCGCTATTGTATTAGGCATGCCGATGCTGCTCTACGGTCCGCTTGCGGATGGCCACGATACCTACGAACACCTGACCTTTACGAAGTACTTCAGCGAGCAGTTCTGGAATGGTGACCATTACCCGCGTTGCTGATGGACATGAACCATGGCCTCGGCAGTCCTACGTATTTCGTGTTTCCACCACTTCCGGCGTATGTGTGTGCGCTGCTCAGGCCAGTTGCTCGGTTGCTCCGCTTCACTGCGTTCAAATTCGCGGCCTTTCTGCCGCTGTTGATCTCGGGAATTTCCGCCTGGTTGCTGTTGACGAAAACGGTGGCGCCCCGCGACGCGGCGATTGGAGCGTGCCTTTACATGGCCATGCCTTACCACTTACTTATCGATTTGCACGTGCGCTCTGCCATACCCGAGTCGTGGGCGCTAGCCTGGATGCCCTTGGTCCTGTATTTCCTGCCGGCAGCGCTGAAGGGCCAGTCACGTGGAGTAGTCGGCCTGGCCGTGAGTTTTGCGTTGATGATCTTCAGCCATTTGATCAGCGTGGCCATGTGTTCGCCTGTTCTTCTGGTCGCGGCAATATGCTTTGCGCCTCCTGGCCGCAGAACTCGTGGTTTCGTTCTGGTTGGCGTGGCAATGGTGCTGGGCGCGGGGGTCGCGTCCATTTACCTGTTACCCTCATTAGCCAATGCAAGGTATATTTCAGCGGCGAGATTGGTTGCGCTCAACAATTTTAATTGGACAAATCACCTGCTCAGTTTCGGTAAAGGCTTGTTTGCTCACGACGCTGGTAAGGTTGCAGTTTTTCAACGGGAGATGTCATGGAGTGATCTCAGTATCTTCGCGTTCGCGGTCCTCGGGTTGCTAATAAGCACGGGCAGTGCGCCACGCGCCTTGAGGCGCGCCGCTATCTTCTGGTTTGCGGTGTGCTTCTTATCACTGTTCATGATTTCACGGGCAAGTTCACCGATTTGGGCACACATAGCCGAACTCCAACAGGCTGTTCAATTCCCCTGGCGGTTTAGCGCAATCTTGCGTATCGGCGCGCTCTCGATGCTTGGACTTCTGTTGACACAAAATCCGTGGGAACTCAGAGAAGGGGATTGGTCGCGTTCGCTTGTTGCTAGTCGCGACCGGCGCGGTTTGGCTGTCCAGTTATGGTTATGCCTGCTGGCGTTACCATGTCGCGGTGAAACCGGGGCCTAGCGAGAAGCTGCTGGTCAACGACCATGATGGCTGGTTCTTTGCCTGGTCACCGCCGGACATGGACCAGCGCGCAGCGTTGCTCGCCAGCTTTGGTCCGAAAATCAGGTTCCGAGAAAATAGCGGCAGTGCCGACGTCACCATGTGGGCCCCTAGCCGTATCGAGTTTAAGACGAACAGCCACGACGGAGGGTGGGTCATGGTGAACCAGTTTTACTATCCAACATGGATTGCCCTGAGCGGCAACGCATCGCTTGAAGTTCACCCCGCATTGCCGGAGGGCCTATTGCAGGTGAGGGTGCCTTCCGGAAGCCAGGACGTTCGAGTTGAAATACCAGTGAGTAAGGCCGAGTGGCTAGGCCGCTGGCTTACCATCTCGTGCATCGCAGCCTGCCTATTCATTGCGAAGCCGGCAGGCAAGCCTAGTTCGATTTAAAACAGGGCACAGTCCAGATCGGCGGTCCGGTTAAGTAATTCAGGTTTAGCGAAATGCCTCCCGAAGCCGCAGAGCTGTTGAATGAGTCACCAAACCTGGGGTAATGCCTTGCGCTTTGGGATCAATGGAGCTCAATCGAAACCAGCTCGCCGTCTAGATCACTGCCTGCCCTGTAATTGACGTTGACTGGAACTCCCCTCCAGGCGCAGGAAAATTCGCTCGCCCCGATAACCGGGACCTCTTTGTAGTCAACCGCCCGCAGACGCAGCGTCTTACCCTCGCCGGAAAGTGTCAGCACGGCGGCCGGAGGTTTCGAGCAATCGACCGACATGAGTGTCGTCTTCAGGAATTTCACCGGGCGTTTGTCGAAGGAGGGCTCTTTGCCCGCAGGTTTGCCGGGAGTTTCATCATCCTCATCTTCTGAGTCGCCGGAAGATCTCTTTCTTTCCGACTGTGACGCATCTTTGCTGCCGGCCGCGCTTGCAGTCGACTGCGGGGCCGATTCCTGCACCGGGGGCACCCCGTACTTCTCGAGAAATGGCAGGTCAATCAAACTTTTTTTTGCAGTCTGGGCGATCTGCGGATTTTGACTCTGCTTCAGTCGATCCAGCGTGGCGGTCGCATCATCGAATTTCTTGGCCGCCAAATAAGCTTGTGCCAGACGTAGTTGGTACTGCTCGTTGCGCGGATTCAGTTCCACCGCCTTTTTCATCGCCTCGACCGCCGCATTCGCACCGCCGCCCAGAAGCCTGGCCCATCCCAGCATGTCGTAGGCTTCGGCGAAGTCGGGAAATTCCTGCAGAACGATGTGCAGGCTCTCCATCATGTTTGCCAGACCCTGCACCTTGGCGCCGTGCTCGCCCGAGTGGTAGGCCGCAAGTGCCAGGCCCATGCGCACCCACGGGTCGCCGGAAGAAATTCTTATCCCCTCGCTGAGCTCTTCAAAGGCCTTCGCAGTTTCACCCTTTTGAACGTAGGCCCATGCGAGCGCGCGATGTGCAACCGCGGTTTCAGTTTTCTCGCCGGCAACCAGAGCTTCAAGCTTCTCAATGGCTTTCTCGCGGCGCTCCGGAATGCGGACCGCTATTTCTTGAACCAGTGCGTCTCCTTCGCCGGTCTGCGGCGGCTTTGCGCTGGTTGCGACGTCGTCCACCGAAAACGGCAACGCCACTTGAGAAATCGATGGATCGAATGTCCCATGGTTCGGCTGCTTCGCAATCTGCAGCGTGTCCTGCAGACCCTTGAGCGACCGGTAGTAATCCTTCACGGTCTTGTCCAGTTCGACGACAGTCATCCCGAACGCCTGCTGAACAGCTTGCTCAACCGGCACCTTCTGGTTCTCCACCAGATCAAAGTATTTACCCACATCGGGCAGGCGATTCTGGCTCAGGAGGTAGTGCACAAAGATCCATGACTGTGCGTAAAACAACGTCCGGTGCGTGCCTTCCCGGCCATTCACTACGCGATTTTTCATTTGAAACAAATCTGGCCAGGTGAGCCAGACGGGATTGTTCAAAATTTCCGTAAACGACTTGCCCGGACTGCCCGCCAACAGATTCCCAAACAGATCTGTGTCGGGTGCAGCCGGATTAAGCTCAGGGTCCCCGCCCAGCCCTGCCGTTTTCGAGACGAGATTTAAAGAAGAAAAGTACTCGGCGATTCCTTCGTCGAACCACGGCTGGGTGGGCGGGTAATTGAAGTTCAGAAAGTAGTGTGCGAGTGGGTGTTCTATCGCGCGCCAACTGTCCGGCTCAAAAAGATTGAGCACGATAAACACGCGATCTTCACCGCCAAGAAAAAAGCCAGGTGCTTGAGTAGGATTGCCATTCACAAGCGGAACGACCTGCGCATAGTCCTTATCGCTGCGGAACGCGATGATCTCGATAGGCTCCGCCATGCGCAGCCGATTGCGCATCAGGAGTTGACCGAACACCGCGCGCAATTGCTCGAATCGCGCGGCGACTTCATGTCCCTGCTTCAGGCTGCCGTCGGTAATAACAACAAAGTGATCGGAGCTGACTCTAAGCCACGGAGGCTGGTCGGCGGCGCAGGCTCGGCGAGTATTCATAATCGCCACTATGCAAACTGCGAAGGAGCTGACGCGAAACGCCCAGTACCGCATTTGAGACGATTCTAACCGGAAAACCAGAGGATCGAACTAAGCGGCTTTTGCCATCCATTTATAATGCGGCGGACAGATGTCTCTTGCCAGCGGTACAAAGTTAGGCCCATATCAGATTGAATCACCGCTCGGTGCCGGCGGCATGGGCGAAGTGTACCGCGCGCTCGACACGCGACTCGATCGCCTCGTCGCCGTAAAAATACTGCCGGAGCATCTCTCTCAAAGCCCAGAGGCCAAACAGCGTTTTGATCGCGAAGCTCGGGCCATCTCTTCGCTGAGCCACCCCAACATTTGCGTCCTTCACGATGTCGGCCATCAAAATGGGACCGACTACCTGGTAATGGAATTCCTGGAAGGCGAAACTTTAGCCGATCGTCTCCTCAAGGGACCTGTTCCTATTGCGCAGATCCTGAAATATGGCGCCGATATCTGCGAAGGTCTCGATCGCGCACACAAGAGCGGAGTGGTTCATCGCGACTTGAAGCCGGGAAACATCATGCTGACCAAGTCCGGGGCGAAGCTGATGGATTTTGGACTGGCCAAGAGCACACCGGCCATGGCAGCCGTCTCTTCATCGAGCTTGACAATGGAGCTGGCCAGCCCTGCCGTAAGCCACCCCCTGACCGGGCAGGGATTCGTAGTCGGGACTTTTCAATACATGTCCCCTGAGCAGGTGGAAGGCAAAGAGGCCGACGCCCGCAGCGACATTTTCGCGCTTGGCTCCGTGCTGTATGAAATGGCGACAGGTAAGCGCTCATTCCAAGGCAAAAGCAATCTCTCGATAGCATCGGCAATTCTTGAGAAGGAACCGGAACCGATTACCAGCATCCAACCCATGGCTCCGCCGGCGCTGGATCACGTGGTGCGCGGCTGTTTAGCGAAGAATCCCGACGAACGCTGGCAGAGTGCCGGCGACATCGCTCGCGAGTTGCGGTGGATTGCAAGTGGTGGGTCGTCGCAAACGAATGTTCCTGCCCTGGCTCGCCGCCAGGCCATCAATCGCGAGCGATTCGCCTGGATCGGTCTAGCGGCGATTTTGTTGGGAGTTCTCACGTGGTTTGCCTTGCGCCCGCAACCGCCGGCGCGGGTGGTACAAGCTGTCTTGACTCCGCCACCCGGAGCGACGTTTGCTTTCAATGGTGATTTTTCCGGTCCGCCGATGCTCTCGCGGGACGGGACGCGGATCGTGTTCGCAGCGCGGGTTGGACGGGAACCGACATCTCTCTACGTTCAGGCCCTGGACAGCGGGACGGCTACGAAGCTGGATGGCACGGACAATGCCGCGTTTCCCTTCTGGTCGCCGGATGCAAAGTTCATCGGGTACTTCGCAGATGGGAAACTCAGGAAGATCCCTGCTGCCGGTGGACCCGTGACCGTTCTTGCCGATGCTCCCGGTGGCAGAGGTGGCGCCTGGAGCCCGGAAAACCTAATCGTCTATACTCCCGATTTTCGAGATTCCCTTTGGAAGGTCAGCGCAAATGGGGGAACGCCCGAGCGCCTGACTACCCTCGAGTCCACCAAGCATTCAACCCATCGCTGGCCATCGTTTCTGCCTGACGGCAAGCATTTCCTGTTTTTCGCCACAAACCATTCAGGCATCAATCCCGACCAGAACGGAATTTATCTGGGATCAGTGGACAGCCACACGATGAAACTGGTGCTGCCTTCGGACTCGGCTGCGCAATACTCGTCGGGATACCTTCTCTACCACCTGCAAACCGCGCTGATGGCACAGAAATTTGATCCGGCAAACGGCACCTTGTCGGGTGACTCTATTCCCGTCGCAGACCACGTACAGTATGACCTCAGCGTGTGGCGGACCACGTTTAGCGCCGCTGACGATGGAACGCTGATCGCAGTCTCCGGCGAGTCCACCGCGAATACCGAATTGGTTTGGGTGGATCGCACCGGCAAGGATGTCGGTTACGCAATTAAGGAACGCTTCGTTGATTTGGGCGGCCCTCTAGCCGGGATGCGCCTTTCACCCGACGGAACGCACTTGGCGATTACGGTCGGGCAACCGAAGGCGGACATCTTTGCCTTCGATCTGGTTCATGGAACCAAAACTCGTATCACGTTCAACCCTGCACAGAACATTCAGCCGGCCTGGTCTCCAGATGGGCAGAAAATTGTTTATTCCGAACTTTCCGGATCGAGACTCGCCGCTGGGTCTACAGTCCATGCCCGCCCTGCAAATGGCGGTGGTCAAGACCAGGTGCTCGTAGGTCGCGAAAACAATGTCGTTCCCGTTACTTTCAGTTGGCCGCAGTGGTCTTTGGATGGGAAATATCTCGTCTACAGCAAGGCTAGTGGCCCTTCAGGTGGCTCAATCTGGGCCATGCCAACCAGCGGCGACAAGAAACCATTCTTGGTGGTGCAGCCCCAGTCACAGCAGGGCACGATCCAGTTCTCCAGACTTTCTCCTGACGGCAAGTGGCTGGCGTACACATCGACTGAGTCAGGCCGCGAGGAACTGTACATAACACCCTTTCCTGCATCTGGCGGGCGCTGGCAAATTTCGCAGAATGGCGGGACGGCTCCCGCCTGGCGCGGAGACAGCAAGGAACTGTATTTCTACGAATTCTCCGGAGGCCAAACGCAAATCATTGCAGTAGAGGTCGTGGCCAAGGGTGAGCAGTTTGAGACGCGGAACTACCGCAAGCTCTTTGCCTTGGGCCATGTTATCGCGGGCGGTAACGCGAATTTCGAGGTCACCCCCGACGGCAAGCGCTTCCTGATCGCAGTCCAGCCCGAGGTCGCCGCAGCGCCCATTTCATTGACGCTGAACTGGACGGGGAAGCTGGGGAAGTGAAGTGGGCTTGCGTGGCCTACTAAGCCGGTCACAGCTCGGCGGGATTTTTGGAATTGTTCTCCTATTTGGGGTCGTGGCGACAAGTCATTACCTTGCGCACAAGCAACCTTGCCCAGCAAGTACAGAGGAGCTAAATCGCGAGATCCTGATTGCGTCGCCCGCGGCTTCATCTGCATCCGGCGCCGAACTGAAGTTAGATGCATACATTCACAATGAATCAAAGCGGGCGCTAACGCGAGTTGTAGTCGAGGCAAATCTTTCCGGGAGCGGTCGTATCCACGCGGAAGCTATCAACAATGAGCCGGGCGCACCGTCGCTGTCGGATGCTCCGATTCTGCCAGGGGCGTGGCGGGCCGTTCGATTCGATTTCGCAAAGTCAAGTTCGGCAGACGTCGTTCCCCCGCTTCAGGTTCTCCGTTGCTCTTGCGATTAGCTATTTCGCGGCAGGAGCCGCTGAATCGGTGACGCTGGCGCGCAAGGAACTGATGTCATCTCCCCTGAAGTATTGCCCCTTAGCCGCCTTCATTTCTGGCATGGCCGCGTATGGCTTTGAGTAGTCGTTATTCGCATTCCAGAAGAGAAATCCCACGCCGCCTTTGTTCTTCGCGGTCAGTACCTGCACTTCGATGTACTTCGGTGAATACGTCTTCGTCCGCCAGGCGAAAGCCTGCAGCCATGGACGAATCACCGCACCGCTGCCCTGCGTGATCTTCTCGAAGCGGTCCATGGATTCGCCGACGAAGTGTTCAGGAGCGTCGCCAGGCTTCGCGATGTCATCCATGCCAAAGAAGTGCGACGGATAAATCATGGGCGAGAGCACATCGCAATATTTCGCCATGCGCACGATGTCCTGGCCGGTATGCGCCAGGTCAACCGGTCTCTGCCACGCCATTATCCCGAACACATCAAGCGACAGCAGCACGCCCTTTGGGTGGAGCGACGTATAAGCTCGCCGTAGGAAGTCGGCAATGACATCTGCTCTCTGCCAGTCTGGATGTGACTTCTGAAACACAAAGGTTGCGTCCTTTTGATCGCCTTCGGCAGGGAAGCGAACGTAATCAAACTGGATCTCGTCGGCGCCGGCCTCCGCGGCAGCGTGAGCTAAAGCGATGTCGAATTCCTGAACTTCCGCGCGCGATGGATCAGTCCAAACCAGTTTGCCATTTTCGCGCCATGGCTGACCGGTCTTCTTCGATTTCACTGCCAGCTCCGGATGCGAAACCACCAACCGCTCATCCCGGAACATGGCGATGCGCGCGATCGCGTGCATCCCCTGCGAGTGCAGGAAGTGCGTGTACTTAGGCAGATCGCGAATGTAGGTCTTGTGTGCCCCGATCAGCGGATGCTCGAAAGGGATATTCACCGTGCCATCGCTATCCTTAATGTCAAAGACCACGGCATTCCCACCCGCCTGACGCCAGCGCTGCACAATCTGAATTCCGTGATCGCTGCCGGCCATCAATCCGGTGAGGTAAATGGCGCGCACTTCAAAGTCTTTGGCAACTACGACCGATTTTTCCGTGATCGGCTTATCCAGAATTCCCGGAACCGTGAGCTCCTGACCAGCTTTCAGGAATGTCCCATGTACTTCCGAGTTGTTGCCGCGGATCGCCTGCGCCAACTCCGAGGAAGTTAAATAAGAGGTCTGCGGAAGATAATGCCGGGCTACAGAAATGACTGTATCCCCACGGTGCGTTTCATACAGGACGGTTCCAGGTGCCGCAATTTTCGGCGACGGCGTTGTAGAACTTGGGATTGTTGCCTTCGCTGGAAGAAGTTGGGCAGATTGCGGCTCTGCAGCCGCTCTGACCGTGCGCAGGTGAATCAAACCAAGCCCGAACGCTCCTACTCCCAACACCAGAAACAGATTTATTCCATTCCCGCGCAAGACTTTCCCCCGTCGATCGTTTTTTTCGATGGTAGCCATGTGAATTTTCGGCTGCCAGTTACGTTGGGAGTGAGGCTTCGGCGGGCGTCAGGCGTCAGGCATCAGGCGTCAGGAAAACCGGCGCTAGGGTGACTACGCAATTTCCGGGTCGGCTCATGAAAACTAATGCCTGAAGCGTGAAGCCTGACGCCTGAAGCCGCTTTCCTTTACTACGCAAAACATTTCCCATTACACGATTTCACTTGTGGATGTACGTGACTCCCTTGACACACCACCTGCATCTAATCGCTTGTAGAACGTTGAGCTTGCAAGGTTGGCTCAGTTGGCTAGGCGCTTGCTCTAGTAGTCGTGAAGACAATTTTTGGACATGACAAAAATTGGCATTCCGTTGAAAATAGCGGCCACGCCGTGCAAGCCCGAAAAGGAGAGCTAGGCGCCCCCATCATGAAGACGATAGCCAGTACAGTTCTCGACCCTAACCGTAGAAGTAGTGACGCACGGGACTTTGAAACCGCACTTCGCCGTAAGATCGTTGGCCAGGACCAATCGGTCGAAAGAGTCGTTGAAATCTATCAGATGTTTCTGGCCGGGTTGAACCCGCCAGGGCGGCCGGTGGGGAATCTTCTATTCTTAGGGCCGACTGGGTCCGGCAAGACCCGCGTGGTCGAAGCGCTTGCCGAGTCGCTGTTCGGAGACGCACGGGCCTGCATCAAGATTGATTGCGCCGAGTTCCAGCACTCGCACGAAATCGCCAAGCTAATTGGCTCGCCTCCGGGCTACCTGGGTCACCGCGAGACGCATCCTCTTCTTACGCAGGAAGCGCTCAATCAGTGGCACACCGACAAGCTCAAGCTCTCGATTCTCCTGTTTGACGAAATCGAGAAAGCCTCCGACGCTCTGTGGCAGCTTTTGTTAGGCATCCTCGACAAGGCAACGCTCACACTCGGCGATAACCGCCGCGTGGACCTCTCGCAGTGCATCATTATCATGACCTCAAACCTGGGGGCAGGCGAGATGAGCAACCTGGTCGGGGATGGATTCGGCTTCGCCCCGAAACCCAACGTGGTAGATGACGGCCTCGACGACAAGATCAACCGTACCGCCGTCGAGGCCGCCCGTCGTAAGTTCACGCCCGAATTCATGAACAGAATTGATAAGGTCGTGGTGTTCAAGACGCTTCGTTCGGAACACCTCGAGCAGATCCTCGAAATCGAACTCGGCATGGTCCAGCAGCGGGTGCTCATGGCCTCGGCTGCGAACCAGTTCGTTTTTTCATGCACGCCCAAGGTGAAGAGCTTCCTTCTTCAAGAAGGAACCGACGCGCGCTATGGTGCTCGTCATCTGAAGCGTGCCATTGAGCGCCACCTCGTTTTCCCAATGGCAAATCTGGTCGCAACTGGCCAGATTCGCCTGGGAGACTTTGTACGGATCGACCTCAGCGCCCAGGGACAGCTCACATTCGTGAAAGAAGCCGAAGGCGCGATGGTCCCGATGTTGATGGAACGCTACGGAGCGGCAGCGGCTGCACCAACACTGTCCAGCCGTACGGCACGTCCCATCGCCAAACCGAAAGAGTTTACCGCCTCACCTGGTAACGAGACGAAGTAGTCTCCGGATTGAAGCAAAGCCCGGCCAACCAGCCGGGCCGTTTTTGTTTGGTATTGACCTCTGTGATTGTCATCCCGCACAGGTCCACCGAAGGCGGATCGGACAGGGACCTTACGACTGCATGAACCGTCACTGCTGCGGGCGGGATTACAGTGAGTCCCCTTAATTGGCGGTTTACCCCGAACCAGCAACCCTCATCGAACGTGCGTGACCAGCAAAAGAAAGCAGTCTTTCCTACGTCGCCACTCCCTTAGCCTCGTCTCAGTCTCGATTCTCCTTGCCTGGATCGTTCTCTATACGCGTTCTAATCCCGATACCCATGTTGGGGCATTCTTTGGCAATGCGATCGCCGATTGGACCGGGCTCGTCGTCATGGTGCTTGCCACCAAATTCATGTACGAAAAAGGTTCGACAGAGAGCCGGCAGCCTCCGCGTCATTGGGTTCACTCTATTTGGCAGAAAGTGGAGGACCACTCACTAACAGGGTTCTTGCTGATAACCGGCGCCGGTTGGGTCGCAGCGTTTGCACATTCGGACCCAACCTCAAAGTGGGGACAGGTGATTGGCAATATCGTTTCCGAGTGGACCCAGATCCTCGGCATCGTGATCCTGACCAAGGGGCTCTTAGAAACGCATTCTAAAGAGAGTCACAGGTGAAGTAGCATTTTCAATCCCATAGTTTCATTTCTCTGCATACTTGACCACGATGTACACGATCTCTTTGCCCTCGATCTTCTTAACCCAGTGCGGAACGCCAGCCGGCACGCGGATGAAATCGCCTTTCGTGAGATGATGCGTCTCGCCATCGGAAATGCTCGTTCCGCGAATTTCTCCAGGACTTTCCTGGGCACCGCCGGCTACCGTTCCGCCGGTTACAAATTCACATCCCCCATCAATTACGTACCAGACATCGGCTTGGTGCTCGTGAATCTCAGCTTTCCCCGGAGCGGTGCGCCGCAAAAGGATTGCTGCATGCTCGGGTGTGCGCTCAATCAGATTGATCTCCGACTCGCCGATATTGTTCAACGGCAGTTTGCGTAGATCAACGTCCATTTGCTTGGCGGAAAAGTAAACGACCTTGCTTGCTTCCTGAGCAAACAGGCAAGCAGTCAGTGTGAAGAGGACAAGAAACTGTATGGTCTTCAATGGAACCTCCCGGTCAGCTCAACAGCTGGTCCACAACCGCGTAGGCTTCGTGCAGAGCGGAATCCAGGGACGCTGAATCCTTGCCGCCAGCTTCGGCGAGGTCCGGACGCCCACCGCCCTTCCCGCCGACTTTTTGTGCGACCGGGGCTATGACCTTGCCGGCTTGAATTCGCGAGGTGAGGTCTTTGGTGACGCCCACGATGAGCGCCACGTTGCCGTTGGTTGCAGAGCCGAGCACCACCACGCCGGAGCCAATCTTGTCGCGAAGCTGATCTACCAGGGTTCGCATCTGCGGGCGCTCGAGGTTGTCCACGCGGTGAGCGAGAACTTTCACACCGCGAACGTCTTTGACCTTGTCGCCGATGTTGGCGGTCGAAGATGAGGCCTGCTTCATGCGGACCTGATCGAGTTCACGCTGCAATTTTTTGATCTCTGCGTCGCGTTTTTGAACATCACTGACCAGAGCCTCTGCAACATTGGTCAATTCTTCACCAGCGCCGATAAGATGCTGCGCCACTTTCTCAGCACCAAACGACCGGCGAAATCTGTTCAAAGATTCCTCGCCCGTCACCGCCTCCACTCTGCGCATCCCCGACGACACACTTCCTTCCTTCAGAATCTTGATCAACCCGATCTCACCGGTAGCGCCCGTATGCGTGCCGCCGCACAGCTCGGTCGAAAAGTCTCCGATTTTGATCACGCGCACGCGGTCGCCATACTTCTCTCCAAACAGCGCCATCGCCTTGTACTCACTGATCGCGACATCAATCGGAACGTTCTCGATGACCTCGACCTTCTGGTTGCGCAGCACTTCCTTGTTAATAAGGTCCTCGATGTCCTGCAGCTCTTCGTCTTCAACCGCAGTGAAGTGCGAGAAATCAAACCGCAGGTGGTTCGGCGCCACCAGCGATCCGGCCTGCTTCACGTGCTTGCCCAAGACTTCGCGCAACCCGGCGTGGAGTAGATGAGTGGCCGTATGATTCCGCATCGTGGCTTCGCGGATGGAGGTGTCCACGATGGCCTCAACCCTGTCGCCAACTCGGAGCGGCTGCTTGGCGACCACCTGATGCGCGCGCACGCCCTGCACGGGATAATACGTTCCGTTGACATCAGCGACGACCGCATTCAACTCATCGCTGTACAACGTCCCCCGGTCGCCAACCTGCCCGCCAGACTCGGCGTAAAACGGTGTGTGATCGAGAATGACCTCGCCTTCTTCACCAGGCCTGAGTTCCTGCACACCCTGTGCGTTCTTGATGATTGCCAGCACTTCGCAATCTTCTGACCGCGTCTGCAAATAGCCTTCGAAGACTGATTTCGGAAGCTGTTGGTATGCAGGATTCGCAGTCTGCTTGGCCGCGCCCTTCCAGGACGCCCGAGCGCGATCACGTTGCTCGGACATGGCGCGATCGAAACCCTCTTGGTCAAAAATCAAGCCAGCATCCCGAAGAGTGTCTTGGATGAAGTCAACAGGCAAACCAAAGGTGTCGTAGAGTTTGAAAGCCTGTTCTCCTGGGTACGTGTTGGATTGCTTTCCTCGCAAAACTGTTAAATCATCGTCGAGTTCCTGCATTCCTTTATCGATGGTGTTTGCGAAGCGTCTTTCCTCGCTGTGTATCGCTTCGGAGATTCGCTCTTCATGCTGCAGGAGTTCGGGGTATGCCTCTTTCATTAGCTTCACGACCGTGCGCGCCATTAGGAAAAGGAATGGCTGCCTGTAACCCAAAAGCCGTCCATGGCGAATAGCTCTTCGCACAATCTTGCGCAGAACATAGCCGCGTCCTTCGTTCGAGGGCAACACTCCATCAGAAATCAGGAACGTTGCGGCCCGCGAGTGGTCGGCAATCACGCGAAGGGAGCCCGCTGAAACTCTCCCGGGATCATCGAGAGCAACCGCGACTATTGTGCCAGGGCCTCCCAGTTGCAGGACTTCCATGGCCCGTCGAATGAGCGGTACAAAGAGATCCGTTTCATAATTCGAGATCACGCCTTGCAGCACCGCAGTGATCCGCTCAAGCCCCATCCCCGTATCAATCGAAGGCTTCGGCAATGGATTCAAAGCACCCGTCGAATCCCGGTCAAACTGCATGAACACCAGATTCCAAATCTCAACATAGCGCCCGCAGTCGCAACCGAACGCACATTCGGTGTGGCCCTGGTCTGACGCCGCAGGGCCCATGTCGTAGTGAATCTCACTGCTCGGACCGCAAGGGCCGGTATCGCCCATTTGCCAGAAGTTGTCTTTCAAGCCGAATTCGAAGGTTCTTTCCTGCGGAACACCCTGGCTGAGCCACAAATCGTAGGCTTCTGCGTCTCGTGGCACGCCGCCTTCACCGTTGAAGATAGTCACGTAGAGCTTGTCCTTCGGAATCCCGAACCACTCCGGCGAAGTGATCAGCTCCCATGCGTACGCAATCGCATCCTTTTTGAAGTAATCTCCGAACGAGAAATTCCCCAACATCTCGAAAAAGGTGTGATGCCGGTTGGTGAAGCCCACATTTTCGAGATCGTTATGCTTCCCGCCCGCCCGCACGCATTTCTGCGACGACGTCGCCCGCGAGTACTCGCGTTTCTCCAGTCCGAGAAATACATCTTTGAATTGATTCATCCCCGCGTTGGTGAACAGCAGCGTGGGATCGTTATGCGGCACCAGCGACGACGAATGCACCTCCCGATGCCCCTTCTGCACAAAGAAGTCCAGAAACTTCCGCCGAATTTCAGAGCCACTCATCATGGATATTTGTAGTATGGCATACGACCGAAACGGATGTTTACTTTGTCGCACGGCCAAAACTGCATCGCGCAATGTCAAATAAAACAGACCGCTGCAGCCTTTCTGAAGCCTTAGCGCGTCCGATTTTTTACATTTATTAACAATTCCTTCGTCTAGAATGTCCGACCGGAGGATCTTGTATGCCAGAAGTTCAAGCTGTTCCAGCCGGATTTCATACTCTCACTCCCCACCTCACGGTCCGCGACGCGGATAAGGCTCTCGATTTTTATAAAAATGCCCTCGGTGCGGAAATCCTGAACGTTGCCCGCATGCCAGATGGCAAGGTCTTGCACGCAATGCTGCGCATTGGCGACTCCCCGCTGATGTTGAACGACGAGTTCCCGGAAATGGGCGGACTCTCGCCGCTTTCAACTGGAGGCGCAGGGGTCACAATTCACATCTATACCGAAAACGTCGATCAGGCATTCGATCGGGCTGTCAACGCCGGCGCAAAAGTAAAAATGCCGCTCATGGATCAGTTCTGGGGTGACCGCTACGGCATAGTGACAGACCCGTTTGGCCACAGCTGGTCGCTTGCGACACACGTGAAGGACATGTCACCAGAAGAGATGCAGCGCGCTCAAGACGAGGCGATGGCAAAAATGCCGCCGCAGCCGGCAAAAAGAAAAACCGCTTAACCAGCATGACGTTATAATTCGCGGCTGATGGAGACAACTCCCATCAGCCGCCTCGGAGTACTGTATCTCTCGCTGGGCCTGGCGCAAGCGGCCCACAGCTTTGAAGAGATCGTCACTCATCTGTACGACTTCTTCTGGATTCTGACCGGAGCGCTCCAGCGCGAGTTTTCCTGGTTTCCGCAATTTCGCTGGCCTGCCGACCTTTTCGCCGCGGTGAACCTTACTTTGGTGGCTCTCTTGCTCGGGAGTTGGCCATTCGTTGAACGGCGAAATACCCCTGCCCTGTATTTGGCGTGGATCGCGGGAATCGTTGAGACGCTGAACGGCTTCAATCACATTGCCGCCGCCATCTTTTTTCGCGGATACGTGCCGGGAGTCATCACCGCACCGGTGCTCCTCGCTCTGGGGCCATCGTTGTTGCGTGAGCTGAGGCGTTCAGGCCAGGTAGTCAATACGCAATCATGATTCTGAGATCTCGCAGATTATTTCCCGTTGGCCCTGTAACGACCGCATCGCCTAACGCTT
>Ga0075425_100002129_pt1 | contig 19651 bp, 18 predicted proteins | sample SoiMethybrSBSTD4_FD_75300 | JGI IMG/M metagenome (GOLD analysis project Ga0075425, IMG submission 75300) | Bulk soil microbial communities from a Populus tree surrounding site in Tennessee, USA - Soil MetaG P. TD hybrid SBSTD4 | ecosystem: Environmental > Terrestrial > Soil > Tree plantation... | reverse complement strand
CCGCCGACACGAGCCGGCGCAGGTCGCGCAGCTGCCCCACCCTGGCGGCGGCCCTGGCCTTCCGCAGCTCCCGGGTGACCGCCGTGGCCGCCTTCGCGGCCTCATCAAGCCGGCGCTCCATGGTCCCCAGCGCCTGCTCGAGCGTGTCGTCGCCCTGCACCGGTCCTCCTCCCACACGGGTGGACCGAGGCTAGCGCCCACCACCGACAGTCCCCAGCGTCACCTCCCGCACCGCAGGCCAACTGCGTCGAGGAACCGGCGATCCCCACCGGGTCGCAGCGCCGTTGCGTAAGCCATTCGAGGGTCAGTGGCGCGCCCGCCGCGGCGAGTACCGCGTGCGGTACACCATCGACGACCAGAACGACATTGTCACCGTCGTCGCTATCAGCCACCGCTGCGACGCCTACCGATGACCTCTACCCGACCGCCCGGCGACGCCGGCCGACACGAGCCTTGAGCGAACCAGCAGCCACGCCACCGACGACGTTGCCATCGGCCTTGATGACCGTTGCTTACCAGACCTCTCGGAGCAGGCTCCGATCTCTCGTCCAGGGCGCGGACTGCGAACAGCGGACAGAAATCCGCGGGTTCTCAGGTGCCCCGCTCCCCCGGCCTCAGAATCGGGCGGCGGCGTCGGTCAGCCCGCGCCGGTGAGCCGCCTTGTGGCCGACGACCCGGCGGCGGTGCTGTTCGTCGGGCAGGCGTGGTGCAGCCCTGGCGGATAGTCCGCCGCCCGCTGAATCTCCGAGCTGCAGCGGGTGAACGGCTGCCAGCCGTCGCCTCACCTGTCGAGAACTTCGCGCAGCTTGCGCGCGAACTCCTCGGGCTGGCCGGCGTAGCCGTACTCGCCGCCCATGAAGCCGCCATGGTGGCTGGGGAACACGGTCGGCTGCTGCCCGAGCAGCTCAGCGATGGCGACGGCGGCGCGTCCGGTGAACGTGCCCAGCGATTCCTCACCCACGGCGATCACGATGCGTGTCGGCGCCGCGGCCAGGGCGTCGACGTCGGGACGATATCCGGTGATCGGCCAGGACCGGTCGGACAGCAGCGGGTCATCGCGGCGGCCGTCGTCCTCGGCCGACATCCCGAACTGAGCGGGGTCCGGCGAGGGCTGGGAGAAGTACTCGTCGGTGAACTCGCCGCGCCATGACGTCATGGCGACGAAGGCAGCCATGCCGGCACCGGTGCCCTTGGCCTCGTAGATGTCCCGGAAACCGGCGCGGGCGCGTTCGGCGGCCTCGGCATCGGGCAGCACCGGGATAATCGGCGGTTCGTGCGCCACCAGGGTGGTCAGATCCTCGGGATGGGCTGTCACGAGCGCGAGCGCGGTCACCGCACCGCCACTGCTGGCGAACATCTCGACCGGGCCGACGCCCAGCGCCTCAATCACGGCGTGCACGTCCACGGCCTGCAGTGTGGGCGTGTTCTCGACCCGGCCGTCCTTGCGGACGCTGCGGCCGAGACCACGGGGGTCGTAGGTCACGACGGTCCGGTCGGGGAAGTACGACGCCAAGGTGGCGAAGCCGCTGGCGTCCATCGGCTGGGCGATCATGAACAACGGCGGGCGTCCGTCCGCCGTAGGCAGCGGACCGCGGACGTCGTAGACGATGTCGGCCTCCGCGGTTTCCAGGATGTGCGTCGTCGTCATGGCGTGACCTCTTCCGGATTTCGGAACTCGTCGGCATCTGCGATAGCCGTTCTAGATCTAGATCGGTACTGCCCGGCAGACGCGATCGCGTATAAGTTCGCGGGTCAGCCGCTGATGCGTGCACGTTCGGCGGCGACCTCGACGCGCGTGTTGACTTCCAGCTTGGCGAACACGCGGCGCAGCCGGCCGTCGACCGTGTGCCGCGAGATGTGCAGGCGAGCCGCGATCTCGCCGTTGGTCAACCCGGCGGCGACCAGATCGGCGATCTCCCGCTCGGCCGGGGTCAGGCTGCGCCATCCGCGCGCCGACGCGTTGCGTCGATCCGCCCGGCGCAGCGCCGCGCGCAGCGCTCCGCCGGCGACCTCCCGATCCAGAAACCCGACCATTGCGTCGATGACCGGACGCTGATCACCCAGAAAGATCGTGTGCGCGTCGCCCGGCAGCTCCACCAGGGTCGCACCGGGGATGTGCGCCGCCAGATATCTGCTGTGCTCGACCGGCACGCTCCGGTCGGCTGTGCGATGGAGCACCAACGTCGGCGCCCGCACCCGGCCCAGCAGCGGCCGTGCATCCAGCCGCGCCGCCCAGCGCAACATTGGCACCACCGCTCCCGGTGAGGATGTATTGCGCTCGACCCGCGCCGCCCACTCCCGATAACGAGCGCTCTCGCGCATGGTCGCCGCGTGGGCTGCCAGTACCGTTCCGGTGCCCCACCTGCGCGCCGCAGCTTCAGCCCACGCATCGATCTGACCCGGATCGCTCTCGAAGTCGAACTGCATGATCCGCGTCAGCTTCGCCCACCCACCGACCAGGACCAGGGCCTGCGTCCGGCTCGGGAAATCCGCCGCGAACTGCAGCGCGAGCTGAACACCGAACGTCACCCCCATCAGGACAGCCGCCTGCGTGTCGCAGCCGTCGAGCACCGCGGCCACATCTGCCGCCAGCCGCGACAGCCCCGCCCCCTCCCCCTGTCCTGGCGATGCGTCGGACAGCCCGATGCCGCGGCGGTCGAACACAACAACGCGCGAGCAGACACCAAGCCTGCTGATCAGGTGTTCTAGTGCCGGCTCCTCCCAGATCACCTCGACATGGCTGACGAGTGGCGACACCAGCACGATCGTGATCGGTCCGTCGCCGACAACCGAATAGGCGATCGAAGCGCCGTCGTCCGCGCGCGCGTAGCGGACCTCGGGCCGCAGCACACCCGCAACTCTAGCCTCGGGAACCGTCGACCCAGGACCGCGACGATCAGCGCATCGCAGGCCCCTGCGCGACGACGACGTCGTAGCCGTTGATCACCGCGGGTGTTCCGGCGCTCATCCCCGCAGCGCGGGGGCCGGGACCGGCGCCGAGTACGGCGGCGGCCCGGCCACGCTGTGGGCTACTTTCCGCGCAGGCCGAACGGGTTGCCGTCCGCGTCGGCGAGCACGCAGATCCGCGTCTCCGGCGCAACCTTACGCGGGGCGTCGCGCTCGGTTGCACCCGCCGCGAGCAGGGTCTCGCGGGTGGCGTCGAGATCCTCGACATCGGCGAAAGCCACCGGCCCCCCGCCTGCACCTGCCGGATTGAGGCCGACCTCGAAGCCGTCGACGTTGTAGCCGACGTAGTACGACTCGTCGGTGTGCGGTGAGCCGAGCAGAGCGGTGTACACGGCCTTCGCCGCGTCCAGGTCGGACACCGGGATCACCAGGCTGCGGATGGTGGGACTCATGTTGATCTCCTGATGGGTGGGGCGATCACATCGCTCTGACCGCTGCTTCCTCGTGACCTCACGCTATTCACGGGTCAATCACCGACGCTTCTCGATTCCTGATCGATCGGCAAGTGCCCCGCTGACCGCCGCCGGGGCGATTGCCGGCCCGACATCCTGTTCATGGACTGGTGCGGCTGCCGTCCCCTGGACGGAGTCGACCATGCCGGCCTGGCGCGCGGGCCGGACAGATCGGCGTACTGTCAACGGTCAGTCCGGTGCCTGCCACGTGGGTCGGCCCGGTGACCGGAGGCCGACGTTGAGTTCCGATCGAGCGGCTGCGTCCGGTTCCGACGACGGCCTCGACGCCTCGGTTGCCGCCGGACCTGCTGGCCAGCGACCGAACGGCGTCGATCTACCGTCGCTGCTCGTGGATCTGCTTGCGGCCAGGAACGCGGTTGCCCATGATGCGACCCCGGGGCGCAACCACCAGCCGAGCCCTGCCCGCGGGAAGCTGCTCGCCTGCATGGAGGCATACGTGGCCGCGCTGACGGCGCGGCGATTGCCGATCCCACCGCGGCTGCGTGACGACCTGAGGCTTCACCGTGGTCTCTATCCCTCAGATGCGGACGGGACGGCACGACGCGAATAGCGACGTGTCGACGCACCTTCACGATGCACCACGAGGGCGGCGGACCCGATCCGGTCATACGCCCTGTCGTCGACAGCCCAGCTGCTGCCGTCACCGCGGCCGAAGCGCGATCCTCGGCGACCCCGCTCCAGCGTGCCGACGTCGATCTCGAGTCCCGAGCGACCTCGGCGATCGGCCTGCCGGTATCGCCGACGATCGGGCCGCTCCCTCCGGGAACCACCGGTGCTGCCGAGGTGTCTCTGCAGCGGGCCGTACTCTTGTTCCTACCTGACCGCGTCGCCTATACACGGGGTGAGGCCGACGTCGTCCCGAGATCGGAGCTGTCCCGCATGGGCTCGCGCATTCGCGTCACGTACGCGACGTTGTCCGCCGACAACGAGGATCTGCACGCCGCGTACGAGGAGGGCCTGCTCATCGCCAGGTCCTGGCTCGGGACGATGATTCCGACCCGGGTCGGGACGTCCGAGCGGACCGCCGGTCCGAGCTTCGACGTGACCAGTCCGGGGGACCTCTCGGTCCGGCTGTGCACGGCCCACGAGGCCACCGCCGCGGACATCGACGACGCCGTCGCCGCCGCCAAGGCATCGGCCTGGCGGCACACGTCGTGGCCGGAACGGGTCGCCGTCCTGCGCCGGGCCGCCGACCTGATCAGCGACCGGTCGGCAGAGCTGGCGGCGCTCATGAGCATGGAGGTTGGTAAGAACCGGCTGGAGGCGCTGGGCGACGTCGAGGAGTCGGCGGTCTTCTTCCGCTACTACTCCACCCAGGTCGAGGACAACGACGGCTTCGACCGGCCGATGGACCGGCTCTCGGACGCGGAGATCACCAGCAGCGTGCTCAGGCCGTACGGGGTGTGGGCGGTGATCGTGCCCTTCAACTACCCGATGGCGCTGGCCGCCGGGCCGACCGCCGCCGCTCTGGTGGCCGGCAACACCGTGCTGCTCAAGCCGAGCCGGCAGGGCACGTTCAGCGCGGCCAAGCTGCACGAATGCCTGCTGGAGGCGGGGGTTCCGGCCGACGCCGTGCACCTGCTGCCCGGCGGCGACGAGGTCGGCAAACGGCTGGTGGCGCACCCGGGCGTGGACGGGCTGACCTTCACCGGCTCGTACGAGGCGGGCATGCAGATCGAGCGCAGCTTCCTCACCGACTACCCGAAGCCGATCATCGCCGAGATGGGCGGCAAGAACCCGACCGTGATCTCCCGGCACGCCGACGTGGCCGCGGCCGCCCTGGGCGTCGCCCGCTCGGCATTCGGCCTGTCCGGACAGAAGTGCTCGGCCTGCTCCCGGGTGTACGTCGAGCGGGAGGTGTACGACGCCTTCCTCGACGCGCTGACCGAGCGGGCCCGGGCGCTGGTGGTCGGCGAGCCGACCGAGCGCAGCACGTACCTCGGCCCGGTGATCGATGCCGAGGCGGTGCAACGCTTCACCGACGCCGTAGAGCACGCGCGCAAGATCGGCCGGGTGGTGACCGGCGGGGAGGCCGCCCCAGCCGGCGAGGGCCGGCCCGAGGGTCACTACCTCCTCCCGACCGTGGTCACCGATCTGCCGACCGACGACCGGCTGTTCACCGACGAGCTGTTCGTCCCGCTCGTAGCGGTGGCGCCGGTCGACTCGCTGGAGCAGGCGATGACGCTGGCCAATGGCACCCACCTCGGCCTGACGGCGGGCTTCTTCTCTGCCGACGACGCCGAGGTCGAGCGGTTCCTCGACACCATCGAGGCCGGCGTCGTCTACGTCAACCGGCCGGCCGGTGCCACGACCGGCGCGTGGCCCGGTGTGCAGCCCTTCGGCGGCTGGAAAGGCTCGGGCAGTGCCGGCAAGGCCGGCGGCGGCCTCTACTACGTCCAGCAGTATCTGCGCGAGCAGTCGCGAACGGTGGTGACGCAGTGACCTCGACCTTCCCCGCGCCGGCGTGGTGGGACCCCACCCGCCCGGTGCCGGACGTGCGGACCGAGCTGCCGGGGCCGCGCGCCCGCGAGGTGCTCGCCGCCGACGCGGCGGTGACCAGCCCGTCGCTCCCCCGGGCTTACCCGATGGTGCCGTGGCGAGGCCACGGCGCGGCGCTCGAGGACCCTGACGGCAACCTGTTCCTCGACTTCAACGCCGGCATCGCGGTCAACTCGACCGGCCACTCCCACCCGCGGGTGGTGGCCGCGGTCCGCGAGCAGGCCGAGAACCTGCTGCATTACTCGGCCAGCGACTTCTACCTGCCGATCTACTCGCAGATGTGCAGCGCACTGGCCGAGGTCGCGCCGATGTCCGGCCCGACGCGGGTGTTCCTCACCAACTCCGGCGCCGAGGGCGTCGAGGGCGCGCTCAAGCTGGCCCGCTACGCCAGCGGACGTCCGTACGTGATCGCATTCCAGGGCGCCTTTCACGGCCGCACCTACGGCGCGGTCAGCCTGACCGCGTCGAAAGCCAAGTACCACACGGGTTTCGGCCCGCTGCTGCCCGGCATCCTGCACGCGCCGTACGCGTTCGCGCAGCGCCACCCGCAGACCGGCGAACGCAGCCACGACCCGGAGCAGACCTTCGACTACCTGGAGAACGTCCTGTTCCGGCACCAGGTCTCGCCGACCGAGGTGGCCGCGGTCTTCGTCGAGCCGATCCAGGGTGAGGGCGGCTACATCGTGCCGCCGGTGGAGTGGATGGTTCGGCTACGCGAGCTCTGCGACCGGTACGGGATCCTGTTGGTCGCCGACGAGGTGCAGTGCGGAATGGGCCGCACCGGCAAGATGTGGGCGATCGAGCACACCGGGGTCGAGCCGGACGTACTGATCACCGCCAAGGGCCTCGCGTCAGGCTTGCCGCTGGGCGGGTTCGTGGCCCGGGCGGAGTTGATGGAGTCGTGGGGCGCCGGCTCGCACGGCTCGACCTACGGCGGCAGTCCGGTGCCGTGCGCGGCCGGGCTCGCGACGCTGGAGACCATCCGCGCCGAGGGTCTGCTGGCGCACGCCACCGAGGTCGGCGACTTCCTGCTGAGCCGGCTCGCCGAGCTGCCGGCACGCTTCCCGGGCCTGGTCACCGACGTACGCGGGATCGGGCTGATGATCGGCGTCGAGTTCCGCACCGCCGAGCAGGCCGAGGCGGCGCAGCAGCGTTCGTTCGAGCGCGGACTGCTCGTGCTGGAGTGCGGCGAGACGACGGTCCGGATGTCGCCGCCGCTGGTGGTCAGCCTGGACCAGGCGAAGACCGCGCTGGATCTGTTCGGCGCGGTGCTGGCCGAGCTGGCGGGGTGAGCGGGCACGTCTTCGCCCGGTCGTCCCGGGCCGATCTGCCGGTCGCGGTCAGCGGGACCGGCGCCGAGATCGTCGACGCCGCCGGTCGGCGCTACCTGGACGGCTCCGGCGGCGCGATCGTGGTCGGGATCGGGCACGGCGTCACTGAGGTCGTCGACGCGATCGCCGAGCAGGCCCGACGGATCGCGTACGTCCACGGCACCGCCTTCGCGTCCGAGTCGGTCGAGAGGTACGCGGACGAGTTGGCCGCCGTCCTGCCGCTGGACGACGCCCGGGTCTACCCCGTCTCCGGCGGCAGCGAGGCGGTCGAGACGGCGCTGAAGATGGCCCGCGCCTACCACCTGTCCAGGGGGGAGGACCGGCACGTGGTGGTGTCCCGGCGGGGCTCCTACCACGGCAACACCCGCGGAGCCCTGGACGCGTCGGGCCGGCCCGGCCTACGCGCACCGTACCTGCCCTGGCTCGGGGCGGGACGGCACACGAGCACGCCCTACGAGTACCGCTGCCCGTTCCCAGACACCCACCCGGTGGGATGCGGTGCCCGGCACGGCACCGAGCTCGAGCACACCATCCTCACCGCCGGCCCGGAGCGGGTGGCGGCATTCATCGCCGAGCCGGTCGCCGGCGCCGCGCTCGGCGCCTGCGTCCCGCCGGACGACTACTGGCCAGCTGTCGTCGAGGTGTGCCGACGGTACGGCGTTCTGCTGATCGCCGACGAGGTGATGACCGGGTTCGGGCGCACCGGCCGGTGGTTCGCCTGCGAGCATTGGGGGGTACGCCCGGACATCGTCGTCGGGGCCAAGGGCGCATCCTCCGGTTACTGGCCGCTCGGGTTCGCGGCCAGCACGGGTGCCGTGCACGACACCATCGCCGCCGCCGGGTTCACGCACGGCTTCACCCACTCCCACCACCCGGTCGGCGCCGCGGCCGGGCTGGCCGTGCTGCGGGTGCTGCGCGGGCGCGGCCTCGTCCAGGCGGCGGAGAGGCAAGGAGCGCGACTCGACGCCGCCCTGCGCGCGGAGCTCGCCGGGCATCCTGCGGTCGGGGACATCCGCGGCATCGGGATGCTGCGAGCGGTGGAGTTCGTCGTCGACCGCGAAGCCCGCACGCCGTTTCCCCGTGCCCAGCGAGTCGCCGAAAGGATCGTCGCCGCCTGTGCGGACGAAGGGGCGCTGGTCTACTCCTCGACCGGCGGCGCGAACGGCACGGACGGCGACCTCATCCTGTTCGGGCCGCCGCTGGTCATCGCGGACTCCCAGGTCGACGATCTCGTGCTGCGCTGCGGAAAGGCGATCCGGGCCGTCCTCTCGTGACCGAGCCAGCCGCCTCACCAGATCGAAGAGGAAGGCCGTCGCGGGCGTCCGAGCTACCGCTGGCCCGCGACGGCGACGTCGGCAAGATTATCTCTTTGTCGTGTGTGGACAGTTCGGTGCTCGAACCGGTGCTCGGTGGCGGGCTGAGGCCCCCCGAGCAGCGTCCCGTCACCGCCGAGGACGACGAACGCGTAGAGCGCCTGTGCCGAAGCATCCACGCTGAACCGCGCCGCTCCTCCTGGTCGGCGACGGTGGCATCCGGCCGCCACCACGGCACCCGTCCCCTTCAGCTCCGCCGCCGACTCGCGCATCGCCGGATGCTAGCGATCCTCCTATACCGTTCGGTCCAGGCATTCACGCAGCAGCGAGATCGCCCTCGGTACGTCCGGCGTCGCGATCGCGCCGAAGCCGACGACGATGCCGGCCCGGGATTCGCTGAACTGGTAGCTCAGCCGCAGTCTCGAGAGCCGGAGTTGCCGTCGGGCCGCCCGGGCCGCCAGTTCGTCGTCGCCCGGTGCGTCCGGTGTCAGCAACGCGAGGTGCAGCCCGGCCTGGGCGGGCAGTGGGGTGAACCGGGGCCCGGCATGCCGGGTCAGTGCCGACCACACGACCCGGTGCCGCTCGGCATAGAGCCTGCGGGCACGACGGAGATGCCGCCCGAGGTGTCCCTCGTCGATGAAGGTCGTCAGCGCGGCCGTGATGAACGGTGAAGGCCCGACGTCGACGGACTCACGGACCGCGGTCACCGCCGGAACCAGCCCGGTCGGGACCACCGCGAAGCCCGTGCGCAACGCGGGGGTCAGGATCTTGCTGAACGTGCCCACGTAGATGACCCGGCCGTCCCGGTCCAGCCGGTGCAGGGGCTCGAGCGGCCGGGCCGTGTGGCGGAACTCGCTGTCGTAGTCGTCCTCGACGATCGCGGCGCCGTGGCGGCCGGCCCAGCGCAGCAGTGCGAGCCGGCGTTCCCGGCTCAGCACGACCCCGAGCGGGTACTGGTGCGAGGGCGTGACGTGGACCAGTCGCGCGTTCCCGGGCAGCGCGTCGACGACCAGGCCGTGCTCGTCGACCGGGACGCCGACAACCTGGGCGCCCAGGGTGCGCAGCAGGTTGGCCACCGGCGGGTAGCCGGGCTCCTCGACCGCGGCAACCTCGCCGGGCCGGAGCAACACCCGGGCGAGCAGGTCGACCGCGTGCGCGGCTCCGTGCGTGACCACCACCTGCTCCGGGGTGGCGGCCACGCCGCGGGACTGCGCCACCCAGCGCGTCAGTGCCTGCCGGAGCTCCGGGCTGCCGGTCGGATCGCCGTAGCTGCCGTACTGGTCGCCGAGACCGGCGAGGGCGCGGTTCGTGCAGCGCCGCCAGTCCGCGAGCGGGAACAGGCGGGCGTCGACCCGTCCCGCCGTGAGGTCGTAGCGGGCCGGCGTGGTGAGGTCGCTGCCGTAGCGGCGGATCGCCGCGGCGCCCGGCGTCGGCGTCAGCGCGGTCGGGGTCGCAACCGGCGACGGCTCGACGCAGGCGCTGCCCGTCACGATGCTGCCGCCGCCGCGGCGGCCCTCGACGAACCCCTCGGCGGTCAGCCGCGCGTACGCGTCGGTGACCGTCGACCGGGCGATCGCGAGCTTCTCGGCGACCGCCCGGCTGGGCTGCAGCCGTGCGCCGGGCGCCAGCCGTCCGTCGGCGATCGCCTCCCGGACCTGGTCGTAGAGCTGCACGGTCAGGCTGCGGTGGTCCGCGGGATCGAGGAAGAGCTCCATGGCCGCCTGGCTTGGTCGGGTCGATCTGGTCCAGCTTGGACCTGTCGAAGCTACCAAGCCGGTCCGTAGCGTCACACCATGCGCGTCCTGCAGTTCGACGATGAACGGTTCACCTGCGCCTTCAGCTACGGCACCCGGGACGACGACGTGACCTTCCATGAGTCAGACATGCGAACTGAGCCGATCACGATGACCGACGACACACCCTTGGAGGTTCCATGACCACGGACGCTGATCAAGCATTGTCGCCCGTCCCCTTGATGCAATTGGCTACCGGCTTCTGGGTCTTCAAGACGCTCGCCGCGGCCCACGAACTCGACCTGTTCTCCCGCCTGTCCGGCACGTCCGGTACGACGGTCGAAGGGCTTGCCGAGGCGCTCGCGATCGAAGAGCGACCGACGGACATGCTGCTCACCGGTTGCACCGCACTCGGGCTGCTCGTGAAGAACGACGACCGCTATGTCAACAGCCCGATTGCCGAGGAGTTCCTGGTCCGCGGCAAGCCCTACTACTTCGGTGGCTTTGTGCAGATGCTCGACCAGCGGCTGTATCCCGGATGGGGCAGGCTGGGCGAGGCGATCCGCACCAACCGCCCGACCACGTGGGATCCGGACCGGCAGAGCTCGATGTTCGACAGCGAGGATCCCCGACTGCTTGCAGTGTTCTGGGAGGCGATGCATTCGCTGTCGACGTTCACCGCCCGCGCGCTGGGCCAGGCCATCGATCTGAGCGGTGCGCCCAGGTTGCTCGACGTGGGCGGTGGTTCCGCAGCATTCGACATCGAACTGTGCCGGCTCTACCCCGACCTGACCGCGACGGTCTTCGAGCTACCGAATGTCGCTGACATCGCAGCCAGGAAAGTAAAAGAAGCTGGCCTTACGAAGCGGATCGAGACGGTGGCCGGTGACTTCTTCGCCGACTCCGCCCTGCCCGGTGGATATGACACGATCTTGCTGTCCATGATCCTGCACGACTGGGCGGAGGATCGTTGTCGCGCGATCCTCCAGAAGTGTTGGGCGGCACTGCCGAGCGGTGGTCGGGTGATCATCGCCGAGCTGCTGGTCAACGATGCGCGGACCGGCCCGCCGGCCGCGGCCCTGATGAGTCTCAACATGCTGGTCGAGACCGAGGGCCGCAACTACACACCAGCTGAGTACCGCGCCTGGCTGCGCGACCTCGGCTTCCAAGATCTGCGCACGGTCTGGTTCGAGGCGGCTGGGGCAAACGGTGCCGTGATAGGCCGGAAACCGTAACGTCACGCCAGCCGTGACGCTGAGATCGAAAGGAGTCACCCGGTGGTCCGGGAGCAATAGTCAAGACCTGGGGATAAGGTCTCAGGCGGCTCTGGGTCTGGGGTGCTGCTGCACCTGCCGGTGGCCACGCTGGTCCTGCGCGACCTCCACCGGCGGAGAGCCGAACGTCGGTGCCGGATGCGGTGAGCACCGCGTGCCGCTGATGCAGTTCCGGCTCCGCGAAGACGGTTTCCGGCAATCTCGACGGCCCCGGTCTCGGCACCGGCCCGGAACTCGGCCGACCTCATCGAGCAAGGGAGTTGAATCACGATGGCCAAGGTTGTGTTCGACACGTCGATGTCGCTCGACGGATTCATGACGGCGGCGGACCGGACGCCGCAGGAGCCGATGGGCCCCGGCGGGCTGGTGCTGATGGACTGGGCGTTCCACGACACCAGGGGCGCGCAGGTGCTCAGCGACGGCGTGGCCGGGCTGGGCGCAACCATCGCCGGACGCGAGACATACGACACCTCGGTGCCCTGGTGGGGCCCGGACGGCCCGTCCGGCGACGCACGCAAGCCAGTCTTCGTGGTCACTCACCAGCCGCCCGAGTCCACTTTGGACAACGGGGTCTACACGTTCGTCACCGACGGCCTGCAGAGTGCGCTCGCGCAGGCGAAGGCCGCAGCGGGTGAGCGGGATGTGTGCATCATGGGCGGCGCCAGCCTCGGGCAGCAGTACCTCGCGGCCGGCCTGGTCGACGAGCTCTCGATCCACCTGGTGCCGGTGCTCTTCCACCGGGGCACCCGGATGTTCGACAACCTGGGCGAGAACCACACCATGCTCGAGATCCTCGAGGTCATTCACACCCCGGCCGCCACCCATCTGCGGTATGGCGTCCGGAAGTGACGCCACAGACCGGCGGCCGGCGATGGCCCGGCGCCGGCCGAAGCGGCATACGTTGACCTGCCGGTTCGGACGGACCTAGCGTGCGTCCATGAGGGCCATGATCGTCAAGGAGTTCCGCGAGCTGGTCCGGGATCGGCGCACGCTCGCGATGTTGATCGTGATGCCACTGCTGCTGCTGATCATCTTCGGCTACGCGGCGAACTTCTACGTCACGAGCGTGAAGGCCGCCGTCGTCGGTCCACAGGCGACACAGGTCGCGTCCCAGCTGCCACCGTACTTCGATGTCACGACGGCCGAGCCGGACGGCTCGCGTGCCGACGCCGAGTCGTTGCTGAAGGACAACAAGGTCGACGTCGCCTTCGTCACCGGGCAGCGGCCCGTGCGGGCCCTCGTGGACGGCTCGAACCTGTTCGCCGCCCAGTCGATCGTCGGCACGCTGAACAAGGCCGGCGACTCCGTGCAGACCGAGGTGCTCTACAACCCGGACCTCAAGACGTCCTGGGTCATGGTGCCGGCGATCATCGGCCTCATCCTCACGTTCATCGGCACGATCATCACCAGCATCGGACTGGTCCGCGAGCGCGAAGCGGGCACCCTCGAACAGCTCGCGGTCATGCCCATCAAGCCGAGCACCGTGATCATCGGGAAGATCACGCCGTACTTCCTCGTCGCGGCGCTCGACATGACCGTTGTCACCGTGCTCGGCATCCTGCTGTTCGGCGTGCCGTTCAACGGCAACGTGCTGGCCTTCGCCCTCGGCGCCGCGGTGTTCCTGTTCGTGGTGCTCGGGCTCGGCGTGCTGATCTCGACGCTGTCGAAGACGGCCGGGCAAGCGATACAGACGGCGTTCTTCTTCCTGCTGCCGCAGATCCTGCTGTCGGGGATGATCTTCCCGCTCGACGCGATGGCAGTCGGGGTGCGCTGGATCGGCTACCTGCTGCCACTGACGTACTTCACCATGATCTCGCAGGGCATCATGCTGCGCGGCGCGTCGATCGCTTCCCTCTGGCTCGCCTACCTGATCCTTGCGGTCATGGCGGTGGTCGTCTTCACCGGTGCGACGTTGCGGTTCCGCCGCGACCTCGCCCCCGGTTCCGGGCATGCCCGCGGCGGCCAGCAGCCGGTGGAAACGCAGGCCGTGACCGCCGCTGGTCCGGGCGGTACGCCGTGACGTACGGAATCACCTCGGCGCGGGTCCGGCTCGGCGACCGGACCGCTCTGGACGACGTCACCCTGCGGCTGCCAGCCGGATCGGTGACCGCGGTCGTCGGTGGCGACGGCGCGGGCAAGACGACCCTGCTACGCGCCCTCGTACGGCAAGTGACACTGGACGCCGGCACGGTGAACACACCGGAGAAGGCGAAGATCGGCTACCTTCCGGCGTCGTCAGGAAGCTGGGCCGCGCTGACCGTGACCCAGAACGTCGACTTCGCCGGCGGCATCTTCGGGCTCGCCGGCGAGTCCCTCGCGGCGCGGCGGAGCGAGCTTCTCGCGGCTGCGGGACTGACGGCGGCCGGGGGCCGAGTCGCGTCCCAGCTCTCCGGCGGGATGCGCCGCAAGCTCGGCTTCTGCATGGCGATGGTCCACCGGCCGTCGCTGCTCGTCCTCGACGAGCCGAGCACCGGCGTCGACCCGGTGAGTCGGATCGACCTGTGGCGGCTGATCTCCGAGGCCGCCGCTGCTGGCGCCACGGTGGTCATGTCCACCACCTACCTCGACGAGGCCGAGCGGGCCGGGCAGCTGCTCGTGCTCGACCGGGGTCGCGCGCTGCTGGAGGGTACGTACGACGACGTGCGGGCCGGCTTCCGCGGAACGGTCACCTGCGGCCCCTCCGCCGTACGTCCGGAGTGGTCGTGGCGACGCGGGCGCGAGCGCCGGGAATACTGGCCGGCCGCCGACCAGCCCGATGACAGCCTCGTCGTGGATCCCGACCTCGAAGACCTCGTGGTGGCGCTGTCGCTCAGCGCGAGAAACCAGGAGGCCGCGGCATGACAGCGGTCTTGCTGCGCGCGTCGTCGACGTCCCGCCGGTTCGGCGACGTCGTCGCCGTGGACGACGTGTCGATGCACGTGCAGGCCGGTGAGGTCGTCGGACTGCTGGGGGCGAACGGCGCGGGCAAGACAACGCTCATCCGGATGCTCCTCGGACTGCTGGGCACCAGCGCGGGAACGGTCGAGGTGCTCGGCGGGCCGCCGGACCGGGCCCGCCGGCGCCGGCTCGGCTATGTGCCGCAGAACCTGGGGCTCTACCGGGACCTCACCCTGCGGGAGAACCTCGCCTTCGTCGCCGGGGCCTACGGCGCCGCCAGGCCGGCCGTGCCAGCGGAGCTGCGTTCCTATGCCGACGTCCTGATCGGTGACCTGCCGCTGGGGGCACAGCGGCAGGCGGCGTTCACTGCGGCCCTGTGCCACACGCCCGAGGTGATGCTGCTCGACGAGCCCACGTCCGGCGTGGACGCCCTCGCGGCGTCCCGGTTGTGGGACACCATCCGCGACCGGTCCGACGCCGGTGTCGGGATCCTGGTCACCACCCACAACATGCAGGAGGCCGAGCAGTGCGACCGGCTGCTGCTGATGTCCGACGGCGTCCTCGTCGCTGAGGGCAGCGAGCACGACATCATCGGCGACACGACCGCCATCGCCGTGCACACCGACGACTGGGCGCGCACCTTCGCCGCCCTCAACGCGGCCGGACAGCCGGTCGTCCTGGACGGACGCGCGGTGCGGGTCGCCGAAGGCGACCCGCACCGGCTCGGGCAGATCCTCGCGACCGAAGGCATCGCGGCGCGGCTCCAGCCTGTTCCGGCAACGATCGAGGAGCGGATGATGGTGCTCGCCCGCACAACCTCCGGCGCCGCCTGACGCCGCTACGCGGCCGGCCACATGCCGGGTCATGGCCGCTCCCGTGATGCTCACGCCCGCGCGATGCGACGGCAGGCAAGCCGGCCGACCTGGCACCCTGTGACCGCGGTGGCTCCGAACCCCGTTCAGGTGGGCCGCCGCCCGAAGACTCTCTTGGCGACCGAGCCCGTTCCGATGGCGGCGAACAGGGCCACCGCGGCGACCGACGGCATGACGGTGACACTCCCGTCCACCCCGTGGAAGGTCATGTCACTTCCGAACACTCCCACGAAAAGGACCGCCAGCCACATGGCGACGATAGACACCGTGGCCCACATCTCGGGAACGAGGACACGTGCGGCCCATCCGTCACGAGCAGATCGAGCGGAGGACCGTTCTTCAATCGTTGTCGTCATTACTGCCTCCTCCGGCGAACCCAGTCCTAGTTTGATCAGGTCGATCTGACATCGGTAGGGCCGAAGGTCAGGCAAGCGCTCGTCTCAAGCCGTAGCCGTCTGGATTGAGAAGCGAGCATCCGGGCGGAGGCTTCTATGTGTGACCGGGCCCAACATCCGGGGTTGGACTCGGCGCTCGCGGCCGACCGGCTCGCCGCGGCCGCAGACTACGTCACCGGTCATCCCATCGCGCTTCAGCTGCGCCTCGCAGCGCAGTTTCTCCGGAGCGCGCCGGCTGTCCCGCCTTCTCAGCAGCGCCTCTATCCGTTCGGCTGACCGGGTTGAGACGGGCCTATGCGGTACGGCCGCATCATCTCGTTGTCCTCGTGCTCGACGATGTGGCAGTGCCAGACGAACTGGCCGCCTTGGGCAAACCGCATCCGGAGCCGGGTGACCTGACCGGGATACGCGACGACCGTGTCCTTCCACCCGTTCTCCCACGCCTCCGCCGGGGTGGGCGCCGAAGTGGCGTCCACCTGTACCTGGACGGTCTCGTTCTCGCTGACGACGATGTTCTGTCGGTTCACGACCTGGAATGTCACCTCGTGGACGTGCATGGGGTGGGCGTCGGCGGTCGCGTTGTAGTACTCCCAGACCTCGGTGGCGCCGACCGCGGGGTTCTCGGTGACGGGCTCCATCCATTCCCTGGGCGTGGTGAGTGCCGGTGCTGAATTCGGATCGCCGTCCACGGTGCCCAGCAGTGCCTCGACCGGGGAGTCCTCGAAGAACTCGGAGGCCTTCTCCAGCAGGGCCAGCCGCCGAGTCGTCCCGCCGGTCAGTCTGGTCATGGCCGGGAGCACCAGGAACTGCGGCGGCGTGGTGGGATCGGCGGCGACCGCGGGCACGACCCGGAACTGCAGCACCTGGCCGGTGCTGTCCGGGTCGGCGCTCTCGAAGTCCACGCCGGGCACTCCGCCACCGAACGGTTCGTCCGGACCGACGTTGCCGAGGACGTAGTTGCCCACCGGCACGTTGGTGAAGTCGACGATCAGGTCGGCCCGCTCCGCCAACCCCATCAGCAGCCGATTGCCGTTGTCGGCGGTGAGGTTCACGGGGGCGGCCAGGAACCCTCCCTCGTTGCCGATCTGCCAGACCTCGACGCCGGGGATTTGGTCGAAGTCGAGGATCAGGAAGCGCGACTGGCAGCCGTTCAGGAAGCGCAGTCGGTAACGTCGCTTCTCCACCCGCTGGAACGGCCAGGTGTTCCCGTTCACCATGATCACGTTGCCGAAGAACTCCGGGTTCCAGATCGGCGAGACGTCGGTGTCGGGGATGTAGGGGCCGGTGATGCCGTCGAAAAAAGCCCGGCTGTCCGGGTAGAACAGTGAGCCGTCGGTGTTGAACGACCGGTCCTGGACCGCGATCGGGATCTCGTAATACATCTTGTCGGGGGGGAAGGCGTCTCTTTCCTTGGGCGCGGGACCTGGCAGGACGGCCGTCCTGCCAGTACGGCGGTCGAGGACGGCCTTGTCCCCCTCGGGTCCGCCGCGGATGAGGAAGAAGCCGGCCGGGCCCGCGTAGACATTGAGACGAGTCATGCCGAGCGTATGGTCGTGGTACCAGAGCGTCGCCGCGCGCTGGTTGTTCGGGTACTGGAAGGTCGCGACGCCGGGGCCCCAGTCGACGCCGAACTTCGCCTTCGCCTTGCTTGCGAAGAAGTCGTACCAGGTTCCCTCGGTGGCGTAGCCGGCGGGAATGTCACCTGCTGCGGGCAGGAACCAGGCCTCGGCGTAGCCGTCGCTCTCGTCGCCAACCCCGGCCGCGCCATGCAGGTGCGTCACGATCGGCACCGGGCCGGTGTACCGGCCGGGCGTCGAGTTAAACGTCGGCCGCATGTCGCGTTCCTCGGTACCGCCGGGCGGATTCGCCCAGTGCAGCGTGGGGTCCACGGCCAGCAGGTGCGGCCGGTAGTTCCCATTCGCGTCCACCAGCTCGTTTATCCACTTGACACGGACCGGCCGGTTCCAACTGGACTCGATGGTCAGTGACGGCGCGTGGTGGATCAGGAGTCCTCGCTTGCTGGCCGAGCTGACGGCCCCGTAGCCCCAGACCGTCGTGGCGGGCAGGCCCGCTGGCAGGATCTGCTGCGAGAACTGCCGTATCGAGATCTCGTAATAGTCGACCGGCTTGCCGTGCGGCGCCCTGATCGTCGCCGCCCGCGGCATGACCGGCGGGACGAGCATCGGGGTCGCATACTTCGTGACGCTGTCGGGATCGAGCGTGCCGCCCGGAATCTGGGCCATCGCCTGCCCTGTCCAATCCGTGTTCGTTGCGACGAACCACGTGATAGTGGACGCGCCGGTGAGTTTGAGGAAAGTCCGTCGCGTGATCATGGTTCCACCCCCGCTGCGGTACCCAGTGGCCGGCCGCGTGCCGACCGACGGGAGCCCGACGAGGTCGGCGGCCCTCCGACACAGCGAGCGTGCCCGATCTCAGATCGATCGGATAGAGCTGAAGGACCTTTCCTCACTTCTTTGCGAGCCGGTGGTCCGTCAGGTTTCCGCGAGGCGCGGGACGGCGTGCGGGAGCCGGATGCCCTGACGTGCCCGAGCGGATGGCGAGGGCGATGGCCTCGAGCTGGCGGAACGCAAGTGCCTTCATTCGGCGACCTTTGGCACTTCCCGGTATGCATCTGGCGACGGATGCTAGAACTGGAAGGAGGTAATTCGCCATGATCACAATCGCCGACTACGAGAGGGCCGAGCTCGACCTCAGCCTGCGGGAGATGAAGCGGGGGTGGTTCATTCACGCGGCCGTTTACGCGGTCGTCAACATCGGACTGATCATCCTCAACCTGATGCTGGCGGCGGAAACCGATGATGACTTCTTGTGGTTCTTCTTCCCGCTGGTCTGCTGGGGGATCGGGCTCACCCTGCACTACCTCGGAGTGACCCGGTGGGGGGTTCGGGACCTCCGCCGGCGGCAAGAGCGAATCGAGCGCGAGGCAGAGGCAGCGGACCGCTGACGCGGGCCCGCCCTCACGCTGCCACCTGGCACCGAGGCGCCGATGTGCCGCCATACTTTCAGCGCTGAGGGGTGGCATCCCTCGGCCACTACGCTATGGCCATCGCGGTTGCGGTCGCATTGACACCGACACTGTCGACCTGGGGCGTCCGGCGCCTGCAGCAGAGAGACGGCTAGTACTCCGTACTTCAGCTGCCCAGACCGGGCAACTAGCACCAGCGGGCTCAGCAGCTCCCTCAGGGATGGAGACCACACATGACCAGTCAGGTGCGGACAACCGCGCGGCGCTTCGTCGTCGGCGTCGACGGGTCGGAGGAATCCCGCGAGGCCTTGCGGTGGGCCGCGGATCAGGCAGTCTCCCAGGGCGCTCGGCTGGAGGTCGTCTGCCCGTGGGACCTCCCGTTCTCGGGTCTGGCCACCAGCTACTCACCCGAACCCGTCGGACTGCCCAACTCGCGGGAGATCGCCCGCCGTGCCGGGACCGCGCTGGACCAGACGGTGCGGGAGGTCCTGGGAGACGACATGCGTCTGGACATCGAGCAAGTCGTGGAGCAAGGCGATCCGGCCGCGGTCCTCCTACGTCGCTCTGAGGGTGCGGACATGCTCGTCGTCGGCTCCCGCGGCCATGGTGGCTTCAATCGGCTACTTGTCGGATCGGTCAGTGAAAAGTGTGTCAGGCACGCAACCTGCTCTGTGATCGTCATCCGCCGCGGGACGTAGCGGGCCTGGTGCGTGCTCCAGGCGGCCGCCTGTGACGGCCCGGGTCGGCGACCGTTCCGGACGAGGCTGCCTAGGCCACCACACCTCCTACCAGGAAGCCGCGGCCTGGCCCTCGGCGAGCCTGGGGGTGGCGCCCTCGGCCAGCTTGAGTCGGGTCCAGACGTTCATGTTGATGACGATTCCGATGATCTCGAGGATCTCCTCCGGCGAGAAGTGCTCGGCGAGCGCCTCGT
>Ga0075425_100002128_pt1 | contig 19654 bp, 12 predicted proteins | sample SoiMethybrSBSTD4_FD_75300 | JGI IMG/M metagenome (GOLD analysis project Ga0075425, IMG submission 75300) | Bulk soil microbial communities from a Populus tree surrounding site in Tennessee, USA - Soil MetaG P. TD hybrid SBSTD4 | ecosystem: Environmental > Terrestrial > Soil > Tree plantation... | reverse complement strand
GGATGCGACTCGAGAGACAAGCGAGGGCGGGCTTGTCCCACGCACGAAGGCCGATCGCTCGCGAACCGTCGCGAACGTCGGCTTTCGAGAAGCCGCAATCGACGAGCGGGCTGCGCACGCCCGCCTTTTTCGCCGCCTCGAGGCCAGGACGATGGTCGCCGAGGTCGTCGCAGTTGGTCCCGTTGAGCGTGGCGGCGAGCCCCCACTCGCTGCGCTTGGCCTCGGCAATGTCGTACAGCTCGCTCTTGCAGTAGAAGCATCGGTCGGACGCGTTGGCCACGTACCGCGGGTCGGCCATTTCGTTCGATGCGACGATGCGATGAACGGCCCCGATCTCGCGGGCGAGCTGCTCGGCTTGCTCGAGCTCTCCCGGAGGGAGCGACGGGGAGACGGCGGTCATTCCGATGGCGCGCTCGCCGAGTTCGCGCGTTGCGATCGCGAGCACGAAGGCGCTGTCGACGCCACCCGAGTAGCAAACGAGCGCCGAACCCAGCTCGCGCACGCTGGCCGAAAGCCGCTCGAGCTTCTGGTCGATCCCGCTCATGGTCAAGGTTTAACACCCAAGCTCGACACGTGCATCTCGCGTGCAGCCGAAATGTTACGGACAGGTTGGAAGCCCGGACTTTTGACGACACGGGAGTCTGTTTTGCCGTTTCGCTCCGATCGTCTTTGTTGTTTAACTACCCCCCATGCGAATGGCGGGATTCTTCCTGATGCTCGCGCTCGCCCTGCCGGCTTGCAAAACGCAACAGGCCAGTGTCGAGCAGAGATCCGTCAGCAAAGTGACCGAGACCGCCGGTGACATCGACAAAGACAATGCCCCGGCTGCCATGACTCCGGAGGTCGCTCGGCGAATCGCCACTGCATTGACCCGACACCCCGAGCCGTTCCTGGCCGTCCGCGCGCCCAATCGAGCGCCGTCGTTGCGGGCGCAGGCGGGCAAACCGGTTTCCTTCGACCTTGCCGTGCCCGGGGTCTCGCGATGGGCCGACGCGACCGTCGCGCGCTTCGTCGTCCGGTTGCCGGGCGGCGTGCAGGACACCGTGCCGGTCGATCTCTCCTCGGCACGGACGCTCGTCACCTACACCTTTCCGAGTGCGGGGCCGGCCATGCTGATGCTCTGCGCGGGTCCGAAGGGCAACGCTCCCGACCCGACCACGCTGGTCACCCACTGCAGCAAGGTTATCGTCGCGGTCGCCGACGGTCGCGGCGCAGGTGAGGGGGGGGACGACTTCACGAGCGAGACGGGCTTGCCGCTCGACGTGGTGCCGCTGGTCTCGCCGGCGCACCTCGGTGTCGGCTCGGAATTGCCGGTGAGCTTTCATTATATGACCGAAGAAGAAGGGGGCATCGAAGTGGCTGCGCTACGCCCCGACGGAACCATCGATCGTCAAACGACGAACCGATCGGGGGTCGCGCACTTTCAGCTCACGCAGTCGGGGCGGTGGGTCATCCGTTTCGTGAAGGCCCAGCCAGAGGGCGAACGTGTGGGCGAACTCGTATTCGAGATTGCGGAGAACAAGCGATGAGAACGGTGCGACCGCGGCACCCCTCTGGCTTCGTGGTTTTGGTCGTCCTTCTCGCCGCCGGCAACGCGATGGCGGACTGGCAGGAGCTCGGTCCGGCGCCCCTCGCGGGTACGAACGGAAATGCCGGCCGGGTGACCGCAATTGCCGTGCATCCAACCGACAACAATCTCTTTTACATCGGCAGCGCGACTGGCGGCGTCTGGAAAAACCAAAACGGAACATGGGCTCCGCTGACCGACCACATGCCATTCAACGCGATCGGCGCGCTCGCCATCGATCCGCACGACGGCAACACCATCTATGCGGGCACCGGCGAACCGAACAGCGGCTACCATTGCTTTTACGGCGTCGGCATCTACAAATCGACGGACGCGGGCGCCACCTTTACCCAGCTTGCCGCTGGCACGTTCGGCGGTCGAGCCTTCTCGCGGATCGTCGTCTCGCCGGTGAACGGGCAGGTCCTTTTCGCATCGATCATGCACACGGGCGACGCGTTGGGCGTCGGGGCCAAGGGGCATCCGGGCGCGAGCGGGCCGGTCGGCCTGTTTCGCTCGTCCGACGGTGGAGCGACCTGGTCTCCTCTCGCGGGCGGCCTCCCGGCCGTCGATGCGTCCGACGTCGCCATGGCTCCAGGTGATCCAAACACGATCTATGCCGCGATCGCCGGTCACAACGCCAACGCGGCCAACGGCGTCTACAAGAGCATCGACGGCGGCGACAGCTGGACGAGGCTTGCGGGCGGCCTCCCAGCCAGTCCGGGCCGCATCGGGCTCGCCATCGCGCCGAGCAACGCCAATCGGATCTACGCGCTCATCTCACGGCCGGACAACGCTACCGGCGCCGGATCGGCGACGCTCGGAATCTTCACGACGACCAACGCCGGCGCGACCTGGACGCAGACGCAAGGCGTAGCCAACTTCATGGGCGACCAGGGCGTCTACGACAACGTAGCCATCGTCGACCCCACGAACGAGCTCATCGCGTATTTCGGCGGCGTCAGCATCCAGAAAACGATCGACGGCGCGATGACCGTCGCCACCGCGACCGCGATGCACGTCGACAACCACGCATTCGCGTTCACCGCGGGAGGGGACCTCTTGGTCGGCGAGGACGGCGGCCTCAACCGGAGCACGAACGGCGGCATGACCTGGACGCGGGTCAACCAGGGTCTCGGGATAAGCCAGCTCTATGCGGGCATTTCGACGCACCCAACGAACGTCGATTTCGTGCTTGGCGGTTTTCAAGACAACGGATCGAACCTTCGTTCGGACGCGACGAGTACCTGGCGCAACGTTCTCGGTGCCGACGGCGGTTACACGGCGATCATCCAGAGCGCTCCCAATATCCAGTTTGCGACCATTTACAATGCGGGCAGCTTGTACCGCTCTACCAACGGCGGGCAGAGTTTTCCGGTGTCTGCGACGGGAATCAGCGGCGCCGACCGAACGGCGTTTTACCAAGTGACGGTGCCGAATCCGGCCGACCCCCAGGTCGTCTTCACCGCGACGCACCGCGTGTACAAGAGCACGAACCAGGGTGCGAGCTGGACGGCGCTGAGCGGCGATCTGACCGGTGGCGGCGCGAACGCCATTCGCGCGATGGCCATCTCGCAGAGCGGCACGATCCTCTGGGCGGCGACGACGGACAACCGCGTGATGCTGAGCCAGGACGGCGGCGCGACCTTTACGAGGAAGCTCGACGTGCCGGGCGGCTGGCAACGGGTGACGCGCGAGCTATCGGTGGCGCCTTGGGACGAAAACGTCGCGTACGTCGCGGTGCAGCGCTTCGGCACCGATCAAGTGCGCATGACCAAGGACCTCGGGACGACGTGGGCCGCGATCGACGGCAATCTCCCCGACATCCCGGTCAACGCCGTGGACGCCGCCGTCGTCCAGGGTCAGCAGATGGTGTTCGTCGGCACCGACGGAGGGGTGTTTTACACGTGCAACGACGGCGGCCAATGGGTTCGGCTCGGTCAAGCACTGCCGAACACCGTCGTCGACGACGTACGCTACGACGCCGCTTTCCGGCGCGTGGTCGCTTCGACGATGGGGCGCGGCGTCTGGTCGATCGCCGAGCCCGCCCCTTCGACCTGCGACACCGACTCGGGTATCGGAGCGGGCGGCGCCGGTGGCGCGAGCGGGGTCGACAGCGGACGCGCGGGAGCAGAAGGTACTGCGGGGAGCGTCGTCGGTGACGGCAGCGTCGACGGTCCGCCGGGCGCAAGTTCGACAACTGGGATGGGCGGTCAGGGAGGAGCCGTCGGCGTGGGCCCGAGCGGCGGCAGCGGAGGAACGGGAGGTCTTGCCGGTGGCGGCGCGGGTGCGAGCACGTCGGGCACCGCGACCGGCGGAACGCCGGGCGGCCCGGGGCAAGACACGGGGTGCGCATGCAGCATGGCATCACGACGCGACGGCGCTGCGATGACGCTCGGCCTGTTCGCCATCGCGCTCGCCCGCCGGCGCCGCCGAGGACGACCGTCGAACGGTCTGTAGCCTGAAGCCGCGTTCGCGAATCGCGACGCCATCTAGAAATTGGCTCCGACGAAAAGCGATACGGGAGTGGGAAAGAGGGTCTCCTCGGAGGTCCGCGATCCGAAAGCGTCGGACGATATTTTCGTCGTGTGCACGGGCATGATCTGAGCGTCGATTCCGGTGATCAGGTGATCGAACTGGGCGACCAGTTGTAAGCCGGCCGTCGGTGAAATCGGGCTCTGGTGCGCGATGCTGAAAGGGTCGGTGTCTTGGGAGAGCACGCGGATGTGAACGACCCCGAACGTCGGAACGATCTTGAGCCAGGGGGTCAAGGGAACGCGGTAGCTCGCGCGAGCGCCCACGAACGGATATCCATGGCGCTCGTCCGTGAACATTCCACCTTGCAGACCCATGTGGAGCCCACCGACCACCCTCGCGTCGAGCGCCAGGCTCGCGCCGAGCCCCGGCCCGACGATTCCCCCGACTTGCGCGACGAACATCGGGCTCTCGGAAAGAGCGCCGCCGGCAACCCGTGTCTCGCCGGCGTCAGGTGTAGCCGCCCAAGCCCGGGAGGACATCGCGATCGCGGCAAAAGGAAGACAAAACGAGGCGAAACGGACGAATTGGCGGGTCACGAACTACGGACAAAGCAAACCCCTTGCCAAGACCCCGGTCGCGACGAAGGGATCTAGAACCCCCAGACCTGAAGCGCGTAGCGCCCGCTCCCTTTTTCGACACTCACCAGGACCGTGTAGACGCCGGGCCGCGTCAGGCAAAAGGGTCCATCGGGGTTCAACATCGGAAACGAATCTTCGTTCGTATCGTGCCCGACGACGTTTTTGTCCGGATCGAGCATCGCCATGTCCATGTCTTGGACTCCGCGCTCGCTGGCTGAGAAGATGCGGTAGCAGCGCCCCATCTCCCCCTTGAATGTGAAACGCGCGATGGGATCCCTTTGCCCCTGCGTGCCTTGAATGACCGGCGTCACCGGTTTCATCGAGTTCGGTGGCCCGCACATCGACGTCATTTGCTCCAGATCCCGTTCGACATTTCCCGTTGGATGAAAGCCCTGGTAGCAGCTCTCGAACACGCCGCCGTGCACGCTGTCCGTCACGAGCATCGGATTCGGGAGCGCGGGCGGTGGGCCCTTCTGGAGCTCCAGAGTCGCGACGCTCTGAGACGACGGAGAGCTCGCCCCGCGGTACGAGCCAGGTTTCGCACAGGACGAGCAGACGATCGCGAAACCAAAAACCAAGGCGACGCCGGACGACGGGGTGCTGCGCATACTCGGATCTTGATGCGCGTGATTGCGCACGCCACCCGCCTTTTTTGCCGCCGGCCCAACTTTATGGGGACGTGCAAGGAGCACGTAAGGGGGGACGAACGCTAAACCATGGATTTAGATAAGCTTTATTGGGTAGGACATTCTTTGGGACAAGGAGAGGTGGCGAGGGCGCAATACTGATATTATGTTCAGTTCATGGCCGACGCTATCCAAGCCAGCTACCTCGCCAAGCGCAAAGCACTCGAAGCGTGGGCAGGATCATCGGTTTCGCTCGGCGCGCTTCCGGAAACGACGCGACAAGCTCTGCAAGTCGCGCCTCCGCTCTCTTTGGTTTTGCCGGAGGGGGGTTTTCCGCAAGGTAGTGTCGTCGAGCTCACTTCGCCTGCCAATTTGGGCCATGGTCTCGGCGTTGCACTCGCTGCCTGTTCGGCCAGCCAACAAGCGAGCGTGAGGCGCGGGGGAGAAAGGGCGTGGTGCGCCTTTCTCGATCCCGATCACACCCTTTTCGGGCCTGCCATTCAGGCTAGCGGCGTCTCTCTCGAGCGGCTTCTCGTCCTTCGGCCGGCGCGGCATCTGCTCGCAAAAGTCGCGGTTCGCGTCGCTCTTTCGCACATCTTTTCGGTCATCGTGGTCGACGTGGCCGCGGTCCCCGGCGTGTCTTTGCCCTCGAAAGCGCATCGTGCCGAGTCGATGGAAGTCTGGTCCAAGGTGACGAGGCGCCTGTCTCTAGCGGTCGAAAAAACTCCGACGACGGTTTTTCTTTTGACCCGAGCCGAAGCGCATCGCCCGGCCGCGCTGCCGGCAGCGATGCGGGTCGAGCTCGAGAGCGCCTGGCCCGACTCCCTTTTCGTTCGAGTCGCCAAAGACAGATTCGGCCGCGTGATGGGCCCGCGCCAGATCGCGTGGACACGGCCCCCCCATCAGGCGGCGCCGCAAACGGGGTGAGCCATGGCGGATGCACGTCCCGTTCGCCGGGTGGGCGCGCTTTTTTTGCCCGATCTTTTTTGCGAGCTCGTCTCCGTCGTCGGAGCCGCTTCGAGCCGCTGCGGAACACCCGAAGGGGTGGAACACCCGGAGGGGTGGGACTTCCCAGGGTCGTCCCTCGTCAGGGACTTCGCGGCGGCGTCGGAGGGCCAGGACAAAAAAGCACCTTTTGCGGTGGTCATGGTCCAAAAAGAAGAAAAGCGCGGCGAAGAGGCCGAGCTTGCGAACGTGATTTCTGCCGCCAACGAAGCGGCACGGCGTTTCGGTGTGCGCGCCGGGCAAACGGTGGTCGAAGCGCGATCGCTGGTCGCCAGCTTGTCGATCCGGGGGCTTACGCAAAAAACGGTTCACAAAGCCTTGGGGCGATTCGCCGAGGTCGCCCTCGGATTCGGCACGACGGCATCGATCGAGCTGGGTCACGCATCATGTCCCACCGACACGGTGTGGGTCGATCTCACCGGCACGGCGCACCTTCGAGGCGGCGAAGAAGCAACTCTTTTGGAGTTGGCGTCGCGCGTCCGCGAGCTCGGACACCGCGTGCGTGCCGCCATCGCCGACGGTCCGAATCTAGCGCGAGCAGCAGCCGCGTTCGCAGTGACCACAGAAACGATCGTCCTACCGGGTCGAGCCGAAGACATGATGAAAGGCTTGCCGCTCGAAGCGCTTCCTCTATCGCGCGATTGCATCGTATGGCTACATCGACTTGGTCTTTTCACGGTGGGCGATGTCAACGAGCTCCCTCACGAAACTCTGGCGGGCCGTCTCGGAGAACGATGGCGAGAGACGCTCGAACTGGCAAAGGGAATCGACGACGCTCCTCTCGTCGTCTACGAGCCACCTCATTCGCCGGCCGAGGACATCGAGTGGGAAGAGGGCGTCATGTCGATCGAACCGCTTCTCTTCGTGCTTTCCGGCCTGACGTCGCGTCTTTCGGCGAGACTCCAAGGGCGGGGCGAGGCGGCTCGATCCATCGAGCTGTTTGCCCCTTACGATCGCTCGATCGCGAAGCTTCGCAACGTGCCGCTCGAGCCTCGGCCCGGGGTCTTCTTTCGAATCGACCTGCCGTCGCCGCTCGCTCACAAGACCGATCTGTTCCGCGTGCTCAAGAGCAAGCTCGAGCGCATCGAGCTCGGTGCCCCCGTGCTCGGCTTGTCCATCACGGCGGCGCTCCTCACCGAGGCTCCGAAAACGCAGCTTTTGCTGAGCGGCGATCCAGCCATCGATACCGATCCTCGTTCGATGGCCGTTCTTCTGGCCGAACTGTCTTCGGAGATCGGGGCGGACAACGTCGGTGTGCTCGAGCTACGGGGCGTGCACAGGCCCGAAGCGCAAACGGAGCTCGTCCCTCTCGACGACATCTCGTCTTCTGAGAAATCTCTTCCCCCGAAGATCGACGCGTCGGATGCGGAGTTTCCGACGCGGGTGCTTCCGAGGCCGGTCCCGCTCGAGCCGGTGCCGGGCGGCGGTTTCAGCGTGTCGATTGACAACCAGATTTTTACCGTTCGAAACACGAAACGCATGATGCGTCTCGATCAGATCGATTGGTGGACGACTGCGCCCATTTGCCGCGACTACGCGAGGGTGTGGCTGTCGTCGGGCAAGAAGAACGTCGAGGGGTGGATCTTCACGGATCGACGAACGGGTCGAACATTTTTGCACGGTTACTACGACTGAAATATGTGCCCCGAATTCGCCGAACTTTGCGCGAAGACGAACTTCTCGCTCCTCGAGGGCGCGTCGAGGCCCGAAGAGATGATCGAAACAGCCAAAACGATGGGACTTCACTCGCTCGCGGTGGCCGATCGAAATGGTCTCTACGGATCGGTCCGCGCCCACGAAGCCGCCCAAAAAGTCTCGCAACGGTACATCGTCGGCGCCGAGCTTTCGGTTTCTTCCGAGAAGCGAAAGAACGCGCCATCGGCGAGGGTCGTCTTCTTGGTCGAGAATCAAGTCGGGTATCGAAACCTCTGCCGCCTTCTCACGCATGCGCATTCGGATCTGCCTCGAGAAGAAGCGCTGTTGTCTCTCTCTCTTCTCGCAAAAGGGTGCGAGGGGCTCTTTTCGATTTTGCGCGTCCCGAGAGAAGAGGACATCCGCCGGGGACAATCGCCGATGGACAGCTTCGAAATCGCGGGCGCATTGCGAGAATGCGCAGCCGACCGCGCGTTCATCGCGGTAAGCCGCCTCTTCGCTCCCGACGACGGCCATCGTGAAGCCTGGGCCAGGCGAGCTTCCCTGACGTGCGATTTACGCCTTCTTGCCACCGCCGAGCCTCTCTTTCATCACCCGTTGCGAAAGCCCGTCGCCGACGTTCTCCAGTGCATTCGCGACAAGACGACCCTCGATAAGGCGGGTGATCGGCTCGCTCCCAATGCACAAGCGTGCCTCCGCTCCCCAGCCGAGATGGCGCGGCTCTTTCGAGACGCGCCCGAACGGCTCGGTGCGACGGTCGACATCGCCCGAGCGTGCACGTTCTCGCTCGGCGAGCTCGAGTACTCGTTTCCTTCCGACGACGCTCTTTCCGGCGAGACGCCCGACGAATCGCTTCGACGTCTCGTTCGCGAGTGGGCTCCCGTGCGCTACCCCGATGGTATGCCCGCGCCAGTCGCCGCCCAACTCGAAAAAGAGCTCGTGCTGATTGCCAAGCTGAAGGTCGCGCAGTTCTTCCTTTCGGTCTACGACATCGTAAAAATCGCGCGCGACAAGCGCATCTTGTGCCAGGGGAGGGGAAGCGCCGCCAACAGCGCGGTCTGCTTCGTGCTCGGGATCACGGCGGTCGATCCGGCTAGGTCGAACCTTCTTTTCGAACGGTTTCTTTCGTCGGAACGGGGCGAGCCACCCGACATCGACGTCGATTTCGAGCACGAGCGGCGCGAAGAGGTGATCCAGGCGATCTACGAAAAATACGGCAGGGGGCGTGCTGCCATGATCTCCGAGGTCACTTGCTACCGCGGCAAGAGCGCACTCCGCGAAACGGCGAAAGCTTTCGGCCTCTCGCTCGAGCAAGCCGACAGGCTCACCCACATGGTCGGCCCCTACGAGCCGGTCGACCCGAAATCGGCTCGGCTCGTCGAGCTGGGGTTCGACCCCAAGGATCGTCGCGTCAGGCTCATTTTGCAGGTGGCGACCGAGCTCCAGGGGTTTCCTCGCCACATGTCGACGCACGTCGGAGGCTTCGTCCTGTCGGCCGAGCCGCTCGACCAAATAGCGCCGGTCGAGCCCGCAAAGATGCCGGGTCGCACGGTGGTGCCGTGGGACAAGGACGATATCGACGCCCTCGGCTTTTTCAAGGTCGACGTCTTGGGGCTCGGCATGCTCACCGCAATCCGCAAGGCTCTCGAGCTCGTTCACTCGAAAACGACGCTGCGAAGTCCCAGTCCATCGGATTTCGACCCGATCCAAGCGCTCGCCGCAATCCCGCCGGAGGATCCGGTCGTCTACGACGCCATCTGTAAAGCCGACACGATAGGCATCTTCCAAATCGAGAGCCGAGCGCAGATGGCCATGCTACCGCGCATGAAGCCCCGCGAATTTTACGATCTCGTGATCGAGGTCGCCATCGTGCGCCCAGGTCCCATTCAGGGAGGGATGGTCCACCCTTACCTTCGCCGGCGCGGGGGACAAGAAGCGCCCACGATGCCCCATCCGTCGCTCGAGCCCATCTTGGAGCGAACGCTAGGCGTACCGCTCTTTCAGGAGCAGGTGATGCAAATCGCCATGGTAGGAGGCGGGTACACGGCCGGAGAAGCGGACGAGCTTCGGCGCGACATGGCCGCATGGAGGCGCACGGCGAAACTCCTTCGCCACGAGGGCAAGCTCGTCCAGGGTTTCGTCGATCGCGGCATCTCCAAAGATTTTGCCGACAGGCTCTTTTCGCAGATCAAGGGTTTCGGTGAGTACGGCTTTCCCGAATCGCACGCGGCGTCCTTCGCGCTCTTGGTGTACGCGTCGGCATGGATCAAAGTGCACCATCCGCTCGAGTTCGCTTGCGCGCTCATCAACTCACAGCCCATGGGGTTTTATTCGGTGTCGAGCATCGTGCGTGACGCGCAAAACCACGGGGTCTCGGTCCGCCCTCCGGACGTCGAGAAGAGCGCATGGGACTGTACGATCGAAAAGAGCGCGACGACCCTGGGAAGTCCAACCCCTCCGGGTGTTCCACCCCTTCGGGTGTTCCACCCCTTCGGGTGTTCCACCCCTTCGGGTGTTCCGCAGCGGCTCGCAGCGGCTCGCAGCGGCTCGCAGCGGCTCCGACGGGGGACGCCTTTTCTGCAGCTCGGTTTGCGGCTCGTCAAAGGGACGGGCGAGGATGTTGCGATTCGGATCGAAAAAGCACGAAGCCTTGCGCCCTTTCGGGACACGAAAGATCTCGCCGTTCGCGCGGGGCTTCGTACCGATCAAGCGGATTCGCTCGCCGAGGCGGGCGCGCTCGATTCGCTGGCAAAAGGGCGTCGGCAAGCCATGTGGAAGGTTCGCGCACCGGACGGAGGCGAGCTCTTCGCGACGGCCCCCTCGAACGAACCCGAGGTCGTGCTTCCCGGGCTCACGCCCGTCGAGCAGCTTCGCTTCGACTATGCGAGGCTCGGTCTCTCGGTCAGCGATCACCCCATGTGCCACCTGAGGGCGCGGATGAACGAGCGAGGCGTCATCACCAGCCGCGAGCTCTTTTTTTCGAGACATGGATCCGAAGTGAAAGTCGCCGGTCTCGTTCTGTCGCGACAGCGCCCCATGACTGCGAGCGGTGTCGTCTTCATGACGCTCGAAGACGAGACGGGAATGATCAACCTCATCCTTACCCCGGACAAGTTCGATCGCACTTACCATCTTGCCGTTCACGCGCGTCTGATGTTCGCCCGCGGCAAAGTCGAGCGAACGCCCCGAAACCCGAAGCAGCGCGAACATCCGGTGATTCACGTCCTCGTTGCCGAGCTCGAAGCGCTCGAGCTCCCGGGTGGGCTCGAGGCGCGATCACGCGACTTTCGTTGAACTACCCCTCAGTCGACGCTGTGGACACCGAGAGACTGCGAACGAGGTGCCCACAGCCAGACCGGAAAGCTGCCATGTACTCGTATTTTAATTCGCGATAGCCGTCCGCCCGCTATTGCTACCCCCTCGGCAGGCCCACACGTCGCTCCAGCGCCAACGGGAGCGCGCGACGAGCGCGCGTCAGCGATCGCCGCGGCGACCACGGTCGCCGCGATCGCGGCCCCCGCCGCCACCGCGACCGCCGCCGCCACCACCGCCTCGATGACCACCGCCACCGCCGCCGCCACCAAAGCCGCCCCCGCCGCCACCGCGAGGCTCGCGTTCGCGAGCTTCGTTGACGGCCAGCGTGCGCCCGTCGAGCGACTTACCATGCAGCTCGGCAATGGCACCTTGAGCATCTTTTTCGCTGGCGAACTCGACGAATGCGAACCCGCGCGGTTGACCGGTCATGCGATCGGTCACGATGCTGACGCTGACGACTTCGCGCCCACCGGCGGCGCACGCCTCACGAAGCCCAGCTTCGTCTGTGTGATACGAGAGATTTCCGACGTAAACGCGAGTGCCCATTCTTCGCTCCCGAGTGCCTTCAAAAAGAGATTAGCTGCGAGTTTCCCGGGAACGTTCGATTGCCGTGCACCGGAATGACGGCTTCGCGTGACGGAGCCGTCGTCGCCCAAAGGTAACCCCCCCCGGGCAATCACGCCACCTGCACGTGATCTCTATCTCGTTCTGCCCCTGGCACGCCACTCCGACGTTGGGCCGATTCATTGACCTTTACGCTTACGATCCTTGAGATTCCGGGTTCTTGCATGGTGACGCCGTAGAGGACATCGCACGACTGCATGGTCCGATTCACGTGGGTGATGAGGATGAACTGCGAGCGGTCGGTCATTTCGCGGACGAGCTCGTTGTAACGGGCGACGTTCGCCTCGTCGAGCGGCGCGTCGACCTCGTCCAGGATGCAGAAGGGGGAGGGCTTGTGTTGAAAGATCGCGAAGATGAGCGAGACGGCCGTGAGGGCTTTCTCGCCGCCGCTCATGAGCTCGATGTTGCCGAGCTTCTTGCCCGGCGGCTGCGCGATGATCTCGACGCCTGTCTCGAGGAGATCGTCGGGGTTCGTCAGGTGCAATTCGCCGCGCCCGCCTCTGAACATCTTCGGGAAGAGCACCCGGAAGCGCTCATTGACCGAATCGAACGTCTCGCGGAAGAGCCGACGGGACTGCCGGTTCATCTGCGCGATGGCGCGGCGGAGGTCTTCGAGTGCCTTTTCGAGGTCCGCCTTTTGTGCGGTGTAGAAGACGAGGCGCGCTTTCTCCTCCTGGTGCTCGCGGGTGGCGTCGAGGTTGACCGGACCCATGCGATCGATGAGGTGGGCCAATTCGGAGGTGCGCTGCACATGCTCCTCGTCGGGAGACGGCAAAAGATGGTAGTCGCCGACCACCCGCAAAAGATCGAGACCGCGAAACTTCTCGCGCACCGACCCGAGCAAATGCTCTCGGTTGATCCCGAGCCGCTCGAGGCTCCGATCGATCGACGCGAACGTCTCCGACGCCTGCGCTACGGCCGCGCGCAGCCCCTTCAGCGCAATTTCGCGTTCGCCGAGAGCCGCACGTGCCTCGTCGAAGATCCGGCGCGCGTCGGCGAGCGCCACCTCGGCGGCACGCGCGGCGACGACCGCGTCGGCAAGCGCCCCCTTGGTGGCCACGAGCTCGGCCGCCGTCTCGCCCGTCTGCCGCGCCACCTCGTCGAGATCCTCTTCGAGCCGCGCCACCCGAGCGGTGACCTCTTCGTGCGAGCGCGTGAGGCGTTCGAGCGTGCCGTTGGTCGACGCGAGCTGCTCGCGGACGCGAGCCAGGCGGATCTTGCGCTCGGTCACGACCGTGAGCTGCTCGGTGACCTTCGCGCGCCACTCGGCGGCGCGCGCCATCGCTCCCTCCGCGGCAGCCTCGGTTTCTCCCAGGATCCGGTCCCCATCGGAGACGCTTCGCTCGGCCTCGCTCCGTTCGTGATCGCCCTCGGCAAGCTCGCGCGCGATCTCTTCGCGTTCCGCGCGCAGGGACGTGAGGCGGTCAGCGAGAGATCGGATCTGCTCGTCCGTTTTCTTCGCGTCCTTGGTGGCCGACGCGAGCGCGATCTCCGCGTCGTGCAGGGCCTGGCGAGCGTCGTCGAGCGCGGAGCCGAGCCCGGACATTTGGTCGCGCAGCCTCTGGTGCACGGCAACCTGGGTATCCACCGAGGCGACCAGGTCGGCGCATCGGACGCGCAGGTCGCGCATCTCGCGGTGCTCGTCGACGAGCTCGGAGGCGACCGAGTCGGTCGAGCCGCCGCTGACGCGCCCGTCGGGATGGACGACGGTTCCGTCGAGCGCGACGAGCGTCCGCCCGCCGGCCAGCGGCGCGAGCTCGACGGCGCGAGAGGCGCTCTCGACGAGAACTGCGTCGCCGATCAGGGCAGCGACCAGCGCTTCGTCTTCCGGAGCATAGGTGAGACGGTCGAGAAGAGGCCCGATCACGCCGGCTCCCTCGAAAGAGCGCGCGGATTTGCCCACCACCCTCCGCGGAGAATGAGGCACGACCGACGCGCGACCCTTCTTGCCCTGCGCGAGGTCGGCGAGCAACTCGACCGCGCGTCCGACGTCCTCGACCACGACGCACTCCAAAAGTCCTCCGAGAAGGCTGGCCAGGGCGACCGTCAGTTCGCGCGGCGCCTGAATTCTGTCGACGACGAGCCCGAGCAACGTTGGGTCGCCGGTCGCCATCAAGTGCTTGACGCCGTCGCCGACCCCCTCGAGCCGCTCGCGCATGTCTTCGAGGGCCTTCAGCCGACCTCGCTGCTGGGCAAGGGAGCCGCGCCGCGTCTCGAGCTCCTGCTCGCTCTCGACGAAGGCCTGTCTCAAATCGGCGAGTTTCTGCTCGAGCTCCGTGCGGCGCAACGTGGCGGTCTGCCGGTCCGTTTCGAGCGCCGTTACGTGGCCATCGAGACCTCCGCGGTGAGCGTCTAGATCTTCGCGCTGCGCGCCGAGCGCCGTCATGTCCTCGCCGAGCTTGTCCTGGCGAGCCCGCATTTCGTCGGTGCGCCGCACGAGACCGGCCAGCTTCGCCTTGGCAGCAGCGACCTGCGACGCGGCCGAAGATGCACGCGAGCGCAGATCGGCGAGCGCGGCGTCAGCCGCTCGTTCGTGCTCGCGTAGCGTTTCGAGGCGCTCGTGCTCGGAGAGCGCGATGTCGGCTTCCTTCGACTCCTCGGCCTCGAGGCCGGCAAGGGCCTTCTTGATTTCGCCGCATTCGGCCTGGAGCGCTTCTGCCTTGGCTCGCAGATCGGTTTGCTCGGCTCGCGAGGCGTCGAAGCGTTGAGCCAGGTGAGAGAGCCGGTCCTTTTGCCGCGAAATCTCGGCATCGAGGGCACGCACCTGGTTGTCTTTCGCGAACGCGTCGTTCTGCGCTCGTTCCGCCCTGCTCTCGAGCTCGAAGGCGTCGAGCCGTCGAGCCTCGAGCTCGGTCTCCGCGGCATCGAGCGCCGAGCGAGCGGTATCGACCTTGAGAACCGAAGACTCCTTCTCGAGCGCCCAGAATTTCTCCATGGCGACGATTTCGAGAAGCTGGTGCGAGGCGTGATGAAGCATGAGCTGATCGAGCTCTCTCCGGTACGCGACGTAGCGTTCGGCCTTGGCCGCCTGTCGCTGGAGGGACGCGACGCTTCGCTCGAGCTCCGCGACCCGATCGCCGACGCGCAAAAGATTCTGCTCGGTCAGCTCCATTTTGCGCTCGGAGGCTTTCTTGCGGCTCTTGTACTTGGTGATTCCCGCCGCCTCTTCGATGAGCGCGCGTCGATCCTCGGGCCGCGCGGACACGATGAGCCCGATCTTGCCCTGCTCGACGATGCTGTACGCCTTGCTGCCGACCCCGGTGCCGAGAAAGACGTCGACGACGTCTTTCAGGCGGACGTCGGTCTTGTTGAGCAGGTACTGGCTCGTCCCGTCCCGGTAGAGGCGTCGGGTGACCGCGATCTCGGGGTAGTCGCGGTATTCGGCGGGGAGGGAAGATGCCTGTTCGAGGTCACCATTGTCGAAGGTCAGCGTCACCTCGGCCATGCCGTGGGGGCCGCGGCTCTCGGAGCCGTTGAAGATGACGTCCTCCATCGACTTTCCGCGAAGGTGCCGGGCGCTCTGCTCGCCCATGCACCACCTGATCGCGTCGACGATGTTCGATTTTCCGCAGCCGTTCGGCCCCACGATTGCGAGGACGTCGTGGTCGAAGTGCACCACCGTTCGATCGACGAACGACTTGAAACCGGAAATCTCGAGCTTGCGGATGTGCATGAAGCCTCAACTGACGTGACGTACGACCATGCCATGTATGGTCACGTCCTTCACAGCTACCGGCGAAGGGGGCGTTCTGCAAGGAAAATCAGTGCAGAACGCACTTCGCTCGGCACGAGCGAAGTGCGTTCTGGAGCCAGGGCCAGGAAAGGAGGCTTCACGACGTGTGGGGAACCGAGGGCCTTGACACGGGAGCGAAGCGACCATAACCCGGCCAAGGCACTGATCCTCCCTCCGCGGGGCCGGGTCAAGTTTTCTGCAGAATGCCAACGGTCTGGTGGGCGGCCGGACTTCGCCGGTCGACGGCGGACCATCCGCCTGCTTGGAGTCACGAACCCGAAAGCCATGCCGACCTACGACTATATTTGCACGAAATGCAGCCACGCCTGGGAGCTCGAACAACGAATCGTCGAAGATCCGGTGCGTAAGTGCCCGAAGTGCCATGCGAACACGGCGAAGCGACAGATCAGCAGCGGCGCTGGTTTCATTCTGAAGGGTGGAGGCTGGTACGCAGACGGCTACGGCTCGAAAAAATCTTCAAGTGGTGAATCGAAGTCGGAGGATAAAGCGCCGGCAGGAGAGTCGAAAACCGAGAAGACGGAAACGGCGCCGAGCACCCCTGACAAGAGCAAGCCCGACAAGAGTGCGCCCGACAAAAAAACGGAATCGAAGGGGGCTGCCGGCGCGGAGGGGAAAGACGCCGGTGCCAAGACCAAGACCGAGGGGAAGGTCAGCGCCGCCTGAACCGGCCTGCGCGACAAACAATGTCCTAGGGGCGTTTGATTCGCGGCAACGGCCGTGTACAGATGTCCAGTATGCAAGGGCGACGTGCTCGATTCGAGCGTGACAGGGATCGGCTCGTCGGTTCGCGCGCCTTTCGGCGACTCGCAGGCAAGACGCAGGTCGTCGCGCTGCCGAGCGATCCGCTCGTTCGAACGCGCCTCACGCACACGCTAGAAGTGAGCTCCATCGCACGCGAGCTCGGACGTGGCCTTGCCGGTCTCGGGACCGTCGAGCCCCTCATCGAGGCCATTGCGCTCGGTCACGATCTCGGCCACCCGGCTTTCGGTCATGCTGGCGAAAGGGCTCTCGCGGCCATCGTTCCCGGTGGCTTCCACCATGCTGCCCATGGCGTGAGGGTGGTCACCGAGCTCGAACCGGGTCTGGATCTCTCGCCAGAAACGGTGGAAGGGATTCTCAAACACTCGAAGGGGCGGGCGGGGCCCGTCTTCGCGTCGGGCGGCGGCCTCGCCACCCTCTCGCTCGAAGCTCTCGTGGTGCGGGCGGCCGATCTTTACGCCTACGCGTCCCACGACCTCGACGACGCCTACCTGCTCGGCGAGCTACGCCCGCGAGATCTCCCCGCCCGAGTCGTCTCGGTCCTGGGTGCCGAGCCATCGCAGGTGAGGCGCGTGCTCGTACAGCGCACCATCCAATCGACGCTGTCGCGAGGGGACGTGTCCCTCGAAGCGGAGGCGGACGGCGCGCTCGACGAGCTTCGCGCGTTCCTTTACGAAAGGCTCTACGAAGCTCCGCGGATCGCGCGTCAAACCGCACTCGTCCGATCGCTCGTCGAGGGGCTGTGGGAATCGGCTTGTAAGCGACCGCTCCAGTTTCTCGCGGCTATCGCGCCCCACGGCGTTGCAACTCGTCCCGGTGTTTCAACCGCCGGCGCCTTCGTCGACGCCGTGGCCTCCATGACCGACGGACAGGTGCTCGAAGTCTGCCGCTCGCTTCGGTTGGCTCGACCGGTATGGGGCTTGCCGAGGGGAGGCAGTGCGAGTCAGCTTTCCCAGGCGAAGTAGTGGATGTCCGGTCAGGTTGAGTGGCCGCAACAATACTTCGATGATCGATCTGGCAGAGAGGAACTGGCAGAGTAGAGTTAGTAGCCGATGGCCGATCGACGCCGAGAGCTCGAGGATCTTCGCCGCCAGATGGCAGAAGCCGACGCGGAGATCCTTCGGGGACTACAACATCGGGCTCGTCTCGCCCGCCAGATCGGATCGCTCGGGTCGGGCGCGCCGATCTCGACTGCCGGCGAGCGCGAGCAACTCGCGCTGCTCGAGAAGATGGCGGCGGACGACCTGCCGGGCGAAGTCGTACGCTCCGTGTTTCGCGAGATCCGGGCCGCCACCGCCCCGCTCGAGCGACCGGCGCGCGTAACGTACGCCGGTCCGGAAGGGGGCTTTTCGTACGTTGCTGCACAGCGACAATTTGGGCTTGGGGCAGCGCTCGTTGCTAGCGAGTCGGTCGAGCTTGCCATCGACGAGGTGACCCGGCAGAGAGCCGACTTTGCGGTCATACCTTTCGAGTCGTCCCTCGAGGGGGCCCTACAGACTTCGATAGAAGCGCTGGCCGCGACCGATCTCTTGCTGGCGGCCAAGATCGAAATCTCGGCGGGTCTCGATGTCGTGGGCAAGGCGAGCCACGCTTCCAAAATCGACAAGCTCTACGCTTATGCGGCGGATCGCCTCGCTTGCCAAAAGTACGTTGCCGCGCACCCCGACGCCGCGGTCATCGACGTACGTTCACCGCTTGCGGCCTGCCAGATGTGCCTGCAGGATTCGACCGGGGCCGCGATCGTTGCCGAGGCGGTCGGCCAGCAAGCGGGGCTCGTGGCCGTGGAAACGAACGTCGGCGATCACCCGGACGTTCGGGTTCGCTATGGGGTCGTTTCGACGCGCCCCACGCAAAGGTCGGGGGCCGATACGACCGCCCTCATTTTCGGGGTTCACGACGCCCCGGGTGCGCTGTTCGACGTGCTCAAGCACTTCGCCGAGCGAGGCATCAATCTGCAAACCATCCATTCTCGGCCGAGGCGCGGTGAAACCTGGAACTACCTTTTTTACGTCGAAGTGACGGGACACGTCACGGATCGAGGCGTCGTGACCGCACTCGAGGAAATCAAGCGCGAGACCCCACTGCTCAAGGTTCTCGGCTCTTTCCCTTCGTGTTAGATCTTCCGAGATGAAGAGGCTCTTCGGCCTGGTCGTCGTCGGGTTCGCGCTCCTTGCCTGCAAGCACAACGAGGGGGATAGCGTCGTCGTCACCGCAGAGGGAACGCGACTGTCGTCCGAGGCGATCGACAAAGATCCGCTCGCGCTCTTGCCGGCGAACCCGGTGGTGCTCGGATGGACCAACACCCAGGCTTTCTTTGGGTCGGCCTTCGGAGGCGAGGTCAATCGGCTCGCGGCCAAGTACGTTCCGCTCGGGCAGGAGGCGGGCTTCGTTCCGCAACGCGATCTGCGCGCCATGGTGGGAGGCGTCTATTCGCTCGCGGGAGCGGACGTGGTCGCGGTCGCCCAGGGGGACTTTAATCCCGATCTGATCCGCGGCACGGCCGACCGGCACGCGATGACGCCCCTCGGTGTCCCCCTCGTCCACTCCAAATATGCGGGCAACGACGTGTACACCGCGGGCAACCTCGGCTTCACCGTCGTGACGACCCACACGATGCTCGTCGGCAACGAGACCGGCATGCGGCGCGCTCTCGATCGAATACGCGACGGTCGCGTGCGCCGCGAGGTGCCCGAGTGGATGACCAAGCTCATGGACAACCCTCAGGCGTCGATGGTCTTCGCCGGCGATCTGACGAACCAGCCGCACGTCGCCGCGATGGCGAGGTCGGTGCCATTTCTCAACGGGCTGATGAACTTCCGCTTGCTCGGCAACTTCCAGCCACCGGGCATCAACGTAGCTGGGACGCTCTCCTACCCGGATCCGGCGAGCGCTGCCGCCGGCGCGAACGCCCTTCGCGGTGTGGGGCAGATGGCTGGAGCGATGAACGTTCTCGCGATCTTCGGCCTCGGGTCACCCTTGCAGAACCTGCAGGTCCAGAGCCAGGACAACGACGCGACGTTCGTGATGGCGGTCGACGGGCAGAGCCTCGTGCGACTGCTCGCGATGCTCTAGCTTTGCAGCCGGCATAAAGGGGCAGTAGATAAGGCTCGCATTCAATGCGTGTCCGCCCCGTCGTCGCGATCGATGGACCAGCCGGTGCAGGCAAGAGCACGGCCGCCCGCAGACTAGCCGAACGCCTCGGCTTCACGCTCGTCGACACCGGCGCGCTCTACCGCGC
>Ga0075425_100002125_pt1 | contig 19671 bp, 16 predicted proteins | sample SoiMethybrSBSTD4_FD_75300 | JGI IMG/M metagenome (GOLD analysis project Ga0075425, IMG submission 75300) | Bulk soil microbial communities from a Populus tree surrounding site in Tennessee, USA - Soil MetaG P. TD hybrid SBSTD4 | ecosystem: Environmental > Terrestrial > Soil > Tree plantation... | reverse complement strand
GCACCGCCGTCCGTTCACGATCGCGCTGACGATCGCCGGCAACGCGATGTGGCTCTTCTTTCCGCTGCTCGGCGCCCGGACCGATCTCTCGCGTTTCCTCCGCGCGACGCTCGGACCGCCGTGGTTCGCATGGCAATGCTTCACCTTTCTCTATTGCGTGTTCCTGCAGATCGCTTGGATCACGCGCGCGCCGTTCAAGTGGCCGTCGCGCATTTTTCTGATCTTGATCGCGATCGGCGGCCTGGCCGGCGTCTACGAATGCCTCGTGCCGCTCTACATCGATCGCGTGCCGGTCACGCTCGACGATCTGCCGCGCGAGCTCGACGGAAAAACGATCGCCGTGATCGGCGATCTGCATGTCGGAGTCTTCACGCGACCTTCGCGACTGCGACAGATCTTCGCGACGACGACAGCGCTGCATCCCGACGTCATCGTGCTCGCCGGCGACTTGATCGACGACGATCCATACTACGTCCCGAAGCTCCTCGCCGGTCTGACCGCACTCGATCCTCACATCCCGCTCGTCGCCGTCCTCGGCAATCACGAGATGTACGGCGCGCCGTACGAGGCGATCGCGAAGTACCGCGCGAGCGGACGCATGCGATTGCTCGTGAACGAAGGGGTGGCGACGAATGGACTCTGGTTCGCCGGACTCTCCGACTATGCCGCGCGCGATCCGCGGCTGCGTCCGAACCTTCGCGCGGCACTCGCGGCGCGGCCGGCCAATGCGTATCCAATCGTGATCGCGCATCAGCCGAAAGCGTTCGCGGATGCGCGAGCGCAGCACATCGCGCTCACGCTCTGCGCGCATTCACACGGCGGACAGCTCGGCATCCGGCCATTGCGATGGACATTGGCGGGATTGTTCATCCCGTATCACATCGGCCTCTATCGCGAAGGCGGCTCGCAGCTCTACGTCCACACCGGCGCCGGCTACTGGCTTCTCCCCTTCCGCCTCGGCATCACGCCGGAGATCTCGCTCATTGAATTGCGAGCGGGAGCACTTCGCCGCACTTCGCCTCGACCTTGAGCGTCGCCAGCTCGTCGGCGCGCGTCGGTCCGATGTTGACGATCGCGATCGGCACGTTGCGCTCCGCGGCGCGCTTGGCGAATCGATAGCCTGACCACACCGTCAGCGACGATCCGACCACGAGCAGCGCGTCCGCTTCGTCGACGCGCGACATCGCGTAGTCGACTTTCTCGCGCGGCACGGACTCGCCGAAGAACACGACCGCCGGCTTCAGCACGCCGCCGCATCGCGCGCACTCGGGGACGCGAAAACCGTCGACCACTTCGCGCGCAACGTCGGCGTCGCCATCGGGCGCGAAGTCGGCGTCGTCGGGATGCAGCCGATGCCACGGCGCATTCGCAAGCCACGCTTCGTTGAGTCGCGCCAGATCTTCCTGAAAGTCCGCACGCGAGAACTCGTTGCGGCAATCGAGACAGACGACGACGCGGTTGCGGCCGTGGAGCTGCACGACCGCGCGGCTGCCCGCTTCCTGATGCAGATCGTCGACGTTCTGCGTGATCAATTGATGCACGCCGCCGCGCGCCTCGAGCTCGGCGAGTGCGCGATGCGCCGCGTTCGGCCGCGCCGACTCGAAGCGCGCCCATCCCCGAAAACTGCGCGCCCAGTAGAAGCGCCGCACCTCCGCGCTGCGCACGAACGCCGCGTACTGAATGGGCTTGTGCCGCGTCCATGCGCCGCCGGGACTGCGATAGTCGGGGATGCCGGACTCGGTGCTGCAGCCGGCGCCGGTGAGAACGACGAGACGTTCCGAGGCGTCGATGAATTTACGGAGCTGCGCCGTCACGCGATGCGTGAACGAATCGGCCGGCGCTCCACTTCCCGATCGTCAGAACCGCCACGCTGCTCCGAATGACGGAATCAGCGGCACGATCGACTCCGTGCGGCGCATCACCGTGACCTTGCCGCCGCCGTTCACGGCGACGTCGAATCCTTCGACGCGCGAGACGTTGGCCCGATTGAAGACGTTCATCATCTCGACGAAGAAGTCGAGATGGCCGCGACGAACACGAAACGTGCGGCTGGCGCGGAGGTCGACGCGACTGTAGGCGGGCAGGCGCTCGTCGTTGAGCGGGCCGTGCACGAGATGGACGTTGTATCCGCCACCCGGCAGCGGAGTGGCCGTTCCCGTCACGCTCGTCGTCGGCCAGCCGCTGTGATAGGTGCCGGCGACGTCGATGTTCCACCGATCGGCGTATCCGTAGTTGACGCTGAAGGCGACGGCGTTGCGCTGGTCCCAACTGCGCGGCGTCATCCGGCCGTCGATGTCGTCGCGAGCCGACGCGCGAACGAACGTGATCCAGCCGTTCCATGGACCGTTGCCGTCTCTGCGCACGAGCAGCTCCGCGCCGCGCGCCGCCGCGCTCGACGGATCGATCTCGATGCGATCGGCGCGGATCTCGGGAAACAGCGTCAGCGTGTCGAGCAGATTCTCGAAGCGAGGCCGCGGATGTGCCACGCGCTTGTCGTACGCCTCGAGACGCGCCGACCATCCGTTGACGAAACGATGATCGACGCCGATGACCGCATGCCGCGCGATTTGTGCAGGCGAGAACGTCGTCACGCCGTCGCCGGCCGGAAGCTCATCGACGCGCTGCGGCTGCGTAAAGCGGCCCCAAGCCGCGCGAATCGACGTCGAAGGCGTGATCGCCCATCCGACGTTCAATCGCGGCGTGACGTGAGTGCCGTCGGGTGCATAAGACTCGCGATCGGCGCGCACACCCGCTTCGATGACGACGTTCGGGAGAATGGAAATGCGATCCGACGCGTACGCGGCTAGGTCATGGCCCGATACCGACAGCTTCACATTGCGATCGATCGTGTAGGGAGCGGGATGCACGAGAGTGAACTGATCGACCGCGTGGGCAACGACGTCATAGTCGGCATCGGCGCGGCTCGCTTTGAATCCTGCCTTGAGCGTTTGGCGGTCGTCGAGATCGAACGACGTGTCGTTTTTGAACGTGAGGAAGTGGAAGGAACGATCATCCTCGAGCGATCCGATCTCCTGGCTCTCGACGAATGAACCGTTCCGATGATGCGTGAGCGTCCCGGCCGACATCACGTTTTGCGTGAACAGCCGCGGCGTCACCGCCGTTCGCGCATGGATCCATCCGTATTGATCGGTGGAGCGGGCGCGGGCGGTGACGTCGGAAGCATCGAGCCGGATGTGATCGCGTGATGCGAGCAGGTTGGCCGATACGATCGTCGAATCGGAAAACTGCCATTGCAGCTTTCCGAAGAGGTCGAAATAGACGGGATCGAGCGCCGTCGTCGAATCGATCGATCGCAGCACTTCATGCAGATATCCGGGACGGAAGGACATGAGCCACTGCCCGCGATTGGCGCCGAACGTTCCGCTGGTGAGCAGACGCGAGTTCAGCATGCTGATGCCGAGCTCCGTGTGCGTGTCGATCGGCGTCTGCGACGTCACGTCGATCACGCCGCTCATTCGCCCGCCGTATTCGACGGGAAAACCGCCGGTCAGCACGTCAGCGGATCCGATGGCCTCCGAGTCGAGCATGCTGAAGGCATTGAAGAGATCTTTGACGTGAAACGGCTCATAGACCTCGGCGCCGTCCAGAAGGACTTCGACCTCGTTCTGTGCGCCGCCCCGAATGTTGAAGCTGGCCGAGACGTCGTTCGACGCCGCGCCGGGAACGCGATTGATGGCGCGATAGACGTCGTCGCCGAAATGCGGCAGCGTTCGAACATCTTCGCGGCTCATGAACTGCCGCTCTTCCGGCTGCTCGCTCAAGAGGCTGAAGCGGCTCGGCGTGACGACGATCTGATCGACCGCGACCGGCATTCCGATCGCCGCCGGCTCCGCGGCGCGCCGTTGCGGCTGCGACTCGTCGCGAACGATGAGCAGCGTTCCTTTCGGCCCGGCGATCGCGCGCAGCCGATGCTGCCGCAGCAGCTCGTCGAGAATCGCGCGCGGCTCGGTGGCGCGCGGCTCTTCCCGAACGGTCATGTCCAATTGAATGACTTCGCTGCTGTAGATGAGATGCAGGCCGCGCTGCTCGAGATCGCGCAGCGCGTCGATCAGCGGGCGCCCGGCATACTGCGCCGCGAAGAGCATGAGGACAGCGGCGATGGCTTTCATCGTTTGCGATTCCCGTCGATGATCAGCGTGCTGCCGTTGATGCGATAGCTGAGGTCCGCGGCAAGCGTCGCGGCATCGAGCGCTTCATCCGGCGCGAGCGGGACGTGATCGTGCAGCGACGTCCGATTCACCCGCGCCGCGATCGTTTGATCGGCGAAGACGAGCGTCAGCCCTTCTTCGCGAGCGATCGCGGCGAGCACGCCGTGCGCATTCCCGTCGAGCACGATCGGCGGCGCCGCCAACAGCACCCAATGCCAATCCGCTCCGCGCGTGGAGATCGCACTGCGCGTGACGCCGCTCCCCTCCTGCAACAAGAGTTGGAATCCCGCGCCCGCTCGCTCGATGGAATGTTCGTGCTGCAGCTCGACCAATCCTTCGCGCACGCGCACTTGCAGCGCTTTTCGATCGACTCTCACCTCGAACGCCGTGCCGATGTCGCGAACGGTGCCGAATCTCGTCTGCACGCGAATCGGTTTTCCCGGCGTCGATGAGGCGAAGTAAATCGCGCCGTGCTCGAGGCGGATCGAATCGGTCGCATCGAAGCGAATGCGCGAGCCGGCGGCGATACGCAGCGATCCGCGATCGCCCCACTGCAAGGTGGCGAAGCTCTCCGGAGCGGTCGAGACGACTGCGCCGGTCTTGATGGCGTCTCCCACGCGCACCGATGTGCGGCCCTCAATCCGTTCTACCGTCGCAACGCGAACGGCCGGCACAGGAGTTGGCGATTGCGAACGAGGAATCGTGAGAATGACGATGATCACTGCTGCTGCGGCCGCGCTCAGCCAACCGATCGTGCGGCGTCGCGCGCGCTGTCGCAGCTCCGCATGCCACGCATCATGCGCGACCACGCGCACGCGCCTCACCACCTCGGCATCCACCGCAGGGCGCGGACCGGCCACCTTCAGCAATGCCGCGAGCTGTTCGTCGTCGTATCGATCATTGATATCCATTCAAGCCCCCACCGCCGCGAAGGCGTCGCGAAAGGCGACGCGCGCGCGAGTCAACATCGATTCGGCCGCCTTTGCGCTGATGCCGAGGCGCTCGGCAATGGCGAGGACGGAGATGCCGTCGATGTACTTCCATTCGAGGACGTCGCCGTAATGCGACGGCAGCGAATCGAGAATCGATTGAATGCGCGAGGCCAGCTCTTTGCGCACGAGCGGATCGTCCGCGCTGATCGAGGCCATGGCCGCCTGAATCTCCGGCAGATCCTCTTTGAGCTCGACGAGCGGCGGAACGCGCTGCCGGCTGCGGTAATACGCGCTGATCTCGTGCCGGCAAAACGTCATGAGCCAGGCCAGCAGCGACGCCTCTCCGCGAAACGTCGCCAGCTTTCGGATGGCCGCGCAGAGCGTCGTCTGCACGACCTCCTCGGCGGCGTCGGCGTCGCCGTTCGTGCGGCGCAGCGCGAAGCGATAGAGCGGCGCGAAATTGCCGTCGAAGAACTCGGCGAACGCCGCTTCGTCGCCGCGCAGCATGCGCTGCACGAGGAAGCGATCGGCATGGATCGGTTCAGTCATGCGATTGCCTTTGTGGCCAAGCCTACGGCCGCGCGGCGCGTCTGTGAATCAACGGAGCGGCGAACAACGTGTCCACCGATGCGCGATGGCCGGTCGCGCCTTCGAACAGATCGACGAAATTGCGGCGCGCGGCATCGACGCGCGCGACGTTCGCATCGGCATCGCGTGGCGAGCTCGTGACCAGCACGAAGAGGACTTTGAATTTCTTCTGGCTCGCGCTCGCGGAAGGACGGCGCGGACCCATGGCGTCGATCACTTGTTGGATCGTGACGTCGTGTCGCGTGCCGGTCACTGTGATGTTGCTCGGGGGCGCATAGGCATAGCCGAGAGGAGGATCGGCGTGGTCGATGACGTACATCGGCGGCACTTCTTCCGGAGCGGCGAGACCCATCAGATAGAGATCGAGCCAACTGTAGCCGTATGGACTCGCATTCGCCGACGTAAACCGGTTGCCGGCCTGCGTGAAAGAGCCGCCGCCCATCGTAGACGTGTCGTATGCGTGAACGACAGGAAATGCGGCCGGAGTCGAGGCGAATTGCGGCGGGTGCGCCGGCGCCGGATTGAGCGTCAGGGCCGGCGTTCCATTGTCCATGGTCTCGACGAATTGAAGCCATCGATGTCCGAACTCGTGCAACACGATGCGGCCGACGTCGAGTGCTGCCAAAGAAGTGAACGTCACGTCATTCAAATTCATCAGATTCGGGACGCGCGGCGACGAGGCATTGTGAGCGGCGTATTTCCAAACTCCGTCCACCTGCGGATTGCCGATCGAGGCGTACGCAATGTTCGCAATCGTCACTTCAGTATGAAAATCCTCGAAGATCACGACGCCGTCGATTTGCGCATCGTCGAGCGCGGCGGAGCTGCGTACGCTCTCCCAGACGCTCTGCAGATCAGTGGTCGGCCACGTGAACGCATCGACGATCGGCAACCGAAGCTCCGCATTGTGCGCCGCCGAAAGCTCCGTCCCCGGAACTTCGCCGTCATTGAGAGCGACGTCCGCAACGAGCCGGTCCGCCGTCGACGACATCGACAGCAGCGACGTTTCGATCACCATGTGCGCCGGTGAGGCGATCGGGCGCAACCCATCGACGAAGAACGTCATCTGAAGTTGATTGCCACCAACGCCGGAAGCCGACGGACTCGGCACGCGTCCCGGCTCGATCACGGTGACGCCGCCGTTCCAGTTCAAGGTCATGGTGAGCGGTGGAGCGTCGCCGAACGTGACTTTGATGATCTCCGTGTCGCCACGCGGCGGGAACATTGCGTCGGGGTTTCCACCGGTATCGATGACCAACAAACACGCTCCGACGCCGGGAATCTGTTGCAGCGTGACCGAACGGATGTCGAGCGGCCCGCGCGCGGAGCTCGGGACGTCGGTGGAGACGTCGTCGCTCGCGTCCGTCACCTGCGCGACAGTCTTGAGCTGTTGTAGAAATCCGCCGATGCCGGGCGTGATCACCGCCGCTCCCCACGTATTTCCGCCGAGGTTGCGATAAGAAAAAGTAATCTCCCCCGCTGAAGTGATTCGCGCCTGAACGTCATAAGAGAAACGGCCGCCCGGACGCCACGTGACGGTCACGCCGTCGGGCGCTTCACGAACGTAAACCGAAGGCAAATCGAGCGTGTAAATGCGACTTGATCCCATGAGCAGCGGCGCGATCGTCGGCTCGCGAACGACTGCTGCTTCGAGCGTGTCGTATTGCACCGCTACCGCCTGCTGCGGCGGCGTCAGCGTGATGCTGTTGAACGCAGTCACGTAAAAGGAATCGACGCTCTGTCCGAACAGCGGCAGCTTCACGTTCTTCAGTGTGACTCTCGCATAGGCGTTGCTTCCGCTGGTGTCCGTGAACGCCCGGACGAGTGAGCCGATGTTCGTGTCGTATTGCAGATCTTGCACGGTGGCGCGATAGCGATCGCCGGCAGGAACGAAGCGCACCGACTTTCCTTCGAGATCGTTCGGATGTTCGACGAGCGAGTTTTGCGGCGTCTTGCCGACGACGAAGATTCCGTCGCGCAATGAGACGGGCGCGGAAATCGCCGCCGTGCGCGCACGCGTGGCTCGCGGCGTGTTCGCAGCGTGCATCGCGCTCACGTAGAGCGAGGTGTCGACGGACGTTCCGCAGCCGAGGTCCTGACCGCGCTGCGGAAGGGTCATGGCGAGGATGGCAACGAGAAAGAGTGAGCGGCGAGTGAGCATTTCCGGCCTCCGCAACGGTAGAGGCCTCTTCGCCGCAAAATCCTTCGCGGCGCTACGGCGCGAACGGCTTCGCGATCTTCTTTCCCGTCGCCAGATCGGTCAGCGCGTAGATCAACACCCGCGTCCCCTTCTGCAGATCGTCGATGGAGATCTTCTCGTCGACGTCGTGGCCGGGATACGGCTTGCCGGGGAACCACATGCCGAACGCGATCGCGTTCGGAAGCCGCTTCGCATACGTTCCGCCGCCGGAGATCGCCGGCTTCGCGCGCGTGCCGGTCGCCTTCGCGTAGTCGTCGAGCAATCGGCGCACGAGCTTCGCGTTCGGATCGAAGGCGAGCGTCTTGTCGCCGTAGTAGCCGCCGGTCGTGATCGTCGCGCCGCGCTTCGCTGCGAAATCGGCGACGAGCGCATCGAGCTTCGCCTTCAACTGCGCGCCGGTGAGCGGCGGGATGCTGCGGATGTTGATCGTGAGCTGCGTGTTCTTCTCGTTTTCGGGATCGGTCTTGATCGTGGCGATGTTCACGGCGTAGCGGCCCCAAAGCGGATCGCTGTCGGTGATGCCGAGGCCGGTGCCGTAGAGGTCCTGGCCGGCGACGCGGACGAAGGCGAGGAGATCGTCGGCGCCACCGCGCGGCAGGCGTCCTTCCATCAACTGGGCGAGTCCGACGAGCGCGTTGCGCCCGCCGAGCAGGTTCACGCCGGCGTGTGCCGACTTGCCGTAGACGACGATGCGGATCGTGTCGCCGTTCGCTTGCGTAGCGAGACGACGTCCTTCAGGAAGCGTGAACGACCTCAGCGACGCATCGAGCTCGTCCCAATTCACCGTCGCTTGCGTCGTGCGCAAATCGATCTCGGCGCTGTCGGGAACGATGCTCGCCGCGAGTCCTGCGGTGAGCTTCGAGACGACGTACGGCTTCGTGTTCTCGCCGCGCTCGCCGAGCGGTTCGGAAAGCGTGAGCGAGTTCCACGCTTTCTCGCCGACGACGACGGGAAACTCCGAATCGAGCACGAGCGAGTAGTCGGGCGGCTGATGCGACTTCAGATACTCCGCCATGTCGGTGCTGCCCGACTCCTCGTCGCTGCCGACGAGCAGTCGAATCGTGTGCGTCCGCTTGATCCCGCTGTCGGCGAGCGCCTTCATCGCCAGCAGCGCCTGCACGAGCGGACCCTTGTCGTCCGCCGCGCCGCGGCCGTAGACGAAGCCGTCTTCGACTTTCGCGCTGAATGGCGGAAACGACCAGGCGTCGGCGTCGACCGGTTGCACGTCGCCATGCACGACGAGGCCGAGGATCGGGGCGTTCGGCGTGGACGCAGGAAGCTCGATCTCGGTGACGAGGCCGGCGTCGCGCGCGACGAATCCGAGCTCTTTCGCAGTGCGTAGAAGCCACGATTGCTGATCGTGGCGCGCGTCATCGTTGCCGGCGACGGTGGGAAAGCGAAGCACCTCGCTCAGCATCGGCACGAGCTTCTGCGACTGGCGCGTCTCGTACTGATGTTCGACCTTCGCCGCGTTCGTGGCGATCGTGGTGGCGAGCAGAACGGAAACGAGTGCATTCATCGTTTACGCATTCTTGCGTAAAATGCGGGGCATCGTCCAAAACGAGAGGGACTCGATGAAAACGTTCTTGAAGATCGTCGGCGGTATCGTCTTGGTCATCGTCGGCCTGATTGCCGGCGCCGTCGCCTGGCTGTCGCTGCGCAAGCCGGCGCAGCATCCCGCGTCCGCGGAGAAAATCGAAGCGACGCCGCAGCGGCTGGCGCGCGGCGAGTACGTCGTCGAGCACGTCTCCGACTGCATGGGCTGCCACTCCGATCACCTGATGACCTACGGCATCCCGGTGAAGCCGGGAACGGAAGGGCAAGGCGGCTACGTCTTCGACAAGAACCTCGGCTTCCCCGGCGTCGTTGCCGCGCAGAACATCACCAACGATCCGACCACCGGCCTCGGCGCGTGGACCGACGGCGAGATCATCCGAGCGATTCGCGAAGGCATCGATCGCAAGGGCGACGCGCTCTTCCCGATGATGCCCTACCAGCACTTCCGCAACATGAGCGACGAGGACGTGAAGTCGGTCGTCGTCTATTTGCGCACCGTAAAGCCAGTCAACCACGCCGTGCCGGCGAAACACATCGACTTCCCCGTGAACCTCTTCGTGAAGTTCGCTCCGCAGCCGGTCGAGGGACCGGTGAGCACGCCCGATCCGAAAGACAGCGTCGCGTACGGAAAGTATCTGACGACGATCGGCGGATGCTACGAGTGCCACACGCCGCACGACGACAAAGGCGGACTCGTTGCCGACAAACCGTTCGCCGGCGGATGGGAGATGAAGGGACCGTGGGGCCGCAACTTCACGGCGAACCTGACGCCCGCGCCGGGCACGTACATGTCGCACGCGACGAAGGCAGAGTTCATCGGCCGCTTCAAGTCGTTCGCGAGCTTCGACGCGTCCAATGCGCCCGCCACTCCCGCCGGCCGCAACACGGTGATGCCGTGGCTTCCGTTCTCCAAGATGACCGACGAAGACCTCGGCGCGATCTACGACTATTTGAAGACGGTGAAGGCGATCGAGAACAAGGTGAATACGTTTCCGGATGCGAAGGGGTAGCGATGTCATCCCGAGCGTAGCGAGGGATCTGGCCGCGTGGGCGGCCGCGATGGATTGAATTGAGAAGGACGAATTTCGAATGAAGAATGAAGAAGCGAACGCCACTTCTCTTTCTTCATTCTTAATTCGAAATTCGAACTTCGAAATTCAATCCCCCGTCGCGAGAACAAGGTGAATACGTTTCCGGATGCCAAGGGGTAGCGATGGGCGGTACGCCGCCCACGCCACCAGATCCCTCGCTCACGCTCGGGATGACAGGCCATAAATCAGCGCCTGTCGTCCCATCACTTCCATCTCGCGCTCGAACGTCTCGCCGATCTTCTTGGCGACGGCGATCGACGCGGCGTTCTCGGGATGGATCACGCTGATCACGTGCTTCTGTCCGAGGTCTTCGAAGGCGACCGGAAGCAGCCGGCGCGCGGCTTCGGTCGCGTAGCCGCGGCCCCAGCGGTCGCGCGCGATCGTCCATCCGATCTCGAACCCGGGCCAGCCTTCGGGATTGTGGAAGCCGACGCGGCCGACGAGCTCGTTCGTCGCGTTCTCGTACACGCCGAAGAAGCCGTAGCCGCGAATGAGCCACTGGCCTTGCGTCATCGAGAAGCTGCGATACGACTCGTCGCGCGTGTTTCCTTTGCCGGCGAGGTAGCGCTGCACTTCGTCGTCCGCAAAAATGCGGTGAAACGCCTCGAAGTCGTCGCCGCTCATCACACGAAGCGTGAGTCGCTCCGTTTGAAGGACCGGCGCGTTGAACGACACGATCACTCGCGCAACCCGGCGTCGTACGTATCGATCTTCGCGCCGAGGACCCATTTGTCGAACCAGGCCACGATGTGCTCGAGGCGCTCGACGCGATGCCACGGTTTTCCGGAGCGCGAGAGCTCGTGCGACTCGTCGGGGAATCGCACCATCACCACCGGCTTGTGCTGATACTTCAGCGCGCGGAACATCATCTCGCCGCCGGTCATCGGCGGCGTGCGGTAGTCCGCTTCTCCTTCGATCAGCATCAGCGGCGTCTTGACGCGATCGATGTACGTGATCGCGGAGCGCTGCTTGAAGTCTTCCGGATCTTCCCACGGCGCTTTGCGGAACCACGTCGGCTCGAAGAGCGTGAAGTCGGCGACGTACCAGAAGCCGGCCCAGTCGGCGATCGAGCGTTGCGACACGGCCGCGGCGAAGCGGTCGGTCTGCGTGATCGTCCAGTTCGTGAGGACGCCGCCGCCGCTGCCGCCGGTGACGCCGAGCTTCTTCGGATCGATCCAACCCTTGGATATCAATGCATCGACGCCGGCCATGAGGTCTTTGTAGTCGTCGCCGGGATACTTGTACTGGATGATGTTGCCGAACTCCTGGCCGTACGTCGTCGATCCGCGCGGATTCGGATAGAGCACGACGTAGCCCTTCGCCGCCATCCACTGAAACTCGTGATCGAACGTGTAGCCGTACGCGGAGTGCGGTCCGCCGTGGATGTCGAGGATGAGCGGATACTTCTTCGATGGATCGAAGTCGGGCGGCTTCTGCGCCCACCCTTCGATCTTGCGGCCGTCGAAGCTCGTGTACCAGACCTCCTCCGGCTCCGTGATCGTGACCTCGGCGAAGAGCTTCTGATTGACGTTCGTGATCCGCGCGAATGCGCCTTTGTCGTCGACGGTGAAGAGATCGGTGATGATCGTCGGCGTCGACAGCAGCACGATCGTCCGTCCGCCGGCAACATCGAAGTTCTGGATGTCGTGATTGCCCGACGTCCACGGCTTCATCGCGCCGGTCGACGCGTCGACGCGCACGAGATTCGTTCTCCCCTGCTCCGCGGTCGTGATCGTGATCGTCTTCGAGTCGCTGCTCCAGACCGGCGCCGACACTCTGCTTCCGCGCGGCGCGCGCTGGTCGCCGCCGATTCCGCTCATGACGTCGTTGTCGAATTTCTCGGTGAGGTTGCGCGACGCGCCGCCGCTCGCCGGCACGATGAAGAGATCGGGCTGCGTGTACGAAAGTACCGGCTGCGCGAGCGAGCCGGTGTAGGCGATCCACTTTCCGTCGGGACTCGGCGAGATGCGTCCCGCGCTGCTCTTCGAGTCGGTGAGCTTCACCATGTCGCCGCCGCTCGCGGGAACGGCGTAGATGTCGTCATAGCGCGCGTCGTAGTACGACTCCTTCACGCGCGTCGACGTGAAGTAGATCCGCGCGCCGTCAGGACTCCACGCCGGATTCTCCTCATCGAAGTCGCCGTAGGTGAGCTGCTTCGGCTTCGCGTCGTCAGCAACGTCGATCACCCAGACGTGCGTGTTGCGCGTCGGATCGTGATAGCCGGCGCCGTTCGCGCGATAGACCGCCTGATTGATGACGCGAACGTCCGACTCATGCTCGTCGCTCTTCTCTTTCTTTTTCTCGAAATCGGCGGGCTTCGTACTCGCCGTGAAGGCGATGCGTTTTCCGTCCGGCGACCACTCGATCGACTCGACCGACTTCGGCATCGACGTCAGCGCGCGTGGCTCGCCGCCCGACATCGGCAGCAAGAAAATCTGCGCCTCTTTGTCGGCGGCGCGCAGAAATGCGAGCGTCCGTCCGTCGCGCGACCAGCGCGGCGTCGTGTCGCGCGTGCCGTTCGTGATCTGTCGCGGTGTCGCATTCGGCTGCGACGCGACGGACCAGATCGACGTCAGGTACTTGTCGCCTTTCTCGTCCACGGTCACCTGCACGTACGCGATTTGCGTCCCGTCCGGCGACAGTTGCGGATCGGCGATCCACGTGAATCGGAAGAGATCTTTCTCGGTGATGTTGCGCGCAAGCGCGGCAACGCTGCAGAGCAGAAGAACAGCCAACACGATTTTTCTCATAGTCGATCGAGCGCGTAGACCAGCAATCCTGAAGTAACGAGACCGGCGAGCGTCGAGGCTATCAATCCTCGGCTCGGCCGCTGATGAACATTCGGCAATAGATCGCTCGCGCCGAGGTAGAGGAGGAAGCCGGCGAAGAAAGCGAGCTGGAATCCGATGACGTGCGCGTCGATGCCGATCACCGTCGCGACGACTGCGCCGAGCACCGGCGCGACGGCGTCGAGAATCAGCAACGTGAATGTGCGCCACTTGCTGTTGCGCGTGGCGAGCATGAACGTGACGGTGTTGAGTCCATCGGCGAAGTCGTGAGCGACGACGGCGAGCAGCACGATCAATCCCGTATGCGATCCGGCCTGGAAGCCGACGCCGATCGCCAGTCCGTCGAGAAAGCTGTGAAACGAGAGTCCGAGCGCGCCGGCGACGCCGACTTGATGGTGATGTCCCGGCGCGTCGTGCTGCTTCTCGCTGTGAATGATCGTGAGCTTCTCGAGCAGGAAGATGCCGACGAAGCCGCCGAGGGAGACGAGCATCAGCTTGTGCAGGCTGACGTCGTAGGTGTGCGAGAACGTCGCGACTTCGGGAAGGAGATCGAGAAAGGCGACGCCGATCAGCAGCCCCGCCGAGAACGCCATGATGTAGAGGATGAAACGCCGGTAGCGAAACGCGAATGCGCCGCCGGCAAGCGTCATCACGAACGCGCTCAATGCATACAAAACAGGCATTGAGGCGGGAGTTTACCGTGCGCGCTTACGCCGAATAGACGCGAACCAGAAACACCGCGTCTTTTTTCTTCACCGTCGCGATCGACTCGCGGCCGGGCGTTGCTTGAAAACTGACGATCTCGGACTGGCTTCCGCGCGCGAACCGGGAAAGCGCCTCACCGGCGTCGCGTGCTTCGATCGTCGTACTGCTTGGTTTCTCGGGGTTCGTCAACGGCCGGGTTTCGATGGTGTATTGCAAAGGCCACCCCTTGCATCGATTTAGCTGCCGACACCAATTCAGCAAGCTTTGCGCCACACGCAACGGCTGTGCTGCGTCAGCACGCGCGGCCGTTGTGCGGATTCTGCGGGAAGTCGAGGACGTTGCGATCCTTCGCTTCCTTCTCGTTCTCCGCCTGCATCGACTGCGCGGCGGCGGCGATGAGATCGCCGAGGACGTCGATGTCGAACGGCTTGCGCACGATGGAGTGGACCATGCCCGGATCGAGACGGCGGAACGCAGACGAATCGCCGGCGGTGATGACGATGATGGCGAGATTGTGCAGGCCCGCTTGCCGGACGTGCTGCACGACGTCGAAGCCGTCCATCACCGGCATCATGAGATCGACGACGAGCACCGAATACGTCGTGTGGCGCAGCATCTCGATGGCCTCGCCGCCGTCGCGTGCGGTATCGCAGGCAAAGCCTGCGCGTTGGACGATCTTCGCGATCAGAGCACGAATCGCCGGCTCATCATCCACCACCAGCACCCGGTTGCCCGAAGCCACGCCAGCGGGCTAAGCAATAACCGGACCAGGCCAATACTGCCAGCGCGACGAACGGCGTCCAACGCGTACTGGCTGTGGAATGTGCTTCTTCCGTGAAGTCGCCGCGGACGCGCGTCTCGCCGGGGCTCGCGAAGAGATTCGACTCGCCGCGATCGGGACGCGCCGAGTACTGCGAGCGGAACATCTCGTCTCTCTGCAGTATGTAGACATCAAGCAGCTGCGGCGAGAGGCGCTGCGCAAGTGACAAAAGTTTTCCCACTGCACCGACGTAGATTTCCCGCCGCGGATGATCGGCCGCGCCGACGATGGCGTCGGCAACGTTTTCGGGCGCATAGATTCGCGAGATCGGATGCGGACGTACGCCGAGGCGCGATCTCCCCCATGAGTAGAAAGGTGAATTGATCGACGACGGGAGGATGACGACGACGTCGATGTTCGCGTTCGTCGCGCGCAGCTCCATTCGCAGTGCGTCGCTGAACGACTTCACGCCGGCCTTCGCCGCGCAGTAAGTCGAGAGCAACGGAACGGCGCGATCGGCGAGCGCAGAGGCGACGTTGATGATCGTGCCGCCGCCGCGCGCGCGAAGGTGCGGAACAACGGCGCGGCATCCGTGCATGACGCCGAGGAGATCGACTTCGACGACGCGCCGCATCTCGTCCGGCTCCATCGCCTCGATGAACGACCACTCGGCGACGGAAGCGTTGTTGATCCAGACGTCGATCCCCCCGAATTTTTCGGTGGCGGCATCGATGATGCGCGTGACATCCTCATAGCGCGAGACGTCGGCGACGACCGCAAGCGCGCGACCGCCCGCGATCTCAACCTCGTTCGCCGCCGCTTCGATCGACTCACGCGAACGCCCCGCGAGCACGACCGAGTCGCCACGCCGCCCAAACGCAAGCGCAGTCGCTTTGCCGATGCCGCTTCCCGCGCCGGTGATCGCAACAATCATCACCGCGCGAGCAGGCATGGCGCGTGCCCGCGTGAAAGGACTGAGGACTGAGGTGAAAGTCTCAGTCCTCAGTCCTCAGTCCTCAGTCCTATGCGACCCGACGGCTTAACCTATCGCGCCAACTTCATCACGATCGAAGAAGAGCTATCCGGCGGGCGCGGCGATCGGATGGCATCGCGATGCGCCGATGTTCGGCTCGCCCGTCATCGGCGTCTCGCTCGCGTCAGCGTGCACGATGCGCTTTCGCCGCGGCAAAGTGCGCGCGTGGGAAACGTATGCCTTGCTGCTCGAGCCGCGGTCGCTCTACATCCTCGACGGCGCGGCGCGCATGCAGTGGCAGCACGGCATCCCGAAAACAGAGGCACTCCGGTATTCCGTCACGATGCGCACTTTGCATGGTACGCAAACGTACAGATGAATTTGGTGCGCGATATGCACAAAGCGGACGAACGTGAATCGACGCGTAGCGTTGCTTCTGTTGCTCTTCGTCGCTTGCGGAAAGGGTGAAAAGAAAGCGACCTTTCCGTTCCTCCAGCGTCTCAATCCCGCCCCAAACACACCGACGAATCTCACGCAGCTTCAGGCCGACGACGGGCAGTGGATCATGCCGGCGAAGAACTATCAGTCGACGCGCTTCTCCGGCCTCAATCAGATCAATGACAAGAATGCCGCGAACCTGAAAGTAGCGTGGACGTTCTCGATGGCGAGCGATCGCGGCGAAGAGGCGGCGCCACTCGTCGTCAACAACACGATGTACGTCGTCTCGCCGTTCCCGAACATTCTTTATGCGCTCGATCTCACGCAGCCCGGCGCCCCCGCGAAGTGGAGCTTCAAACCGAAGAACCTCGTGCAGGCGGCGAAGGGGGTCGCGTGCTGCGACTGGGTGACCCGCGGCTGCGCGTACGCGAACGGGAAGATCTTCTTCAACGTCCTCGACGGACGGACGATCGCCGTCGACGCGAACGACGGCCACGAAGTGTGGGAGACGCAGCTCGCGAACGTCGGACGCGGCGAGTCGATCACGATGGCGCCGCTCGTCGTGAAGAACAAAGTGCTCGTCGGCAACAGCGGCGGCGAGTTCGGCGTGCGCGGATGGATCACCGCGCTCGATTCCGAGTCCGGCAAAGTCGTCTGGAAGGCATACTCCACCGGTCCCGACAAAGACGTTCTCATCGGCGCCAGCTTCCATCCCTTCTATGACTCCGACCGTGGCACCGACCTCGGCGTCAAATCGTGGCCGCCCGACATGTGGAAGATCGGCGGCGGCACGGTGTGGGGCTGGATCTCCTACGACCCCGAGCTCGATCTCATCTACTACGGCACCGCGAATCCCGGTCCGTGGAATCCGGAAGTGCGGCCGGGCGACAACAAGTGGACGTGCGGACTCTTCGCGCGCAAGCCCGACACCGGCGAGGCGGTCTGGTTCTATCAATTCAGTCCGCACGATCTCTACGACCACGACGGCATCAACGAACAGATCCTCCTCGATCTCCCGATCGACGGAAAAGTACGAAAAGTACTCTTGCGCGCCGAGCGCAACGGATACGTCTACGTCATGGATCGGACGAACGGCCAGGTCCTCTCGGCGACGCCGTTCCACTACAACACCATCAGCCGCGGCGTCGATCTGAAGAGCGGCCGCCTGATTCCGGTCGAAGAGAAAGCGCCGGGATTTGGACACATCGTTCACGACATCTGTCCCCCCGCCCCCGGCGCGAAAGATTGGGAGCCGACGGCGTTCTCACCGCTGACGGGACTCTTCTACATCCCGCACGCGAATCTCTGCGAAGACGAAGAAGGCGTGCAAGCGAATTACATCTCCGGCACGCCGTACGTCGGCGCGAACGTGAAGATGTACGCGGGACCGGGCGGCAATCGCGGCGTGTTCGACGCCTGGGATCCGATCAACAAGCGCGTCGTCTGGTCGATCAAAGAGAAGTTCCCGGTGTGGAGCGGCGCGCTCGTCACGGCCGGCAACGTCGCGTTCTACGGAACGATGGACGGCTGGTTCAAAGCGATCAACGCGCAGACGGGACAACTGCTCTGGCAGTTCAAGTGCGGCTCCGGAATCATCGGACAGCCGGTCACCTTCCGCGGCCCCGACGGCAAGCAGTACGTCTCGATTCTCTCCGGCGTCGGCGGCTGGGCCGGCGCAATCGTCTCCGGCCAACTCGATCCGCGCGACGGCACCGCCGCCCTTGGATTCGTCAACGCCATGAGCGATCTGCCGCAGGCGACCACGCGCGGCGGAATGCTCTACACGTTTTCACTGCCATGAAAAAACGAGTTGAAAGTGCTGAGGACTGAGGACTGAGTGATGAAGCGGGCAACACTCCTGATCATTGCAGCGACACTCGTCGCATGCGCGAAGCGTCCCTCAGTCCTCAGTCCTCAATCCTCAGTCCTTCGTGTTTGCGCCGATCCGAACAATCTCCCCTTCTCAAACATGAACGGCGAAGGCTTCGAGAACAAGATCGCGAATCTGATCGCGAGCGATTTTCACGCGCGCGTGCACTACACGTTTCTTCCGCAGCGACTCGGATTCGTGCGCAACACGCTCAAGCACGGCGACTGCGACGTGATCATCGGCGTGCCGACGAATTACGAACAGGCCTCGACGACGCAGCCGTACTACCGCTCGTCGTACGTTTTCGTCTCGCGCAAACATTCGATCGAGTCGCTCGACGATCCGCGACTCCGCTCGATGCGCATCGGGGTGCCGATTCCGTCGCCGGCCGTGCAGGCGCTGAGCTCGCGATCGCTGCCGATTCACGCCTATCCGGTGCTCGACGACGGTGCACACGAATTGGTCAGTGCCGTCGAGCGCGGCGAGGTCGACGTCGCCATCGTTTGGGGACCGCAGGCGGGCTACTTCGCGCGCAATCGACATCTCGACATCACGCCCGTATCGCCGCAGATCGATCCGCCGTTCCTGCCGTTCGTCTACGACATCTCGATGGGAGTGCGGCGCGGCGACACGCGGCTGCGGGAGCGGCTCGACAACGAGATCGAGCGCCGGCGTGCCGACATCGACCGCATTCTCGATTCGTACGGAGTGCCGCGTGTGTAAGCGAATCGTGTTGTTGTGCGTGCTCGCCCTCGCCTGTCATCGCGAACAACGTCCGCTGAGCATCACCGGCAATCAGGCCAAGCGCGCGCTGCCGATTCGCGAGTCTCCGCTGCAGCCGGGACCGAAGCTGCTCGCGTCGACGTCGGTGACGAATCCATACGAGAACAACGCGTACGCGATCAGTCAGGGGCAGCAGCTCTTCGAGCAGTACAACTGTAGCGGATGCCACTTCCACGGCGGCGGTGGAATCGGTCCGCCGCTGATGGATGACGAATGGATCTACGGCAGCTCGCCCGCGAACATCTACGAGACGATCTCCGAGGGGCGACCGAACGGGATGCCGTCGTTCGGTGGGCACATTCCCGACTATCAGATCTGGCAGCTCGTGACGTACGTGCGCGCGCTCGGCGGATTCGAGCCGAAGCCGGCGCGCTCGCCGCGCAGCGATGAGATGCAGGCGCGGCGGGCGGAGGAGCCGAAGTGATTCGCGGCATCCAATCCGCGCTCGATCCGGCCGGCCCGATGTCGGCGCACATCTTCACTCTCTGGAACGTCTTCTTGTGGATCACCACGACGATCTACGTGATCGTCCTCGCCATCATGTTCGCCGCCATCGTGCGCGCGCGGCGCCGCACGGCTCCCGATGAAACGAGCGAGCGTCCGCTCGTCATCAGCGTGAGCGTCGGCGCCGGACTCACGATCGCCATTCTCCTCGGCATGCTCGTGTCGAGCGTCGCCGTCGGACACGAAGTCGGCACGTTCGGATCGAGCTCGCCGAAAGCGATCGAGATCGCCGTCACCGGACATCAATGGTGGTGGGAAGTTCAGTACAACGATCCCGAGCCGGACAAGATCTTCAAGACTGCGAACGAGATT
>Ga0075425_100002122_pt1 | contig 19683 bp, 17 predicted proteins | sample SoiMethybrSBSTD4_FD_75300 | JGI IMG/M metagenome (GOLD analysis project Ga0075425, IMG submission 75300) | Bulk soil microbial communities from a Populus tree surrounding site in Tennessee, USA - Soil MetaG P. TD hybrid SBSTD4 | ecosystem: Environmental > Terrestrial > Soil > Tree plantation... | reverse complement strand
GCGGACCGGACGTCATCCGCCACATCGACATTGAGATTGAGAAGGGAGAGCTCGTCGCAGTGCTGGGAGCAAATGGCGCCGGCAAATCCACGTTGATGTCGGCGTTGGTCGGTCTCAATAGGCCGATCGGCGGCAGCGTGCTCCTTCACCGCCAGCACATCGGGTCGTTATCCATGACACGCATCGTGGCGCAGGGCCTGGTGCTGGTGCCCGAGGGTCGGCAGGTGTTTCCAGAGCTCAGCGTGATCGACAACATTCGCCTTGGGGCTTATCGGCGGTCTGCGGCGGACGCAGATGTCAGGTGCGAACGGCTGCTCGACAGGTTTACGCCGCTCAAGTTGCGCCGTCATCAACGGGCGGGCCTGCTCTCCGGAGGTGAACAGCAGATGCTCGCAATCGCCCGTGGGCTCATCGCCCAACCCGAAGTCTTCATGCTCGACGAGCCGTCGCTAGGCTTGGCACCGATGCTGGTCGAGAACCTCTACGATCTTCTTGCCAACCTGCGCGACGAGGGAGCCACAATCATGCTCGTTGACCAAATGGCTACCTTGGCGCTCTCGGTTGCCGATCGCGCCTATGTGCTGCAGTCAGGCTCCATTCGCCAGCAAGGCCAGGCCGCACACCTGCGGGCGAATGCGGCCGTGGTGCAAGCCTATTTGGGAGCGCCCGAGCCGGTCGGAGATCGAACCTAAGGAGCACCCACCATGGACCTCATCTTGCGCACCGCCCGCATAGTCGGCAATGAAAGCGTCACAGCAGATATCGGCATTGATAAAGGGTGCATCACCGCCATCGCGCCACACCTTGCGGCGGAAGGCGAAGAGCTGGATCTCGCCGGACGGTTGGTCACGCCGGGCTTCATCGAGACCCACATCCATCTCGACAAGTCGCGAATCCTCGGTCGATGCCGGGCGGAACGTGGTGACCTCGAAGAGGCCATTGGCGAGGTCGCCAAACAGAAACAGCTGTTCACCGCGGAAGATGTGTATAAGCGCGCCAAAATCACATTGGAGCGTGCCATCCTCAATGGCACGACGCACATGCGCACTCAGCTTGAGGTCGATCCAGGCATCGGGTTGCGCGGTCTTGAAGGCGTTCGTCCGCTGATCGAGGAATATAAGTGGGCCATCGACCTTGAGATCTGCATCTTCCCGCAGGAGGGTTTGCTCAACAACCCCGGCACCGACGAACTGATGTTGCAGGCCCTCAAATGCGGTGGGTCGGTAGTCGGTGCCGCACCCTATACCGATGCGAACCCGCACGGCCAGATCGATCGGATCTTCACCATCGCCCGCGATTTCGACATCGATATCGATATGCATCTCGACTTCGGGCCCACCGCCGATGATCTCGATCTCATCTATGTCTGCGAGCTGACCGAGCGCTACAAGTGGGGTGGCCGCGTCGCCATCGGCCACGTGACCAAGCTGTCGGCGGCCCTGCCCGAGGATTTTTCGCAATGCGCGCGACGCATGGCCGACGCGGGCGTTGCTCTCACCGTGCTGCCCTCAACCGATCTCTACCTCATGGGTCGGCATATGCCGCACAGCGTCATGCGCGGCGTGACCGATGCACATAGATTGCTCCACCATGGGGTCAACTGCTCACTCTCCACCAACAACGTGTTGAACCCGTTCACGCCGTTCGGGGATTGCTCGCTCGTGCGCATGGCCAACCTCTATGCCAACATCTGTCAGGTTGGTTCCGCGCATGACACGAGAGAGTGCTTCAACATGATCACGACGCGGTCGGCCAAGCTCATGAACGTTGATGCATATGGCTTGCAAGTCGGCAAGCCGGCCGATCTCGCCGTGCTCGATGCCGAGAGCCCGGAACAGGCCGTCGCCGAGCTCTCGCCTGTGCTCTATGCCTTCAAGCGCGGACGGCGCACCGTCACGCGTCAGCCAGCCGTGCTGCATCGCGTTGAGTGAGTTGGCAGCCGACCAGTTTAGGTCATCTGTCTTGGACTCGAGAGCTGCGAAGCAATCCCTAGCAACATCGTATCCGCCCCCCGCCGGCCGACGATCGACAACCCTAGCGGAAGGCCATCAAGCCGCGCCATCGGCAGGCTGAGCTGCGGCAGGCCGGCGAGGCCGGATATGCACAGCAGGCACATGGCTTGGTGGCGGAATTCGATCTCGATCTTGCCCACCGGTGTGCCGCACAGCGGCGCCGCGCGCGGCGAAGTGGGCAGACAGAGCACATCCTCAGGACCCAGGAGCCGCTCCAGGCGAACCCTGATCTCAGCGCGCCGCTCGTTGGCCTGCGCCAGCATTTGCGGGGTCACAGTGGCAGCCCAGGCGATTCGCTCCTTCACACCTGGCCCAAGCTTTGGCCTCACCTCGTTGATCCAGCACCCCACGCTTGCCCAAACCTCAGCGGCCTGAATGGTGCGGAACGTCTCGAACCAATCCACGAGACCAGCTGGGCTCAGTTCGACTTCTTCACGCCTCCCAACCACGTGTTCGAGCCGCGACACTTGCGGCCTCAAGGCCTCGAGGACGCGCCCTTCCACAAGCGCGAAGGCATCGCTGGCGACGAGCAGACGCTTGGGCTGCGGCGTCTCTTGGCAGTCCTCGAGGAGCGCGCGGCCGACCCTTTCCAATAGCGCGGCGTCGCGCGCAAACCAGCCGGCCACGTCGAAGCTCGGACCAAAGGAAACTACACCCTCCAGTGTCACCCGACCCCAAGTGGGGCGCATGCCGAATATCCCGCAATAGCTTGCCGGAATACGCACCGACCCGCCGCAGTCGGAGCCAAGTGCAAAATCTACGAGTTGGCCCGCCACTGCCGCGGCAGATCCGCTTGATGAGCCGCCCGGGATACGCCCCGGTGCGTTGACGTTGACGGGCATGCCATAGTGCATGTTTTCCCCGGTCAGACTGTAGCAGAGCTCGTCGCAATGCGTGCGACCGATCATCCGGGCTCCGACCGCAAGGAGGCGTGCTATGACCGGGGCGGTTTTCTGCGCTGGGAGATGAGTGGCAAGCCAATCGGGATGGCCAAAGCCCGTACGGTGACCGGCGACATCAAAGATGTCCTTGACGGCAAACGTCAGTCCACTGAGCGACCCATTCCCCGTACCTGGAAGCGCCACGTGATTGTGACGGCAAAAGGCATTTAGCGCATCATCGGTCAAGCTCCCCTGGACGCACATGAAATTCTCACGGCTCCATGATCCGCACGTGCATGAACGCCTCGACGCACGCGCAGTTTGACGGACCGGCGCTGGCAGGGCAAGGTCCCCCTGTCGAGCCCCTGCGCAACCCTGGTGGGCGTTCCACGATACCGGGCAGGTTGCGTGCGGCGCACCTCTCATGGACCTCGCCTGCGCGGGGGATGGCTGCTCATGTGTGGAATCGTCGGCCTGTTCCTCAAGAACGTCGCGCTCGAACCGGAGCTGGGACGCCTGACTGCTGACATGGTCCGCGAGCTGCGCGATCGCGGTCCCGATAGTGCAGGCTTTGCGGTCTACGGCGACGAAACCTCCGGCACGACCAAGATCTGCACCATCGTGCGCACTGGTCGGGTCGCATGGCCGCAAATCGCAGAGCGGCTGGCCAATGCCACCAACGCGAACGTCTCGGTTGAGGAGATCGAGAACCATGCCGTCATCAAGACCGAGGGCGACGGCGACATGGCCCGCAGCTGGCTGATCGACAACGTGCCGGAAGCGATCGTACTGAGCCAAGGGCTGTCGATCGAGATATTCAAGGGCGTTGGCGATCCTGGTATCGTCGTCGAACGCCTTAACTTGATTGGACGCAAGGGTTCACATGCGATCGCCCACACGCGCATGGCGACCGAGTCCGCCATCACGATCGCCGGTTCACATCCGTTCTCGACCGGCGAAGATACCTGCCTCGTGCACAATGGCTCCCTGTCGAACCACAATCGGTTGCGCGACCTTTTGCGGCGCCACGGTGAGCGCTTCCAGACCGAGAACGACAGCGAGGTCGCCGCAGCGTATCTCACCTGGCGAATGCGCGAGGGCGACAGCCTGAAGGCGGCGTTGCAGCAGTCCCTCCAGGCATTGGACGGGTTCTACACGTTCGTCGTTGGAACGCGCGAGGGATTTGCGGTGCTGCGCGATCCGATCGCATGCAAGCCTGCCGTTTTAGCCGAGACCGACGACTGGGTTGCCTTCGGCACGGAGTTTCGGGCGCTCGCAACGCTGCCTGGCGTCGTCAATGCCCGCATCTGGGAACCCGAGCCTGCCACCGTCTATGTCTGGAGCCGGGAGTAACATGGCACACCAGCCGCTCGCGGCCGGACCCGCCGGCGAGCCCATACGCAACACCACCCTCGATCTTGCGCACATGTCCGTCAGGGAGGTCAACCGGCTCTTGCATGCGGCGAGCCAGGGCGATTTTCTCATCAAGAATCCGCGCGGCCTTCACGCCATTGTCGCTGGGCTCGACGGCGAGCTCAACGTCTCCATCGACGGTCACGTAGGCTACTATTGCGCCGGCATGAACAAGCGAGCCTCCATCAACATCAACGGCAATGCCGGGACCGGCGTGGCCGAGAACATCATGTCCGGTCTCGTGCACGTGAAGGGTGACGTATCTCAATCGGCCGGTGCCACAGGATGCGGTGGGCTGTTGATCATCGACGGTAATGCCTCTGCGCGCTGTGGAATATCGATGAGAGGGCTCGACATCGTGGTGAAAGGCTCCGTCGGCCATATGTCGGCGTTCATGGCGCAAGCTGGCAACCTCGTCGTGCTGGGCGACGCCGGCGACGCGCTTGGCGATTCCATCTACGAGGCACGGCTTTATCTGCGCGGCAAGGTCAAGAGCCTCGGCTCAGACTGCGTGATGAAGGACATGCGCGAGGAACACAAGGCCTCCCTGCGCAATCTGCTGGACGCGGCAGGGATCGGCGGTGCGGTCGATGTATCCGAATTCCGTCGCTATGGCTCCGCGCGCTCGCTCTACAATTTTCACATCAGCAACCTGGGATCCTATTAAATGAGCAGCAACGACCCGTGGCTTCACACGCCGCCGCGCGAGTCGGCCATCTTCGACAAACATACCATCGCCGAGATTCATCGCGCAGCAGCGACCGGCATCTACGACATTCGCGGCTTCGGCGCGAAGCGCAAGCTGCCGCACTTCGACGATCTGCTGTTCGTCGGCGCCTCAATTAGCCGCTATCCGCTCGAGGGCTATCGCGAAAAATGCGGCACCGACGTGACGCTCGGCACCCGCTATGCCAAGAAGCCGATCACGCTCAAAATTCCCGTAACCATCGCCGGTATGAGCTTCGGATCATTATCGGCGCCGGCCAAGGAGGCTCTGGGTCGTGGTGCCTCCGCAGTTGGCACGTCCACCACCACTGGCGATGGCGGCATGACGCCAGAAGAGCGTGAGCACTCCTCACTCCTCGTCTACCAAGTGCTGCCGTCTCGCTATGGGATGGAACCAGACCAGCTGCGCAAGGCAGATGCCATCGAGGTGGTCGTCGGGCAGGGTGCCAAGCCCGGCGGCGGGGGCATGCTTTTGGGCCAGAAGATTTCCGACCGCGTCGCCGCGATGCGCACCCTGCCGAAGGGCATCGACCAGCGCTCAGCTTGCCGCCACCCTGACTGGACCGGACCAGACGATCTGGCGATCAAAATCGAGGAGCTGCGAGAAATTACCGAATGGGAAAAGCCAGTCTATGTCAAAGTCGGCGCGGCGCGGCCCTACTACGACACGGCGTTGGCCGTTAAAGCGGGCGCCGACGTCGTCGTGCTCGATGGCATGCAAGGCGGCACAGCAGCCACGCAAGAAGTGTTCATTGAGCACTGCGGCATTCCCACGCTGGCCGCCATCCGTCCCGCCGTCAAGGCGCTGGAGGAGCTTGGCATGCACCGCAAGGTGCAACTCATCGTCTCGGGGGGCATTCGCAGCGGAGCCGACGTGGCCAAGGCGCTGGCGCTCGGCGCCGACGCAGTCTCGATCGGCACGGCCGCGCTGATCGCCCTTGGAGATAACCACCCGCATTGGCAAGAGGAATACCGCAAGCTTCGTACCACAGCTGGCTGCTACGATGATTGGCACGAGGGCAGGGACCCGGCCGGCATCACCACTCAAGACCCTGAGCTCACTCGGCGCCTGGATCCGCTGCTCGCCGGCAAACGGCTCGCCAACTTTCTCTCGGTGCTGACGCTTGAGTGTCAAACGATCGCCCGCGCCAACGGCAAGAGCCACGTGCATAATCTGGAGCCTGAGGACTTGGTGGCGCTCACGGTCGAGGCCTCAGCGATGGCTGGAGTGCCGCTTGCCGGAACGGATTGGATCCCTGGCCAAGGCAGCTCCAGATAGCCGGCCGGTTCGGGCCTTGGCCAGGATGCCAAATTTCGTGCTTGCTCCTCTGCTTGTTCCGCTGCCGAGCGGCGCAATCGCCGCGCGTTCGGTCCCTCTATCTGCGTCAGGTGGGTGTCAGCCTCCTATACTAACATGCATGACTGCCGCGCTGGCGGGACACATCCCTTCGCCCTCACTCGCGCAAGGCCCCCTCCCGACCTCCCACGCGTGGCACTCGTCGGAGCAGGCTGGGGCCGATCTCCGCTAGAGCGACACCCATGGGCCCGCTCCGACGGCAGCGCCGCTGCTGCGCCGATCCCAGTGTGCGGATGATCAGCCATCGGAAGTGGCCGACACATCATGTCGGGACGATGGGCGCCCTCGAGGGAGGTTGAAAAGGATCGCGACGCGGCAGGCATGCGCACCGCGCTTTATTCTGCAACATCGCCGCAAGGTGATGGATCGGCGAGCCTCGCCAGCCGGCGTTGGGTGCTCCTCCCCGTGCGTCGGACCTTACAAGGCGAGCAAGTTGGGTTCGCGGCCACTGGCGCACCTGGCTCGTGCTCAACCGTGCCAAACGGCGGCGGCAACTGTCGAATCCCGCAGTTTATCATTGGCCCTTCTCGAGGTCGCGCTTGAGACCGACCAAGAACCGCGCAGCCTCTCCGCCTGTCACGACGCGATGATCGAATGTAAGTGACAGCGGCAGGACGTTGCGCACCACCACTTGACCGTCGCGTGCCACGGCGCGCTCACCAATGCGCCCGGCACCGATGATTCGCCACCTGCGGCGGGACGATCACAAGGTTCGCGAAGCGGCCACCAATCATGCCGAAATTCGACAACGTAATCGTCGCTCCTCTGAGCTCCTCGGACGGGAATCGACCGCGCCTCGGCGCCGGCACGCATCCGGTCGAGCCCTGCCCTCAGCTCGCGCGCGCCGCGCTCGCTCACATTGCGTAGGATCGGCACAATGAGGCCGTCTTCTGTGTCGACGGCGATGCCAATGTCGACACGCTTGATAAGGCGCCGTTGCCCGACTGCCGCATTGTACCAGGCATTGAGGGAGGGCTCTGCCTTGCAGGCACTGGACCGGCGGCCTAGGTGCCGAGATTGCCGCATTGCTCGCCGAGGCGCCGGTTGCGCGCGTTACCGGTTATTGACACGGTCATTCCGCTGCCGCGGCTCGAGCAGAGTTACATGCCATCCATCGACCGGATCGTCAGCGCGGCACGCCAGGCTTGCCGGTTCACATAGCCAAGGCGGAGCCCTATGGGTCAGTTCCTGCTGCCGGATCTCGGAGAGGGTCTAGAGGAGGCTGAAATCGTCGCCTGGCACGTCACTGAAGGGGATCATGTCGTTGTTGACCAGCCGATCGTCTCCGTTGAGACCGACAAGGCCGTGGTCGAGGTCCCCTCGCCACAGAGTGGTGCGTCGCTCGTTTGTTCGGTAGCAAGGGAGACTTGGTCAAAGTGGGCGCTCTGCCTGTCGAGTTCTCCGAGGGCGCACAAATTGACACGGGGACGGTGGTTGGGGAGTTGCACGCCGACGGGCCCAAGTCCGTGGTCGACCTGCCGATCGGTGATCATGGGCCCGCGGCCCTGGCACCACGATTGGATCACTTGCACCCCTATAACGCTCGCGCGCCCCCCGTTCGATCCTCTTGAGGATGGCAACGGTGTTCTGCGCCGAAGGGCACTCACCGCCCGTGCAGCCGAGCTCATGGGTTAAATCCAATGATCTATCGAAGCAGCCGCAGCAATCGCCTGCCTTGCAATCAAGCCAACTGCCCCTCTGTCTGAATGTCCGCGCCCGACCCTCGCCAAGGCGAGGACAACGGGATTGCCCCCTGGCAAGGCCCATTGCAGTCTGGTCAAACGCGCCACACCAATGCAACGATGGAGGCCGGATGCGGTACGGTGGAGGCAAGGTTACAGCTGCTTGGTGCTTTGGTCTCAGAACAATCGCCCGTCACTTTTTTGGTCCGTACTCTTGAACGGTGGGGGAGACCGAGAATGCAGCAACCTGCCACTTCTCGAAGGGCCACGCCTTAACCGATCATGAGTCCATGTTTTTTTGCGGTGAATCCGCCGCCATGACACGCGGGAGCTCGATATGGCATCGCTTGGGACGTTCGCTAAGGAGAAGGGTGTCACATATTTCCTGATCGCTTTCGTCGATTTGTTCGGCACGATGCGGGCCAAGCTCGTGCCGGCCACCGCCATAGATCTGATCGCCAAGTCGGGGGCGGGCTTTGCAGGTTTTGCTACCTGGCTCGATCTCACGCCCGCCCATCCCGACATGATGGTGATGCCCGATCTGGAAACAGCCATCCAGCTGCCTTGGAAACCCGAGGTCGCCTGGGTTACCGGCAACCTCCTCATGGACGGCAAGCCGCTCATGCAAAACCCGCGGCAGGTCCTCAAGCGCGTGATCGGTGCCGCCGCCAAGGAGGGCTACGAGATGCGGACCGGAGTGGAATGCGAGTATTTCCTGATCCAGCCGGACGGCTCGGCGATCTCCGATGGCGCCGACATCCAGGTAAAGCCCTGCTACGACCAGCAAGCGCTGATGCGCCGCTACGAGGTTATCAAGGAAATTTGCGACTCGATGATCGCACTCGGGTGGAACCCTTACCAGAACGATCACGAGGATGCCAATGGCCAGTTCGAGATGAACTGGGAGTATGACACCGCTCTACGGACCGCCGACAAACACGCTTTCTTCAAGTTCATGGTGAAATCCGTTGCCGAGAAGCATGGCCTGCGGGCAACCTTCATGCCCAAGCCCTTCCTTAATCTCACCGGCAACGGTTGCCACGCCCATGTGTCGTTGTGGAACACTGCCGGCAAGAATGTATTCGATGACGCGCATGGGCAGATGGGGCTTTCCAAGGAGGCCTATCATTTTATCGGTGGCGTGCTGCACTCGGCCGACGCGCTCACTGCCATCACCAACCCCACGGTGAACTCCTACAAGCGCATCAACGCGCCACGCACGATGTCGGGCGCCACCTGGTCGCCCAACACAGCGACCTATGGCGGCAACAACCGCACGCACATGATTCGCATTCCCGAAGCGGGCCGATTTGAACTCCGCCTCGCCGATGGCGCCGCCAATCCTTATCTGCTGCAAGCAGCACTGCTGACGGTCGGCCTCGATGGGCTCAAGGCCAAGCGCGACCCTGGCAGGCGGATCGATCTCGACATGTACGCGGAGGGCCACACAGTAACCGATGCCAAGCGCCTGCCCCTCAATCTGCTCGATGCGCTGCGCGCCCTCGAGCAATCAAGTGTGCTCAGGAAAGGTTTGGGCGAAGATGTTGTTGCCTCCTATATCAAGCTGCGCCACACCGAATGGAACGAATACGCCAGCCAACTCACCGAGTGGGAGCGCCGCACGACCCTTGATTGCTGACGCCGCGTGCGGCGCGTCTGGAGCCCATGTGCCGGGGACGGCCCCGCGCCAGTGTCGTGATCCTGCTCACGTCGTGCACGCAGTCTGGGGCACATCGACACCAGCAACCGGCAAATCCCGGGTTCGCTGCTGCTCGCCGGATACCGGCCGTGGTCGCTAGCTCACCCCGCGTCGCCGGCGCCGGACAACGCCTCCTTCAGTGCGCGCTTCATTACCTTGCCATTGGCATTGCGCGGCAGCGGAATGGCGCGGAAGCTGAAGGTTTCCGGCACCTTATAGTCTGCAATCAAGCCGGCGCAATGGCGTCCTAATTCCTCGCTCGTCACTAGATCGCGCTTGCGAAAGATTACCGCATGCACACGTTCGCCCAGCACCGGACAGGGCCTGGCTATGACCGCCGCCTCGACCACGTCGGAATGTGCCATAAGCGCGTTTTCCACCTCGACGCTGTAGATTTTGTACCCGCCGCGATTGATCATATCCTTCTTGCGATCGAGCACACGGACATATCCCTCGCCGTCGATCGAACCAACGTCGCCCGAACGCCAATAGCCCGCAACAAAGCCCTCTGCCGTCGCCGCGGGATCATCCCAGTAACCCCGCACCACCATCGGACCGCCCAACCACAACTCGCCTTCCACACCACGGGCGACCTCACGTCCTGCCTCGTCCATGACCAGCACCTCGCCGCAAGGAACAGGAAGACCAACACTGTCGAGACGCTCAGCAGTCGCGGCCGCAGGCATCAGCGTTGCGGGAGAAGTGGTCTCGGTGGCGCCATAAGCGTTCATCAAACGCAGACGTGGCAGCTTCTCCGCGAGTTTCGCGATAGTGGCCTCGGGCATTGGCGCGCCCCCAAAAGCGCCTATGCGCCAGGCTGACAGATCAGTTCGTGCGAAACGCGGTTCCAAGAGGCAGAGGTTGTACATGGCCGGCACGAGCAGCGTGTGCGTCATCCGCTCTCGCTCCGCCAGCTCAAGAAAGTTCGCGGCCTTGAACTCGCGCATGATGATGAGCGTACCGGCCAGGTGCACAATCGTAGCGATCAGCGCGACGACGCCAGTTACGTGGCTCATCGGTACCGCGACGATGGAGCGATCGTGCATGGTCAATCCCATGCAATACCGATAGTGCATCGCCGAGTGACAGATACCCAAATGCGTAAGCATTGCCCCCTTCGACCGCCCGGTGGTACCCGAGGTATAGAGGATGATCGCGGTATCCTCTTCGTCGACCTCGGCCGGCGTCGGCGCAGTCGCGCCCAGACCGCCAGGAGGTTGGCCGTCGCAGATCACCTCGGCTGTAAGTGCGATCCGGTGCTGCAATTGCGGCGTCGCCGACGGCACCGGGAGCCGCTCGGAAAGTTCCACATTGTGAACAAGTACCATGGCGCGGCAATTGCTGAGCATATAAGCAAGCGGCGCAGCTTGCTCGCGAATGCTGATGGGCACCGCAATAGCCCCCAACCTGAGCACGGCGAACAGGACGGCCGGAAATGCGATGCCGTTACCAAGAAGGAGAGCTACGCGATCACCGCGTTTGACACCCAGCTCTGCCAGAGCCGCCGCCCACCGATTGACGATCGCATCAAAGCTTCGATAACTGAGGCGTTCTTCTTGGCAAACGATGGCGTCCGCGCCGGGATTGGCCGCCACGGCAGTCGCAAGAAGCTCATGCATGCTCTTTGGCCGAACCGCAAAACAGCGCATGACACGGTCACCGTAGTGCCGCTCCGCCCGTATTACGGGCACGACGCCGAACCACACAGGCGACGTTTGCGAAGGTTCTACCGCGCCTTTCATCAAACCACTCCCCTCTGACAATTGACATCCGCCAGAGCCTCGCCGACAGTCGCTCCCAACCATAAAAGAGCATACAAAGGAGGAAATCTATGAAGCGTCTTGCGCTCGCCCTCTGTATTTCTGCCTTACTGACCGGGGGACCCGCTGCGGCTCAAAATGCCATCAAGGTAGGTGTACCCATGCCTCTCTCCGGTCCGGCCGCCCTCTATGGCGAGCCCGCCGTCAAGGGCATGCGCCTGTTTGTTGAGGAAACTAATGCTTCAGGTGGCGTCCTCGGCAAGAAGATTGAGCTCGTCGTGCGCGACAGCAAGGCATCGGCAGACGAGGCCGTGCGCGTGTCGCGCGAGATGATTCTCAAGGAAGACGTGCAGTTCCTAGTCGGCACGCTGACCTCGGCGGAAGGCCCCGCCGTCTCGACGATCGCCAAGGAAAACAAGATCATTCTGATTGCACCGATTCCCAAGACCGATCAGCTGACTTCTGAGAAGAACCTGCATCCTTACGTGTTCCGAACCGCGGCGAATACCACCATGGAGGGCCGCTCGGTAGCGGAAATCATAGCGACCTGGAAGGACGTCAAGAAAGTTGCCACCATCGCTCACGATTATGCCTATGGACAGGACGTGGCGAAAGCCTTCATAGACCACCTCAAGAGGCTGCGACCCGACATTGACGTCGTGGATCAGCAGTGGCCGAAGCTGGGCGAGGCCGACTACACGCCCTTCATCAACGCGCAGATGGCCAAGAAGCCCGACGCCGTCTTCTCCGCCATGTGGGGCGGCCACTTCGTGACGTGGGCAAAGCAGGCGAAACCGCTGGGTTTCTTTGATCTTGTGCAAAACCGCGTTGTTAACGGCGGCGAAGGCGGCTCGGTCGAGGCCACGCGCGCGCTCGGCCCCGACTATCCGTTCGGCATCTGGGCCAATACCTACGACCTGGCGTCTTACGATGGGCAGCCCGAGACCCACAAGAAATACATCGAGAAGATCAAGGTCTTTACCAACGAGGACCCGCCCTCGACATGGCCGGTAACCACCTACGTCGCCATGCAGTTTCTCGTCGAGGGTATCAAGAAGGCTGGGTCGATCGACAGCGACAAGGTAGCCAAAGCACTGCTCGACCTTACGATCGATTCACCAATCGGCAAACAGACCCTGCGTGCGTCGGACCATCAGGCTGATCGCGGTGAGTTCTACGGCAAGATGGTCAAGGGTCCAAATGGCAACGCCATCATGACGGAAGTCAAATACATCGATCCCAGGCCGTTTATGTGAGCTCTTGTTGCGCGATCTCAATCGTGCGCCGCTCGTCCATTTGGTGGCGCACTTTTGCGCACGTCGGCGCTGAAGATCCGCCAACGCTCTGTTGCATGCCAGCCGCGCCCCAGGAGCCATGGCATGTCTGAGTTGCTCGATCCCTTCTTCCTGCTCGGCCAGCTGCGCTCGGGCCTCACCACCGCAATGTTCTTGTTTCTTATCGCCTCCGGTCTCTCACTGATTTTTGGTGTCCTTAAGATCATCAATTTTGCCCATGGCTCCCTGTACATGATCGGCGCTTATGTCGCTTGGAATACCACCACCATTTTAGGCCGGACCTCGATCGGCTTTCTCGGAGCCGTTCTGGTCGCCTCGCTGAGTGTGGCCGTCCTCGGCGGCATTGTCGAGCGGTTGTTGCTACGCCATATGTACAGGCGCGAGGAGCTCTATCAGCTGCTCTTTACATACGCCCTGGTGCTGATCTTCTCGGACGCCTGCAAGTTCATTTGGGGAACACAACCCCATTCGGTTTCTCGCCCCCCTATCCTGTCCGGCAGCCTGGATTTCTACGGCGTGCGGTTTCCTCATTATGACCTTTTCATCATCCTGCTCGGACCAGTCATCGCGTTGGGCTTCTGGGCCCTCCTTAACCGCACGAGCTATGGACGTATCATTCGTGCGGCAGCACTGGATCGTGAGATGCTTGGGGCTCTCGGCACGAACGTGTCTTCGCTCTACACCAGCATGTTCGTATTGGCGGCTTTTCTGGCTGGTCTTTCCGGCGCGCTCGTCTCTCCGATCAAAAGCGTAGTCCCAGGTATGGACGTCGAGATCATTATCGAGGCCTTCATCGTTGTGGTCATCGGCGGACTCGGCTCGCTATGGGGCACCCTGCTTGGCTCGCTTATCTATGGAATGACGCTTGCATTTGGCATCCTCATATTTCCCCGTTTCTCCATCTTCGCCGCGTTCGTGATCATGGCCGTCGTGCTGATCGTTCGTCCCTGGGGGCTGATGGGGAGGCCCATCAAATGAAGGACGCGAGCCTGCCCAAGCGCATTCCCTGGACGCTCGCGCTATTCCTGATCGCGGCTCTGATCCCCGCGCTCGGCTCGCGCTACTACACGTTTCTTGCCACCGACATTGTCATCTTCGCCATGTTCGCGACCAGCCTCAATCTGCTACTCGGGGTTGCCGGCCTCGTGCCGTTTGGTCATGCGGCCTACTTCGGGATCGGCGCCTATGTGTGCGCAATCTTCATGAAAGACCTGAGCATCCCGTTCCTCCTGGCTTGGTTGTTCGGTGGCATTGCTGGCGGGCTATTTGCGGGATTCTTCGGCTTCTTTTGCGTGCGCCTCACCTCCGTCTATTTCTCGATGCTGACCATGGCGTTCGCCCAGATCGTGTGGGCCATCTGCTTCAAGTGGAATGATGTGACCGGCGGCGAGCAAGGCTATCCCAATGTGCCGATGCCCAGCATGGCGTGGCTCGACTGGATCCCGTGGATCGGGGATCTCAAGATCGATCACAAACTCTTCTATCTCACTCTCATCCTGTCAGCGCTATCGATCGCCGCCATGCACAGGATCGTCAAGTCTCCCTTCGGACGGATGCTCACCACCATCCGCGACAATGCAGAGCGCGCGCAATTCATCGGCACCAATGTTCGACTCTATCAGCTCATCGTATTCGCGCTAGCAGGCGGTTTCGCGGGTCTCGCCGGCGGCCTTTTCGGGATCTTCAACCGCGGTGTCTTCCCGGATTTCTGCTACTGGCCCAAATCCGCCGAAGTACTGATCATGACGATTCTCGGTGGCATTCACCACTTCTGGGGGCCTTCGCTTGGCGCCGCGATCTTAATCCTGCTCAACCAGTACATTGTTTCCTATACCGAGTTCTGGCCGTTCGTGCTGGGCATTGTTCTCCTCGTCCTTCTGTTCGCGTCACCCGGAGGTGTTGCAGGTGCCCTCGCTGCACTGATCCGACTCGGGCGATCACTTCTCGGAGTGCGCGCCTGATGCTTCAATGCCACAAACTGCGCAAGACTTTTTCCGGCTTCGTTGCTGCCAACGACGTGAGCCTCGCCGTGGAGCAGAATTCAATCACCGCAGTCATCGGACCCAACGGTGCCGGCAAATCCACTCTCTTCAACCTCATCACGGGTCACGTTTACCCCGACAGCGGCAGGGTAGTTCTGAACGGACGCGACATCACCGGTGCTCCGCCGCATAGGATCTGCGCCATGGGCATAGGCCGTTCCTTCCAGCGCACAAACATCTTCCCAAAGCTGACGGTCTTCGAGAATATCCAGGCCGGCTTCATCGCCCACAGCGGCAAAGGCCTCAACATGTGGAGCGTGTCCGAGCGCCAGCATAGGGACGAGACCTGGCAGTTGATTGAACACCTCGCGCTCCACGACATCGCGGGAGCGATCGCCGGCGAAATCAGCCATGGCGCCCAAAAGCAGGTGGAACTCGGCATAGTGCTGGCTGGTCGGCCGCGCATGTTGCTTCTCGACGAGCCAACCGCCGGCATGAGCGCGCAGGAGACGCACGAGAGCATCGAACTGCTCGCCCGCATCGCCGAGGAGCAAGAGCTGACCCTGCTCTTCACCGAGCATGACATGGATGTCGTGTTCTCGATCGCGGATAAGATCGCGGTACTGCATCAAGGCAGTATCATCGCCACAGGCTCGCCGGACGAAGTCCGACGCAATGACGAGGTCCGCCGCGTCTACCTCGGGGGGACAACGCAATGAGCCCTCTGCTCGAAGTCGAGGACATTCATACCTCCTACGGTTCAAGCCGCGTGCTGTTCGGCATCAGCCTCGATATCAAGCCAGGGGAGTGCGTCGGACTCCTCGGGCGCAACGGCATGGGCAAGACCACCACGATGCGCTCGATCATGGGACTGACCCCTCCCGCGCACGGCCAAGTGCGCTTCAAAGGACAAGACATTACGGGGGTCGCACCCCACCATCTCGCACGCACCGGTATCGGTTTTGTTCCCGAAGACAGGCGCATCTTTGCCGAGCTCACCGTCTGGGAGAACCTTGAAGTCGCAGCGCACTCGGCCAATCGGCCGGGACGCTGGACGGCCGAGACGGTGGTTGACCTCTTTCCCAAGCTGGGCGAGATCTGGAACCGGATGGGCGGTGTCCTCTCGGGCGGGGAGCAGCAGATGCTCACAATCGCGCGGACCCTGATGTGCAACCCCGAACTGCTGTTGCTGGACGAGCCGTCCGAGGGGTTGGCCCCGGTCGTCGTCGCGAGCCTGCTCGCGCAGGTTGAACGCCTCAAGCGCGAGGGTCTCACCATTCTGCTCGCCGAGCAGGGCCTCGAGTTCTCGCTGGCCCTCGCCGACCGGGTCTATATCCTTGAAAAAGGCGCGGTTCGCCATGCCGGGACTGCCGCGCAACTGCGCGAAGATGCCGCCCTGCGCAACCGCCTGCTCGCGCTCTGAACCCCCCGCAGCGGCCAAGCCCAAGTTCAGCGGTCGTTCAGGTTTTCTTGGGCACACTGTCGACGGCATCCGCGCATGGAGACATCGCGCTGCCGCGCATTAACCGCTGAGTTCTGTTCCCTGAGTTCTGTCATGCGAGCCTTACGGGTTCTTCTCACCGCACTCGGGTTTGCGACGCTCTTCACGGCGCTCATGATCTCCAGTGCGATCATAACAGCGGGACTCCACAGAGCGATGAGCTCAACCGAGCCCCATCCCCAGCTGATTGCGCCGCCGGTGGAGCTGCCTCTGGTCACGCCAAATTGTAAAAACGCGTAACCCCGCACGGAACTCTTGCCGCCCACGGGCGTTGCCGATGTGGCTGGGTGGGGTAGCGTGGTGTACCGCAATGCTCAGTTGCAATCGCGATGCGCAGGATCGTCGGGCCAATCTCGACGGTAAGCAGATCCTCGTGATCGAGGACGATCCCGTCATTGCCGCAGACTACCACTTTCGGCTCCGCCGTCTTGGTGCCACAGACACGATCGAGCCGAGCAACCAGCGCGCACTCGCTTACCTCGGCGCACACCACGTCGATGCGGCGATCGTCGATTACCATCTGGGCGACGGTCCGTGCGTGCCGGTTATCGAATTCCTCACAAACCTGGACATCCCCTTCATTGTTGTCTCCGGTGATACGTTCGCGATGCGGGAGCTGGTGACTGGAGCCCCGGTGCTGTCGAAATTGGCCACCTCCATCGAAGTCTGCCAGGCGTTGTCCGACGTACTGCATTGATGCTGCTCGGCCCCGCGAGCCGAGCCCCTGGCGTCAACTGCGCTGCCAGGTTGGGAAACCACTCCGGGGCAGAAGCCTCGAATTACCCCATTGCTTGCCAGCCGCTCCCTCAGCAGCTTAATGCCAGAAGAAGCGCGTTGCAGGACTCCAGGCGTTGCGCGGCAGGTCGCCACACGTCTCTCCCTTCGAGTTGACGATGCCTCAGGAAGCTCATTTCTTCGGTTGGAAGGTGGCCTGGACCGCCTTCGTCATCGCTGCTTGCGGCGCTGGCGCGGGCCTTTACGGTCCATCCGTGATCTTGCCAGTGCTGCACGCGACGCGTGGCTGGAGTGTTTCAGTCATCTCGGCGGCGATCACCGCAATATATTTTTTTCCGTGCTTGCATCATCATCTATCTGCCCGAGCTCCATCGCCCCCTCCCCCTTGCGACCGTTACGCGATTTAGCGCGCTGTCGCGCGCGCTCGGTGTCTCACTTGGTCCATCGCGCAAGCGCCTTAGCAGCTCTTGGCCGCGCTGTTGACGGGTGTGGGCTAGGCCACGACGAGCAGCGCCGCCATCAATGCCATGGTCGCTCGCTGGTTCGATCGCGACCGCCCAAAGGCGCTCAGTCTCACCCTCAATGGAGCAAGCCTAGGCGGGGTCTTGTTCCCACCCGTCTGTGTCGGCCTCATCGCCGATGTCGGCTTCGCCGCCTCTGGAATGCTGGTCGCCGCCGCAGCCCCGAACGGCTGGCGCCAGCCCATGGTCGGCAGGTTTGCGACCTCGATCCCTTCGATCTTCCTCCGCCCTCTCCTGCGCGCGTGCAACACACCTGAGCCAACGCGGGGCGAAGTGCCCATCTTGACACCAGGCAATTTATCAGAGGTGGTAGCGCTCAAAACATTGGGGCACTTTGTGGGGAAGTATCCACCCGGGAGGAAGCATGCCACGCCAGCCGGAGGCGACGCGACGCCGGGTTGTGTTCGGTCTTGCGGCGATCGGATCGTCTGTCGCGCCAGGTCTGCCGGTACTGGCACAAGCCAATCCATCCTATCCGAGGCGACCCATTCGGATTGTCGTTGGCTTCGGACCGGGCGGTGGCAATGACCTGTTGGCACGGCTCATAGGCCAAAAACTTGCTCAGCGCCTGGGGCAGGCAGTGGTCATCGACAACAAGCCAGGAGCGGGGGCAATTATCGCCACGGAGTACGTGGCCAGGGCCGTGCCGGACGGCTACACGCTGCTGCTTGGAGCCACCGGGGCAATGACCATAAATCCTGCCGTCTACAGCAAGCTGCCCTACGATACCGTGCGCGATTTTGCGCCAATCTCCACTGTTGCCTCGTTCCCGCTTTTGCTCTGCGTCAAGGCCGCAGCGCCCGTGCAGAACGTTGCCGAGCTCGTCGCTTACGCTAAAGCCAATCCAAGAGAAGCCAACTACGCGAGCTCGTCGGCTGCGTTTCAGCTTGCAACCGAGCTCTTCAAGATGCGAACCGGCGCACCGCTGGAGCACATCCCTTACAAGAGCAGTGGCGAAATGCTCGCCGCGGTGTTGGGCGGCGAGGTGTTGGTGGCTCTCGCTGACGCACTGCCAGTCGCCGGCCATGTCAAGGCGGGCACGGCGAGAGTTCTGGCCATCACCTCAGCACAGCGCGCAGCGGAGTATCCCAACGTACCAACCATGGCCGAGGCAGGCGTGCCAGACCTTGAAGTGACACTTTGGTCGGGGCTCTTTGCGCCAGCTGCGACACCGCCCGCCATCCTCAACCAGCTCGAAAGAGAATTGATGGAGGTCGTGAGCTTGCCTGACGTGCACGAACGGCTAAGGGCGATGGCCGTGGAACCCAACGGTGGGTCTGGTCGGGACCTTGCTCAACGCATTGCTGCAGAGATCCCGCGCTGGACAGCAATCGCCAAGTCTGCAAACGTCAAGCTCGAATAATGTCCAGGAGCCGCAATTCCGCGGGCAATCCCGCAACCGAGTCGGCAGCTACAGCCGCCGATGTCCTCCTCAGCTCGCTTCATCGCCATGGCATCGACTCCTTCTTTGCCAACCCGGGAACCGATTTTCCCGCCATCGTGGAGGGCTTCGCCCGCGCCAAACTAACGGGCGATGCACGACCGCGATCGATCCTCGTGCCGCACGAGAACCTCGCCGTCGCCATGGCCCATGGCGCCTATCTGGCGACGGGGGCCCCGCAAGCGGTGATGGTGCATGTCAATGTGGGGACTGCCAACACCATCAACCTCCTCGCCAACGCCGCCCGCGATCGCGTGCCCCTGCTGCTGCTCGCGGGCCGCTCGCCGATCATGGAGAGTGACGCGTTCGGGGCACGCAGTCGCCCGATCCATTGGGCGCAGGAGATGTTCGACCAGGCCGGGATGGTGCGCGAATTTGTCAAGTGGGACTACGAATTGCGCAATCCAGCTCAAGCCGACCTCGTCGTGGCGCGCGCGGTGGAGGCGGCAATGGCCGAGCCGCGCGGCCCCGTCTATCTGACGCTGCCACGTGAACCCCTTTCGGCACCGGCCCACTCCGCCAACCCGATCGAGCCACGCACGATCCCATCTCGGGCTTTCCCCGATCCCGCACTCATCGCGCGCCTGACCGATTGGTTGATCGAGGCGAAACGCCCGCTGGTCATCGCCTCCAGCATCGGTAGGGCCGTCGAGGAGACCACGACCCTGGCGCGAATCG